>JACCDX011259671.1_pt1 | contig 24596 bp, 19 predicted proteins | sample 7449681 | NCBI WGS metagenome assembly JACCDX01 (sample SAMN15323450, study PRJNA562643) | freshwater metagenome | isolation source: river surface water | place: USA:Blue River Watershed | collected 2017-08-18
AATACAATCCCATTAAACTTATCTAGTTTTTCAAATATCTCAAACATTCTCTAACTCTAATTCTTCCATTAATTCTTCTACTAGCTTCTCTGCAATAGCATCATCGTCAGAATACGGACGGAATCTATTGGCTAAAAAATATTCATATGGAGAGTTTGACGGCATCTCCACCTCTGCAAGTTTATATCCAAGAACCATGTGTTGCCTAGCAAGCTTTGCTGCATCCACAACTGTGTAGACTGAACCTTTTTTGATCCAAGATGATTTAGGGAATGTACTTGGCATACCGGAATCGTTAACGCAAACTACTCTGAAATTGTCCATAGCTAAAAAATAACCCCCCGTAAGACTAGCAGGAAAACAGGGGGTAGAAAACCTTTATGAAGAAAAATGCTGAGGTGCTAGTCTCGGTACAAACCTACGAACCTTTTTTGTATCTACCAAATCTTGGATAAAAAAAATTAAAGAAAGAAAAAGAAAAATAAGAAAAGAGAAAAAGAAAAAAAGAAGCAAAAAAAGAAAAAGAGAAAAGAAAAGATTAACTATATATTCGTATATACTACGTATATACTCACATATACTTAATCAAAAAGAAAAAGAAAGAAACCCAAACCCAAAATTTTTTATAAATTTTTTGTCTATATTTGCCGAGTACTATGCACGGTGCATGGTTATTGTTTTAACCACACAGACTTAGGTCGGTGTATAATTTTATTTAAAATGGCAATTACTTTTAAACTTCCGGTAATCAATGCTGATTCTGCATTATTACTAAACACTCCAGTTGCTGCTACAGACGTAGCTTTGGCTTCTGGTCGTTTGACAATCAAAGACGAATCAGGCGCTAACGCTTTGATCGTTAAAGCTTCTGACCTCCTTGGATTCCGCTACACTGCTGGTACTGTTGGTACTGCAAACGTAGTTGATGTTCAGTTGTCTGCTGCTGCTTTGGTAGCTAACGGTCTTTACTCATTGACTGTTTCTGCTCCTTACGCTCAAGCTTTCTTCAGTGGTGGTGTTGAAACTAACGCTACATTCCAAGCTCGTACTTACACTGCTGGTGTAGATGCTACTCCAACGGCTGGTGAATTAGCTACATTGTTTGCTGCTGAAATCAATGCTGACGTTAACGCTTACTTTACTGCTACTGTAGTTTCTACTACAACTGTTCGTATCACAGCTGACAACGCAGGCTTTGGTGGCTTGAATGTTGTTGCTCCTATTGGCGCTACAATCACTGACTCTACTGCATGGGTTGCTCCTGCTGGAACTCCATCACAAGTTCTTGCTCAAATCAACAATGCTGCTTTAGTTTCTGCTGCTCTTTACCAAACTTACCAAATTTTCTACCGCAAACCAATCCGTAGCAACATCGTTAACGGTCTTGAGGTTTACAAGCCGGTTACTGCTTTGGTATACTTGAATGCTGCTGACGCTGGTGCTGCTGCAACTGTTACAAAATTGACTTCAATCTTGAACGGTTCTTATACACCTGTTGCTGACTTCTTGGGTTGTCCAGCTGTATAATTAAATTTTAATTATCTTTGTAGGGTAGGCATTAAATTGTCTACCCTATTTTTTTATTACTTTTATGGCTGAAAAAGAAGTTGAATTAGTTCTATTCGGGCTAGAAACAGAAAACGATCTAAGGTTAGAGTACCCTGAGTTAGCTGAGATAGACGAATTTAAAGGACTGAAAGCAAAAGAGGTAAGACTTAGTTGGTTGCTCGGAAATAGAACAAGTCCGATTTACAGACTAAGCAAAAAGGATCGGTTGTCAAAAGCCCTAGAGTTAACCTATGGAAGAGATTACCATATCCGAAAAGACCTTGGCGAGATTATCAGAGGGGAGCTTCCTGACTATATCGTCAATGCCGTCAAGAAAATGGAGTCATTCAATCCTGAGTACAGGTTGAGGGCAAAATTGATGACGCAATATATGTTTGAAATATTGAATGAAATGATTGTCCTTGACTCTCAAACACTTGCGGCCATGGACATTGATGAAAAGAAAAAGTACACTGACTTAGTTGTCAAGGTTAACGATGAGCTACCGGGTATGATTAAAAACTTAGAATCAGCATACGGAGCCAAGACTGTAGACAAGAAGACTAGGAAGCAAGTGCTTGTTAAAATTAATGATGTATTGAAGTGATATGAGTTATATGTTCAGCACAGGTAGACTTAGACCTAATAAGCTACAAGGAAAAAAGGATAAGGACTACCACAAGGAATATGCGAAGTACTGTCTTGCTATTATGAGCAATTACATCTATCGCAGATATATCAACAAGTGCTTGATCAACTGGTCATTCTTCAAAGGACAAGATGGTCAGTGGATTTTCGAAGAGGACATCGAAGCATTCTTCTTGGATGAGTCAGGAGATGTTCGTAACCGACTCAAATGGACAAAGAACGTTATCAAGCCAATGGTACAGCAGTACGTTGGTAATGCTATTCGTTTATCATACGATGCTCGTGCCAACTGCGTATCTGATTTCGTAATCAACAAACGTGAGCAAGAACTTAAAGAATTAAAAGGTTGGCAACATATTGCTGCTACAAATAAATTTTTAAGTGATATAATCAAAGAAAAATATCCTGTAGAAGATACAGCAGAGGAAACAGAAGAGTTGTTCTACAATACTTTCGTTGAGAATTATGAAAAGGATATCAACAATCTTATTGAATTTATCTCAAACGAAATTAACATTGACGAGTTAAAAACTCAAATCACCCGTAACCTAGCTCTTTGTGGATTAGGTATTTACAAGGGCTATGAGGCAGGTGAGAACTACATGGCAGAATCTGTTAACCCACTATTCTTCTTATGGGATATGTCTGCAAAGAAACCTGACTTGACAGATGCTGAGTTTATGGGTGAATGGTACTACATGGATAGCCCATCTATTTTTGAAAAGTATCCGCACTTAACAAACGATGAGCGTGAGGCAATTGAGAACTACTCAAATCACACAAATCAAAACAATATGCACAAAATTGTAAATGGAATCTACACTATTCCTGGTGGTAAAGTTCCTACTTACGAAGTATATTGGAAAGACGTTGAGAAGAAAGAATACGGTTGGGTTATGGATGAGTATGGCTATCCATACTATACCATGGTTAATGACCCTACATCAAAATATACTGACAAAGACCTAATTGAACCTCAGACAGAAAAACACAAAGAGGATATGGGTAACAAGAAGAAGCACACAATTTATGTGGACATTCTTCGTTACTGCATTATGATTCCTCAAGAGGAAATTGGTTATGGAGATATTGTTCTTGAATATGGTATTATGCCTTACCAAGAGAAAAATCTTTATGACCCTGCAAATGTTAAGTTTCCCTATAAGTGTTATACATGGGTATATGACCGTGGAGAGGTTTTAACGCCTCTAGATGACGTTATCGATCCGCAAAGGTTCCTTAACCGCACCATATCAGTTATCGAGTCTCAGATGGCAAATATGCGTGGTAGCGGTACCGTTATCTCCAAGTCAGCTGTTGACGATAGAGATGGTGAAGCAGATATCAATCGTAACATCAACTCATCTAAACCAATCTTTGTAGATACTGACCGTGTTGGGTCGGTACAGAATGCTATTGGTACTTACGGCACAAACATTGGTCCTGGAACGCTACAGATGTTCCAAGTTATTCAGGCTGTACAACAATCTATTCAAGATGTTACAGGTGTGAATGAGGCTATGACGGGAACTCAAGGTGGTGGTGATGTATTGGTTGGAGTTGTTGAAGCTCAGATTCAGCGTGGATCACTAGTACAAGAACCATTCTATTGGGCATTGACATCTATCTTGCGTCAAGCATACGAGCACATGGCTACTGTAGGTAAAGCTATCTACTATGATAATCCGCGTAAGCTTGCTATGATGGTTGGCGATGAAGGATTGGGTAGAATTATGATTACCAAAGATCACTTACTACAAGATTATAGAATTTTCATTAAGCGTTCAGAAACTCCTGAGCAAGGAATTAATGCAGCGAATCAGTTGTTGTTCACTTTGCTTCAAGCGGGTATGATTGACCAATTAATGTTTGCTAATTTATTCAATAGAGCTACACCTGAATTGGTTGCTGATTCATTACGTAAGTTCCAAAAGGATAAATTGATGGCTCAACAAAAAGCTGATCAAGCAGCTAATGAAGGCGCTGTTCAGGGTCGTGCTGCACAAGCTGATATGATGGCTCAGTTACAACAAGCTCAACAACAGCAAGAGCAAAAACAAATTGAAATGCAAGACTTAGCTCATCAACAAGAGATGGAAAAAATTGCAATGAAAGAAGGAGCTAAGACGGAAAGGGATATAATTAAAATGCAAGGTTTGCAATAAATGATTATTTTTGAACAAATAAAGTAAAGTATGAGCGATACAAACTTCGAAAAAGAAGTGAATAATGCGTCTCAGGATATCTTTGACAGCCCGGCTGTTGCAGATTTAGATCCGGGAATGCAGGAACAACTTCGACAAATTGAAGCTTTGGCCGGAATGGACCCTAGCTTCGCAAACTCTCAGGAGTATAAAGACTTGATGTCTAGCTTACAGGCAAGTAGTCAAGCACCTCAAAACGATGAGGAAGATGAGGACGAAGAGGAAGAAGATGATAGTGAAGACCAAGGTGGTTCTACTGATGACATCTTTGGAATTATGTCAGCTCCAAAAAAGGCAAAGGAAATTAAACTTAATTTTGAGCCACCGAAGGAGATGATTGACCTTATCTCTAGTCGTTATGGCGTGAATGATGCGTCTAAGTTCTTTTCATCTGTTGAAACGTGGAGAAGTCAAGCCCAAGAGGGTTCTGAATTAAAGCGTGAGTACGAAGCGTTAACTGCTGACTTGCAGGCTTTGCCAATGGATTTGCGTGCATCTATTGAGATGTGGGCAGCAGGTGAAGACCACACGAAGGCGTTAACAATGACCCAAAGACTGGACTTTTCAGGTGATTTTACTAAACAAGATCCTGAAAGCCTTGTCCAGCATTATTTTGGTGAGCAGTATGATGAGTTGATTGAAGCATTTGATGCTGATAAAATCTCTGAAAATGAGCTCCAAGATAGGATAAAGCTTCTAGCGAATTCAACAAAAAGGTTGTTTGTCGATGACAAAAAAGCATTAGAGAAAGAGCGTGAGGACTTCCTAAATCGTCAGAGAAACGAGCATGAGACTCTGAAGAAGACGGCACTCCTTTCCGTTGAAAATCTAAGTAAGGCTTACCCTAACTTCAGTAAGTCCGAGGTCTCTAAGATCCGTGGCATATTGGTTGAGGGGAAAGCAGATAATCTTTTCATGAATGCCGATGGTACATATAAAGAAGATGCAGCTGAATTAGTTGCGTATGCTATGTACGGCAAGAAGATGTTGGAATCCGTCAAGAAGCTTGCCCAGCGTCAAGGTGAAAGTGTGGCTAACCAAAAGATAGTCGATTCAAGTCCGAAGCAATTGCGTAAGCAGAAAGCTTCAGGGCCAAACCAAGGACAAGTTCCTCAGGCGGCACAGCACTTGAGTGGTTTATTTAAAGGGGATCCATACGCATAGTAAATTAATTGTAAATTTTTAAACTGAAGCAAAATGGCTTTATATAATGAACCGAACGTTAAGTTCACTAACCAGAACTACAACTCCGTAGGATCTGAGTATGCAGCTTTGTATGGTCACGACATCTCGTTACTCGTACAAAAGTTGACTAACCGTGCAATCTTTGATGCTGCTCCTCAGCAGTTCATGGACTTGAAATTGTTAAACATGGTAGCGGCAGAGCAAGTAAACTCTGACGAATTCTTCTACCAAGAGATGGGTTACCAACGTGAGCCGCTTGTAGCTACAGCTTCTTCTGCTGCTGTTTCTTGGCCTACAACTCAAACAATTTCTGTTACATCTACAGACAACATCTCAACTAACACAATTATCTCTTACCCTAACGGTCAAAAAGGTAGTGTGATTTCTGTTGACACTTCTTTGTTGACTGTAACTGTATCTCCTTACAATGGTGACACTCTTCCTGCTGTTGCAGCTGATGACATCCTTGCTAACGTATCTTCTGTTGACCACGATGGTTCTGACGGTTTCGCTCAGTACTTCCGCGCTTCTACAATCGAGCGTGTAAACTACGTTCAGTTGTTTAACAAAGCAATCCGTTACTCTGAAGTTGAGCTTCACAAGTTGAAGACTATGGGTACTACCTCTAACTTCCTTGAAATGGAACGTAACGCGATGTTCAACCAACACCGTATCGACCTTTCTAACGCATTCTGGACTGGCCAAAAAGGTGAAATCATCACTGCTGACGGTACTCCTGCTAAAACTACAGGTGGTGTATTCTCTGCTATGGTAGAAGCTGGTGCTCCTAACGCTGTTGCAACTACTGCAACTTTGGTAGACGCATTCGAAGATATCGTATTGTCTTCTGAATATGGTGATTATGGTCAAGCTCGTATGGCTTACATGACTCCACGTATGCACCGTGCACTTTCTTTGGCTTACAAAGAAGAACTTACTCGTTACGCTCCTAACGATGAGATCGCATTGTTGAACTTGAAAGAAATCAATCTTGGTTCTTCACGTATCGTTCTCGTTCCGTTCAAACGTTTCGAAGATAAAGCATCATTCCCAGGTTCTTTCGAGAATCGTATTGTACTTCTTGATATGAAAAACATCAAGCGTACTCAACTTTGGGGTGAGCGTTCAGGAGATACCCTCAAATTAGAGGATGGTGTTCCTAAGCGTTACGGTGACGTATGGGTAGACTGCAACATGGGTGTGAAATTCCACAACCCACTTGCTTGTGCATACCTTGACGTTAATATGTAATATCTGTTAACTACTACTAGATGGGGAGGCTTCGGTCTCCCCTCTTTTAAAACTTTAATTTTTTAATTATGTCAGTAAAAAAAGTAAAAGACGTTACTCCTACAGCTGAAACTACAGTATTTGAGGAGCTTAACGCACAAGATATGAAAGAGGAGCAAGTTGTTGTAGAGAAGAAAGAAGAAGCACTTCCTGTTTCATTGGTTGAAAAAATGATGAAAGAGCTTGAGGAGAAATTATTCAATAAGTTCACAAGTCAAATCAATAAAATCAAAACAGCAGAAGCTCAGAAGGAAATTGACTCTGATCTAAAGTATGTTGAAGATCTTCAGGAAGATTGGTTAGAGCAACCTGTTGTATTCTTTGCATTCTCTATGAACTTCTCTATTCACGGTGACAAAAAACGTGGTGTAGAAAGTTTACCTCCGCATGGTGCAATCAAATTCAAGCCACTAGTTCGCACAAAACGCAAGCGTAACCGTGACGTTCAAGTTATTTCTGTTTCATCTATCAAGGTAAATTCTGCATCAGAAGTTGAATACCTACGTAACCACAGTCAATATGGTATCGCATTCTTTGAGAATATGACATCAGCTATGGCGGTAGACTCTACTTGGGCACAAAAAATGATGGAGGCTCAACAGTCTATTTCACGTCTTTCTGATATGCAAATTATTGCTCGCATCCAACAAGAAGGTTTATCTGTGACTCAAAGCCCTGAGGCTATGCGCAGACAACTTGTTGAGTTAACGGCAGAGCGCGCTAAAAAGCAGCAAGACCAATTATTGTACGGTAGCTTGAAGCAATCTAGCTTGGAGCGTGGTACAAACCGAGTTATTACTGAAAAAACAATTATTAACTAACCATGATACTAGCACAGGATCTACGTAACCAAATGGCTTTCGCATTAGATGCGGAGAACTCTGATCATTACCTTGATGATTTAGATTATATCCCTGCGATTAATGCTTCCGTCAAGTGGTTGACAAACGTAGTGAATGCTGCTTATGGTCAGGATAAATTAGGGGAGGAGTTCTTTAGGGACTTAGCATACTCAGGGGTGTTCCAAACAACGAACACCTCTAGAGTTTCCCTAAACGTATTTCCTAACGAGGTGTGGACCATTCTAGGTGTCTATGCTAATCCTAAAACATCTGTAATTGCAGGGTATCCTCCTGTGCCTACTCCTGATGTAACAAGAAGTTACTTTCTTAGTGACTTACGCCACTTGTCTTCTTCTGACTCTTGCAAAAGATTAAATGTAGAAGAGTGGTCAACAAACACAAATAACCCATTTGAAGCAGGATATGACGGAGATCAGATATGTGATGCTCTAAAACTATATGCTTATATGTCTCCATTTAATTACCAAGGACTTAACTCAGGGGTTAATTCTGCGGAATTAGAGGTAAGACCTTCCATCGTAAATGGTAAGATTACAGTATTCTGGGCGAAAAAACCATCACCTATTATTTCTTTATCTGAAAACGTAGAATTCCCTAATAGTGTATTCCAATTGTTATTTGATAAAGCACTGAACTATATTGCCTACAAACAAGGTGATCAGACTAACATTTACGGTGTTACAGCTCAAGATATTCAACAACTATTAAGTGTAATGTAAGATGACGTACAGATATGTAGTATATGACCTAGATAAGAGCTTTAATGCTGCTTTTGATGATGCTGACTTTACATTAAATCAAATCCTATATTGGGTTATGGTTGTGGCTAATAGAATGCGTTTACAGCAAACTATGGCTACCAATACGGACTTGTTTACTTCTACATTTAGCAGCATAGAAGTTAAGACCGATTCTAAAGGAAGAAAATACATTGATTTACCGGTGCAGATTATGGATTTGCCTAACAACTCCGGTGTAATCTATATCACATATAATGAGGAAACCTGCAAATGCGAGGGTCCTTCTTTTGCTCAAGTATGGTTTCAGGGTGTAAACCTAGGTAGTGTTCAGCACTTATACCTAGATGAGTACACTAAGCCTAGCGCTCAAAACCCTTACTTCTATCGTATTGGAGATCACATTGATGGAGTTAAGGTAAACAGAATCTATCTACTTGGATTAGAGTGTGTTCCTGTTAAGGATGTTGAGATTGCAATTAAAGCAACTCTTGACCCTAAGACACTATGTAATCTAGACGAAGAGATTCCACTACCAGAGGAAATGATTCAGGAATTAATGATGCAAGTACTACAGCTTGGTAGATTTGTAATGTTAATGCCTAAAGAAAATATTAATGACGGAGAGGATGATGCAGACCTTGACCCAAGGTTATATGCTAACAGATCTGTTCCTACTCCTGATGCAACACCTCAACAAACCGCACAATAATGACTTCTAACGACTACGTATCCATAGAGCACTTATTAGCAGAAGTTACTGCTACAGTGAATGACACAGACTACAAGAAGGGCTTTCCTAAGGGATGGTATATCTCTCGTATTCAGGATGCTATGCAGGAATTGTCATTTGATACCTTTTGGTTAAAGGTTCAGCAAGATGTTGCAATGCCTGAGAACTGTCAGCTTGAAATGCCTAAAAACACGTTTAACATTCGTGAAATATACCTATACAATGGTTCTTTATGTAACCCACAGAAGACTCAGATGGTATATTGGAAGCGTTTGTTTAATAATACAGCTAGTGGCGATGGCTATACAGCACAGGTAAAAGATGATGGCAGTAATGGTTCTGATATCTATCAGCCTAATCAGCGTGTTTACACGGGTAATATGCAGGGTTTTTATGGACCTAAATACTACTATAACGTATTAAATGGATTGGTTATGTTCAGTAGAGAATGTAAAGGATATTCATTTGTTCGTATTGTGTACAATGGTATGGGCGTGGAAAACGGTGACTTACCTGTTATCCCTAGATTTTTTGAGCGTGCTGTAGTTGACTACGTTGAAGAGAAGTTCTACAATGCTATGAAAGCTCGTGACGTTAGAATGTATCGTCCTTTATGGACAGATGCATATCAGAAACTCAATGACCTTGTAAACGGAAGCTGGAATAAAGCTAAAAAACGTATTAAGGCCATGGACTCGAAAGAGAAAGCGAGCATGGAAGAGTACATAAGCTCAATGTATCACAAGTAATGAGTACTGCTAAGAAAAATAAACCTGAGTTATGGAAGCGCATTGTTGCTTCTGTTAAGGCTGGATCTAAGGGTGGCAATCCTGGTCAGTGGTCTGCCCGTAAAGCTCAATTAGCTGTTCAAAGATATAAGTCTGCCGGTGGTGGATATTCAGGTGCTAAGTCTCCATCAAACAGTTTATCTAAGTGGACTAAACAAAAGTGGAGAACAAAGAGTGGTAAGCCAAGCTCAGAAACAGGAGAAAGATATCTTCCTGAGAAAGCAATCAAATCTTTGAGTCCATCCGAGTACGCATCAACAAGTAGAGCCAAAAGAATAGGTAGGGCTATGGGTAAACAATTCGTACCACAACCTAAATCAATAAAAGAGAAAACCGCTAAATACAGAAAGTAATGCCTGCACAACTTAAAAAAGAGTTGATGAAATGCAACTCACCAAAATCAACACCTAGTCACCCAAAGAAGTCTCACGTTGTTAAGGCGTGTTCAGGTGGTGTAGAAAAAATTATTCGTTTTGGACAACAAGGCGTAAAGGGCTCTCCTAAAAAAGCAGGTGAGTCTGAGGCATACGCTAACCGTAGAAAACGATTCAAAGCTCGTCACTCTAAGAATATTGCTAAAGGTAAAATGAGTGCTGCCTGGTGGGCAAATTCTGTAAAGTGGTGTATCCTTCCTATTGGCTTAAATGGTTTAGATATTTTTGCTATCTTTGCCTAAAAAGGTAAAATGAAAGTAAATTTAGAAGGGCAATTATTTAATAACTTAAAGGTCATTAAAATGACTCAAGTTAAAAACACGAATTCACATTGGCTATGCGAGTGTCTTTTGTGTGGTAACTTAACGGAAGTATCTAGGCCAAATTTAAAAAGCGGAAACACTCAAGATTGTGGATGTCGTAAAACATCTAAATTAAAAATAGCTTCTTCTACTCACGGTATGTCAAGAACAGGTACTTGGAACTCTTGGCATAGAATGAGGTCGAGAATAAGATTAGGCGCAGCGCATAGCAAAATATACGGACAAATAACTATTGATCCATCTTGGGATGTATTTGAAAATTTTTTAAGAGATATGGGAGAGCGCCCAAAAGGAATGACTATTGACAGGATTGACAACACAAAAGGATATTTTAAGGAGAATTGCAAATGGTCAACACAAGCGGAGCAGAATAGAAATAGAAGCACGAATGTTATTCTTACCTTTGATGGTAAATCAATGTGCGCAACTGATTGGGCTTCTCATATTGGAATTCACAGAGATACAATAAGAAGGAGAATAAAAAGAGGTTTGCCAATAGAAAAGGTACTAGAATGTTAACAAATGGTGAGAAACATATTTGAAATGGCTGAAATTAAAGGTCTTGGCGATGTTGTAGAAAAGGTCGCTAGAATTACTCAAATGGATAAAGTTGCTAAATTTGTTGCTAAGGCATCTGGCGATACTAGTGGCGGTTGTAGCTCTTGTAATAAACGCAAGGATACCTTAAATAAGCGTTTCCCATTTAATAAGTAATATGAAGCAGCAGCACCATCCTCAAGATATTAAAACTTACCAAAAAGGTATTAATTCTGATACCAATAATGAGTTCTTAGGATCTAGTGAACAAGGAGAGCACGTAGATGCGCTTAATATGCGTAGTATCTCTATGGACGGGGATAACTTTGCTAAAAAGAAAATCAAAGGAGAGTCAATACTTTTTCCATTAATTGATAATAGATGTAATCCTGTAGGTACAATTACATTCACAGGATATGAATGTATGATGGCTCAAGAAATCAATGGGCATATCGTAGAGATTTGGGCCTCCAGTGAATCAGGCGAAGAACCTATGATTCGTATTGACGGTCTTATTGTAGCTTACTCTCAGTATCTTCCATTTGATTTAGAGCACCCATTACAGTATGATAAAAACGAAAGCTGTGTAGGCGGTGAGTTCTACGTAACAAATAACAATACACCTCCATTGGTTTTCAATGTAAAAGACTTACTTGATAACTCAGGAGATGTAGATTGTACTGAAAAGTACTTCTCTGAATTTCAACTAGAAGCATATGAGATTCAAGTCTCAGCTATCTTATATAAACCTGCTTTCATTAAACAGGATCCAAGCTCCTCAGGTTATGATTATGTCGTTGGTGGAACCGGGTTAAATGTTGGTAGTTACTCTTACGCATATCGATTTGTTGACTCAGAAGGTGAAACAACTGAGTTCTCTCCAATTACTGAGTTGATTCCGGTAGTTAGAAATGCTAGTCCTGCTAATGGACCACAATATCCATTCTCTAGAACCTTCTCTAGTGAGCCTAACATCAGCTCTCCTACATCTTATGGTAATCACCTAAGGATTAGGTATCAGAACGACAATATGTTCTCTTACATCGAACTTCGTAGAGATTCATGGTATGCAGGCGATCCAATTGGAACTCCACCTGTATCTCAAATTATTGCAAGTATTCCTGTTACTACAGGTATGAATGTTGTTAACGTATTAGATAAGGCTGATGCTTTATTTGATGGAGCAACTGAATTAGATCCAGAAGAGCAATCATCTAATGGCGCCAACATAAATAGAGCAAAAGCTATTCGATACTTCAATAGCCGATTATACTTAATGAATGTAGGCTATGAGTCTAGGGACATAGAGAGTCAAGTTACATTTGTAGACAGCACAACTTCAGGTAGATTTTCTACTATTGAAAACTTAGGCACAGCTGGACACAAGCACGTATATAATGCTGCTATGCATAAAAGTAATATGCGTGGTGAAAAGACAGGATTTGGTGTAGTGTTGTTTGACAAGAGTAACAATCCAACATTTGCATTACCTATTCCTAATGCTCAAAATTTTGATTTTCCAAATAGAAGAGATGTAGTATCTACAAACACTCTTAATACTTCATATAAGGGAACCGTTCGTGCTGCAAACACGGCTGGAGTTGTATCTGAAACACATGAGGTTTTTGATCTTGTTGATGCTGTCAATAAAACAGGTCAAGACGATACAAAAGACGAAGATGGCTTGATGTACAACTATCGCTCTGATGCTGCATTGCTTCCTGATTGGTGGGAGTACACTAAAGCTCAGATGAATCCTGTATCTCAATTTGATACTAAAAGTAAATTAAATAAGGCTGTAAATAAGCAGGCTGCCCTTGACTCTGGAATTGGTTTATCTCCTCCGTTATGGAATGATTATCAACCTAAAGGATTTGGTTCTAATTATTACGCACAAGGGTTTGCATTTAAAGGTTTATTATCATATCCTTCTTGGGCTGATGGTTTTTCCGTTGTACAAACTGAACCTGCTAAACGTGTAGTTGCTCAAGGATTAGGGTTTTACTCTTTAATTCCTGCTGATGTTACCGCTGGATCAGATACTCAAAAAGAAACAAATGCGTTTTGGTCTTACTTCCCTGACCTTGACGTATTAAATCCAGAAATTGCCGAAGACCTTATTAACAATCCATCAACATATAGCCTTCAATTAGTTTCCCCATTAGGTTACTTCTCAGAAGTTTACAACACGGATAAAGCCGAGTTAGATGACAGAAGAAAAGGAGCTGACATCATTACTTATGCTAGAATCATTCGTGATTATAATAGCGCAACTTATTCAGAGCAAATAAATCCTGGTCTTGGTGAAGATTCAGGCATATCAGATGCTTCAGACCCGTCAGATACATATAAATATGTAGCTTATGGAAGATACACTAATAATATATCGGGAGATTCTCCTGCGTTTCCTTCAAACGGTCAGGGGAACAAAGTATTTCCAATACTTGAGGCAGGGGATGTAACCACAAACTCTACTCGCCAATCATACTTTAGAATTGTTGTTGATGATTCTTTAACGCTTCCTATTTATAATGAAGCAGGAATGAGTGGAGCTACTAATACCAATAATAACGCAGATGCGCCAGGCGTTATGGAGTGGAGAGAGCCAATGTATGTAATCAATCTTGTTAAGAATGTTGATATACCATCAGGTGTAACTACTGAATACAAATATGGTTCTTCGTATGTTAAATTCAAATCTTTAGTTCTTGAATCAAGCGGAGCCGCAAGTCAGAACGCAGTTTTAGTTTCCGAACGCTGGGAAGACTGTATACCTCAAATTGACAATCAAGTAAATAATTTTTACGCCTCTCAAAAAAGGTTTGTTTACGTTCAAGAACCTACAGGATCACTTAAGAGGTGGATGAACTATCAGTTTGAAACTACGCCTAACAAAGCAGCAATATTAGCTGGATTAGCAGCAGCTGCGCCTAACGCATTCTCAGACGCTGTTCTTACGGGTGGATTTCCAATTTATGGCGTATATGGTAGCACTGAATCAGCAGGAGATGGTGATGGGGTATGTCGTGTATTCACATTAAACTTTAATAACGTTGTAGGCTATTCAGCATTTACTGTTCCTAAGATTGGTTCAAAAGTATACGTTCAGTATGATAACAGATTCCCTGTTCGAGTATTTGGTGGAGACACTTATATCAATGAGTCTATATGGGCTCCAATTGATAACAACTATGGAAACAATGGTGAACCATCTGAAGTAGAAGGTGGATGGATATTCCCTAGCAATGAGTTTAAGATGAACGCACCGTTCCCACTTAAGTCTTATGAGTTTGTGGACAACTATCCTATATGGCAAAGGTCAGGAGGTTCGCTTGGTTGGAACTACGACTTTGGCATTCACTTCCAATTCTGTGACAGTATAAAAGCTAATGCCGCATTGATTCGTCAAATGATTACTGTATGGCCGGCTGAAACACGTGTGAATTTATCTTTTGCATTTAATGTAGAGCAGCCTGATAAAGCGGTAAGCGATCAATACTATCCTCTAATCAACTATATACCAAGGCCTTATAAATGGGACTTAAGTGATCCAACTGATACTGTTCAATTTGCTGATGATAACAATTTGATTCCTGATTACTTTGATGATTATGGTTCTGAATGGAATCTATGGAACAATGGTGGATTCAGATTCTTAATGAATGACCTACAGACTAATATTGACTACTCAAAAAGTCAGACAAACAAAAGTTTCTTTACTAAGCCTGTGGTAGGATTTGAAGAGCAATTAGATTTTTGCACACGTATTGTATGGTCATTAAGAAGACCTATAAATGCACAGAATGCGCCATCTGTTAAGACATTCCCTTTAGCTAACATCTTTGATATTTCAGATGACACAGGAGAGATTAAGTTCGGATGGAGTGCTATGTCATCAGACAAGGGCAATAACCTTTATGCATTTACTGACAGCGGTGTTTGTTTATTAGTCATAGATAAAAGAGTTATTCACGAAATTAACGCTAATGAACTTGCTACTATTGGTTCTGATGTTGGTGGTATTCTTAATCAGTTATGGATTGACAGAAATATTGGAATGCATGATGAGACTTGGAGATCTTGGGCTGAATATTCTAATGCTCTCTTCTTTACTAATGGCATATCTGCTTACGCTTTTTCTGACAATCAGTTAAATGATATTGCTAGAACAGGATTCTTTGAATTGCTTAATCGTAAATACAATCAATTGATTGGAGAAGGTTATGAGTCAAGATTATCAGGTGGATTCAATGTACTTACTAAAGAGTACATTATGAACGTCAATGATCAAGATGTAGAAGACCCTCAATTTAGCACATTGATTTATGGTACACAGCAGGCTTCATTGCAATGTCAAAGTTCTTACGACTACGATAAATACTTATATTACAAAAACCGATTATTCGGAATGAAAGGTTCAGGTACGTATGAATTAGGTGTTGGAAATCAAATCAATGGTGATGATATGCCTTGTTACCTATCGAATGTATCCGATGCTGTAATTATTGCTGATAAAGAATTTATTCGCATTCGTGTAAACTCAAATAGCAAGCCTGAGCAGATTTACTTCTACAAATCATATGATGATTACAAGACTGATACGTATGACTCTGTAGTAGATGCGAACGCTGTACCATTAAGCATTAAGAACTACTTTGGGTATGAATGTTATATCCCTAGATCGATTTATGCACCGTATGAGCGCAATCAGGGAAGAATGGTAATATTCAAGATTGTAAGCAGTGCTGACGAAGACTTCTTGGTGACAAGTACAGCGGTGCAGTACAAGGCTTTAAAATAATTATTAAATTTGAAAAAATATAGATTATGGATTTTCTATCTACGTTAGGAAAAATTGGGACAGCAGCTACAGCTCCCGGTGTTGGACAAGCAGCTCAATTAGCATTTTCAGGAGGTCAAGCCTTAATGGGTGCAATGAAAAATAAGCAAGCTAATGCTATGACTCCTCCAGCGGAAAATCCTATGGAGCGCCAAATGCTAAACACTATTCGTAGACGCAGAAGAGCTATTGAGACAGGAACTGCCAATGCAGCTCAGAATGCATCTGTTCGTCAATTAGGTAAAACTATGATGACAAATGCAGCTAGAGCAGGTGGTCAAGTTAACTATGGTCAATACAATCAATTGATTGGTAACGCTATGGGTAACATTGCTGCTCAATCAGGACAGCAAATAGGTCAATTACTAGGCCAAGAGCAACAGCAAAACAAAGATATGGTTAACAGAGCTACAGATCTTAGCTTACTACTTAGAAACGAAACTAAAGCTGATGCAGCTAGAATGCAGCAGGCTGGAACACAAAACTTACTTGCCACTATGGGCGCAGGTAAATTAAATAAAGAGAATCAAGGACTTAAAGCACAAGCTGATAATCAAAATACTCAGATTAGTTCTTTGATGGCAATTATAAAAGAATTACAAGGTAAACTAGCTGCTCAACCAGCTGCAACAACAGGATTGTAAGATGGCAAAACAGAGAAAAGGAATATCTAAAGCCTTAAAAAAAGGTAAAGTAGAATCAGGATTTACGATTAATGAATCTCCTGATGATGACTTAGGATTTGGTACTCCAAAGACAAAAGAAAAAAGCTTAAGTCAAGCCGCTAAAGAACAGAATGAATTTAATAGTAGATATTCATTTTCTGCGGATGTAAATTCAAAAAATTACGACAATTCAAAAGGTGAAGTTCCTGAAGAATATGCTGGTGCTGTTAATTCATGGTCTGATTATAGAATGGTTCCAAAGACAAGAGAGGAAGATAAAGTAGATGCATCTAAAATGGGCCCTGAATCTAGTGGAAAATCAATACCTTCAGGAGTCAATTATACGAGTCCATCATCTAGCAAAAGTGATAAAATATACAACAATGGATTCAATGTTGTTGACATACTTAGAAGGAAAGGATATCATGCCGGAACTATTTTTGATGAATCTGATAGACCTACGTTAGACAATCCAATGGGAAAAGGGTTAGATCCTAAAATGGATGCGATGCCAACCAACGAAGCAGGAACTGTATCTCCTACTCAAGGTCAATCATTAGTTACCGCAATTAAGCCAACACCAGAAGCAAAGGTAGAGGCTGCAATGCAAAACGATAATACAGGAGCTGTATTGTCTAACGCTATATTAAAAGATGGAACTCAATCTGCTGAAACTGCTAATCAAGTATTTGAAGCTCCTCAAGTCGCTAAAGAAGCTCAGAAGGAAGCAGAGAAAGAAATATCAGCATTAGATGATGTAACCGCAAAAGTATTTACAGCTCCATACGGATCTTTTGATGAGGAAGGTGATGCATCAAGCATGGGGACAGGAGCAGTTCAAGGAGAGACTACTCAGACTCAAATTCAAGAAGGTCCAGTACCCGGAAGCGGAGAAGCAATCACAACTGTTGTAGGTTCAACTGAGCCAACTAGACCTGCATTTGATGCAACTGCCACTAAAGACCAAATCATGAATATGATGGCAGGTCAGTATATGCAGGAAAAAGGAAATGTCCCTTACGCTGTAGTTGAGAAATTAGGCATTCAGGACTACTACCCTAACGTAGGTAGAGATATCGCAGTAGGAACGTTCTCAGGTAGCCGTATCGGTAGCCAAACTATCTATTCAGGCGCAGGAGCATCACTTCCTATGGGATTGTACGATGCTAGAAAAAGAGCACTCAAAGATGCTGCTAAATCAAAACAAGCTGAATTAGATAAGATACTTGCTATTCCTGATACAACACCTCAGTTAAAAGAATCTTTTTCTGAGTATGCATTAAAGGTAAAATACGATGACTTAGCAAGGAACGGTTTTGATCCTGCAAGATATGGTAGAGATTTACAGGCTAGAAAGAATGACATCATGCTTGAAGCTACCGCCAAGAACTTGACTTATGCTACAAAGCAAGCTCAAGACCTTTTAGCCGCTACGATGCCAAAAGATGGTAAGCCAGGCGCATATATGCCGGAAGAGCAAAAGAAAAAACTCAGAAGCTTACTTACAGGTGTACTTGAAGATCCTGAAAAGTTCTTTTCCGGTAAAGAAAATGTCAATAAATTCTACAATGACGTTAGGGTTTATGCAGATGGAACTGTTTTAGTTAATGATATGATTAAACAGTGGACATCAAATCCTGTAGAATTACCTGTAAATTTAAAAACAGGAGTTGCTTTAAGCGAAGCAGATGTAGCAAACATAAATGCTGCTACTGATCAATATCTTAAGTCTGTTAATGACGGAAATCCTGATACGGAGTCATACATGACAATGATGAAGAAGTATTATGATATTGATACAAAGGTAATAGATGATTGGATGGATGCTCAACAATACAGCAAGGATGATCCAATGAGAGATACACTCAAAGATTACTTAAAACATCAAATTCCTGCTGCATCATTTATTCAAAAGGTTACAACAAACGCCAATCAGAATGTAGCTAGGGCAAGACTGCAATTAGAAAGAGATAAGTTTAATTATCAAAAAGAACAGGACAAAGAATCTTTCTGGGGTACTATTAATGCGTCTATGAATGACGCTGTCAATACGCAAACTGGCAAAACATTTGAGCAGGAACTTGCAGCACTCAATAAAAGAGGATTGGATAAAGATCAGCTTGATACAGAGATTAAGAAGTTATACAACATATACTCTGTAACGCCTTCTGCTTCCATTACTAAGAGTAAAGATGGTTCTTGGGTTGTTCAAATGCCTTCAACTAATAAACAGGCCGAACAGATTTCCACTAAAGACATTACAGCCCCTAATGGAAAATTGATTAGAGGTTTTGATGTTACTATACGTTGGAAAGACGGCAACACTATAAAGGAGACCACTAAAACTATGGGTCCTGCTGAAATCGCTAAATACAAAGCAAGCAAAGATAAGACCCTATACATAGACGGAAAGAAATTAGGCAGTAATGACTTTGATGGTTTCGGCGCTTCTTCATCAGGCATATATACAAAGGTCATCGGTCACGAGATATCAAAAGGATATATTGATAAGAAGACAGGTAATTTTGTTCCTTTGACTTCTGACAATTTAGCTGATTACGAAGCTAGTACTAAAGTTACTCTTCAAAGAACAATTGAGCATCCATACGCTAAAATTCAAACTGAAGACGCAGCGAAAGGCCAATCTAAAATAACTGAGAGAATCCTTCCTGGTCAAACTAAAGGCGCTTGGATTAATATCAGTAATGCTGATGGTCGAATACTTTCTGATGAGCAGTCTGGATTTACTATTCAGAAGGCAGCAGAAGCTCAAGGGCCTGGCACAACTGTAACGGCATCTGGAGGTGGAGAGTTTGCAAGCTTCTAATGATTTCAACATTAGTTTGCGTATATTTGTAATTAAATAGTAATTATGGCTGAAGATTTAATGTCTACACAAACAGGTGGCTATGGTGAGACTATTCAGTCAGCGCCTGAAGCTACGCCTACGCCTGAACAATTTAATGTACAATTACCTCCTGCTGAACAAACACAGCAACCTACACCTGAAACTACTCCACAGCCTACACCTCCAACTCAAGAAGGTGTACCTACTGAAAATGTAACTGCACAAGTAGATGTAGCTCAACAAGATGTGCCACAGGAGCCGCCCGTAACTCAGGAGCCACCAATAACTGAAACGGCTACAGAGCCTGAGGTCAGAATGAGTGGATTGACTTCTAGCGGTGAGGTAATATTAAACCTAGATCAACAAAAACAGCCTGAAGAAAAACCACTTGACTTTAATGATGAGCTAGAGTATACTGAGAAAGAACCTACTCAAACATCTAGTGGAGAAGTCATTATTGGCATGGGCCCTCAGGATGAATCTGAAGCTGTAAATGAAGTTTACTCAGGTTCAACGGTTAAATTAAAAGGTAGTCGAGTAATATCATTTAAACAAGATGGAGATCCTGACAAACCTAAAAAACCAAAGTCAGATGGATTCTACAGATATGCAGGTCAGCCCGATTCGATCTATAAGAAAAGTGATGGAGATTGGTACAAGTCTACTGACGGTGGAGATAACTACTTTAAAATAGCAAAAGGAGATGTAGACAGAAGGATTGATATTCTAGAGGCAGAAGCCACTAAGTATTCTAATCCAACGGCAAAAGCATCTGCACTAGCCACTAAAATGGTGGGTAATCTTGGTAAGTTTAACTTGCCTAATCAAATGGTTACAGCAGGTGGAAGCACAACAGTCTCTAAGAACGTGTCTTTTGATGATTTGGTAAAGCCAAACGTTGGAACGGAAACAGATAGATACAACAAAGACGGAACATTAAACTTTAACTACAATGCTAAAGTTGCTACAATGGCTCCTGAAAATAAAGCTATTTATGATGCGTCTAAAAAAGCTGATGGACTATATAAGTTCTCAGGTAGAGAGGATGCTCTTTATAAAAAAGATGGATCAAATTGGTACATCGATTTATCCGGTACAGGAGATAAGTTTGAGTGGATTGATTCAGAAACTCCAGAAGGGAAAAAGAGAATACAAACTCTTCAGACTCAAGCTGTTCCTGCTGCTACTTATGCTACTCTAAAAACAGTATTAGCAAAAGTTCCTGATGCATCAACATTGGGTAAAATTCAGAATCCATTTGAGTTAATCGATGTATCTAATGAAATAAATACATTGAACCAAATAGTTGAATCTGATCAACTTAAAAGTGTATTTGATCAAGGTAAAAACTTTGTGGATACTGAGATAATGAACTTCACAAAAGACAATCTCACTAAAGACCAAAAGGAAAACTTAATTGCACTTCAAGCAGATATCAACGAAATTATTGGAGATGGGTCTTATAGCGACTTAAAAGCCAAAAAGGTTGCTGAGTTGCTTGCCAATGGTCAACAGTTTTTTGATGATGCAGTCGCAATAAACGAAAAAGTAAATAGAGCTTACTCTGCTGGAATCAGTATCGATAGATTAAACTACGAGAATAAAAAGAAAACATTTGCTCAGGACTTTGATCAAAAGACAACGTCTGAAGCAGATATGTATGCTGCTCAGTTATTCCAAGATGTTAGATGGATGTCTGACTTTGTATTGGAGAACGTAGATGCTGGCAACTTAAAGATTAATCCTGAAACTGGAGCATTTACATTTACGGAAAATGCTAGTGAAGCGGAAAGAAAATACATAGATGCCAAGCTAACTGAATATCTCAAGAAGTATGAAGAAATTCAATCTCAGAGATTTGCAGAGGTTAAAGACAAGATATACGAGGATAAATCTGAATTGTCTGATATTAGAGCCAATATTGAAGTTCTTAATGATCAGCTAGAGCAAGCAAAAAGAAAAGGTGACATAGGGTGGGCAACTTCTATTTCTGAGCAAATAAAAGAGCAGAAACAAAAGATAAGTAAGTTACAGAAAAGTATTAGTGACAATGAGAATATGTCCAATACTCTTTTCCTTACTAATCCAAAGAAAGTTATTCAAAGCGTTGCTGGTTTAGAAACAGCATCTTCTAGAGCTGCATTTGACGCCACGCCTAAAGGACTCACCCCTAAGCAAAGATTTGACTTGTACTACGAGAATCTTCAGAAGAAGAATCAAGAAATAGCAAAAAGAAACAATATCAATTACGCAAGCTTAGACAGGTTTGACATGAGATTGAAGGACTTACTTGATTATGAAGGTTTCTATTCGTTATCTGATGCAGAGCAGGAATTCTTAAAGAATAAAGCAACGCTCAATGCATTAAAGTCATTGTATTATAATAACGATACTGGTTATACGGGTTCTACAGCTGGATTCTGGAACTCATTCGTTAATGGATACGCTAGAGCATTACAGCCTAAAACTTCTGCTGCCGATGGTTATCAATCAGAGAAGGAAAAACTTAAGGCGGTAGACATGGCCATTGAGGAGATTGGATTTGCTGATGAGGATTTTGTTACGCCTGATGCTGTAGAAAAAATAAAAGAGCAATCTGTAATTGATTTTTGGAGTAAAGAGTCTTTAGGGTCAATGGTTGGTACGTCAGGTGCTTATATGCAGATGATTATGCTTGCTAGTGAAACTCCAGGGGCCGCACTTAAAGTATTAGCAAACGGGGAGAAACTAATTACAGGAGCCAAGACAATTACTCAAGCAGAAAAATACGCTCAGGGATTGGTTAAAGCATACGATGCTGCGCTAGATACTACTAAGTTTGGTAGATTTATTAAGGCTCCTATTCAAGAGGGTATTAATTTCCAATTAGCATCTGAAGAATTTAATGATCCTGACAATCAGTTAAACTTCCTTTCTGGTTTATCAGGTGGTGTATTTGGTGAAGGCTTTGCTGCTATAGCTCAGAAGATGGGCGCTACAAAAGCAGGTAATTACGTTGCTAGTATATTTGGCAATCAAGCTGATGCTGCCGTAAAAACATTGACTAGAGTTGGTAAAATGGCCTCTCGTGGTTTTGGTGAGCTTCCTCAAGAAACAGGCGAGGAGTTAGCTAACATATACATGAACTCTGATAACTTTCAACAGATGATGGAAAAAGCATCTGAGTCATATGGATCATTCGATAAGATACAGCAGTTTGTAATATCTACACTTATTCTAGGTACTGCATTTGGTGTAATGTCTCCTAAATCTGCTAAGGATGCTTATAATTCTATGCCTGAAGATAAAAGAAAGCAAGTTAATGCATTGCTCGCTGATTTAAAATCAGATATGAATAAAGGTCAGCAGGCTGCAAACAACTATGCCGAGACAATGCTGAATCGTGAGGATTCTAAAACTAAAGCTGAAGAAAATGATAAAGAAAACAAGCCAAGGGTATCAGGTGAAGAGCGAGTCGGGGAAAAACCTGTCGAAACCCAACCTGTCGATGAAAGCGGCAAAGAAACGCCTAGCCCTAGTGGAGTGGTTCAAGAAGAACCAGGGAAAACTGAAGAAGTAACACCTACTGAACCTGTCGGGAAAACCAAAGAGTTGAAATCCGATGAAGAGATTGCATCTAAAATCAATCAAGCAGTAGAAGAGAATGCTGGCCTTAAAGACGTATTGATGTCTTTGATTGGCTATGACCCTTCGGCGAAAGGACCTAAGACTAGCAAAATTGCTCAGCCTAAAGGTTTTGATAGTGAAGAAATTGCATTCCTATACAATGAGGCCAAAGCTGACGGATCTAATCCTGAATTAGTAAAAGCTATTGAAGATATTATCATGCCTACTACTCAGCAGATGTCTTATGCTGATGCGTTAAATGAACTTCAAACAATTAAGGACATTAAAAATCCTACTGCAAAAAGAAAAGCGATTGAAGAGTTTGATGCTAAGTACGATGGTCAATATAAAAGAATGTCAAAAATTGACACTAACTTTGGTAGCATCGTAAGAAACCTGAAAAAGAATAACTTAATTAATATAGATTGTTAAAATGAAAGCACTATTGACAAAAGAAGAGATTGAATTAATCAACTCTTTAGGACATGAAGAACTTAAGGCAAGCCAAACATATCTTCATTTGTCTAACTGTATGAAGACTATTGGATTCTTTGGGGCTGAAAAATTCTTTATGAATGAAGCTAATAGTGAGCGTGAGCATTTCAATGGCTTAGAAACTTTTATGAATGACATGAATGAGCAAATCGAAGTTCGTTCATTGGAAGCAATTAACGTAGAAGTAGAAGAGTTGATGGAAGCATTCGAGGTTGCCATAGAAATGGAGATGGATCTTCTTGCTAAGTACGAAGCTGCATGGGATAAGTGTAGCCCTAAAATGAAACCTCTCATTCACCACTACATGGAAATTCAAGTAGAAAGCGTTGGAGAGTACGGTGATTTAATTGCACGCTTAAGCAGAACAAACGAACCTATTTTCATTGACCAAGAATTAGGAAAATAACATGGCTAAAGACCCTTGTAAATACAAGCTACCTGGATCAGACACATGGATGTCTGAGTTAGAATTTAAGCAAGCTCTATCTGATGGTTTACTTGATCAATTGATGATTGAATCAGGATTGTCTGTTCCGTCACTTAAAGGGTTTTCACCTGACTCAAATAAAGCAGAATCCTATAAACTAGGTAGAGGCAAGGGCGGAAAAATGACTGAAGACACCGAGTTGAAAGCGGCAAGCACTGAGGCTAATGAAAATTTACCGCCCGTAGACGAACTAGGTGAACCTAAAGAAGAGGACACTAAATCATACGAAGACCTAGCGAATAAGATTAGAAACATTAAGATTGACACTAGAGGTACAGCTATGTCCTCTTTACCGGGATTGGTTGAAGCATGGAACTTAGCAGTTGAGGCCGCTGCTACAGCCGTTGAGGTTGCAGGCGCTACAG
>JACCDX010062283.1_pt1 | contig 24586 bp, 16 predicted proteins | sample 7449681 | NCBI WGS metagenome assembly JACCDX01 (sample SAMN15323450, study PRJNA562643) | freshwater metagenome | isolation source: river surface water | place: USA:Blue River Watershed | collected 2017-08-18
ACCGGCGCGGCCGGCAAGGTCATCGAGGCCTTCGGGCACTTCCTGATCGGCGGCAACTTCGCCGTCGGTCTGATCGTGTTCGCGATCCTGGTGGTCATCAACTTCATGGTCATCACCAAGGGCGCGGGCCGCATCGCCGAGGTGGGGGCGCGCTTCACGCTGGACGCCATGCCCGGCAAGCAGATGGCCATCGATGCCGACCTGGGCGCCGGCCTGATCGACGAGGCCGAGGCCCGCAAGCGCCGCCGCGAGGTGGGCGAAGAGGCCGAGTTCCACGGCTCCATGGACGGTGCCTCGAAGTTCGTGCGCGGTGACGCGGTCGCCGGCATCCTGATCCTGTTCATCAACATCATCGGCGGCTTCATCATCGGCGTGGTGCAGCACGGGCTGTCGGCCTCGCAGGCCGCCGAGTCCTACATCCTGCTGGCCATCGGTGACGCGCTGGTGGCCCAGATCCCGGCGCTGCTGATCTCGGTGGCGGCCGCGATGGTGGTGTCGCGCGTGGGCACGGACAAGGCCATCGGCAGCCAGATCGGCAAGCAGGTGTTCGGCTCGGCCAAGAGCATTGCCATCACGGCCGGCGTCATCGGGGCGCTGGGGCTGATCCCGGGCATGCCGCACGTCGTCTTCCTGCTGATCGCGGCCGGCCTGGGCTACCTGGCCTGGTGGCTGCGCACCAAGGAGCAGGCGGCGGCGGTGGCCGAGGCCATCAGGCCCGCCGCGCCGGCCGCCGAAGGGTCGGGCGAGGCGACCTGGGAAGACCTGGTGCCCGTGGACACGCTGGGCCTGGAAGTGGGCTACCGGCTCATCACGCTGGTCGACAAGAGCCGCGAGGGCGACCTGCTCAGCCGCATCAAGGGCGTGCGACGCAAGTTCGCGCAGGAGGTGGGCTTTCTGCCGCCGCCGGTACACATCCGCGACAACCTGGAGTTGCGGCCCAGCCAATACCGCATCTCGCTGCGTGGCGCCGTCGTCGGCGAGGCCGAGGCCTACCCGGGCATGTGGCTGGCCATCAACCCCGGGCACGCGACGCAGAAGCTGCTCGGCACGCAAACCACCGACCCCGCCTTCGGCCTGCCGGCGGTGTGGATCGAGGAACGGCAAAAGGAGATGGCCCAAATGAGCGGGTTTACGGTCGTTGATTGCTCGACCGTCGTGGCCACCCACCTTTCACACTTGATGCAAGTGCACGCGGCCAAGTTGTTGGGCCGCGTGGAGACCCAGGCCCTGGTGGAACACCTGACCAAGCAGGCGCCTCAACTCATCGAAGACGTGATTCCCAAAATGGTCAGCATCGCCACCCTGCAACGCGTCCTCCAGCTGCTGCTGGAAGAGGGCGTGCATGTGCGCGACATGCGCTCCATCGTGGAGTGCCTGGCCGAGAACGCCGCCGCCGTGACCGACCCGCAGGAGCTGTCGCGCCGCATCCGCACCCACATCGCGCCGGCCATCGTGCAGCAGATCTACGGCAGCGTGAAGGAGCTGGACGTCATCGCGCTGGAGCCCGAGCTGGAGCGCCTCGTCACCCAGGCCCTGAATTCGCCCCATGGCGCCGCGTTGGACCCCGGCGTGGCCGACACGCTGGCCCGCAGTGCCGCCGAGACGGCGCAAAAGCAGGAAGACCGTGGCGTGCCCGCCGCGCTGCTGGTGCCCGACCTGATCCGCGCGCCCATGGCACGGCTGCTCAAGCGTGCCGCGCCGCGGCTGAAGGTGCTGGGCCACAGCGAGATCCCCGAGACCCACACCATCCGCATCGGCTCCATCATCGGAGGTGCGGCATGACCCCCACGCGCATTAACGCGAGCCGCCCCAAGCGGGCGCTGGCCTCGTTCGAGGCGGCTCGGCAGGAGGCCCCATGAACGTCCGCAAATTCACCGCCCGCACCTCGCGTGAGGCCCTCGCGCTCGTCAAGCAGGCCTTCGGTCCCGACGCCGTGGTGCTGTCCAACAAGAACGTGCCCGAAGGCGTGGAAGTGCTGGCCATGGCGCCGGAAGGCATGGGCCAGATCGAGCAGATGGCTGCCAGCGCGCCGCGCACCGTGGCTCGCGCGCCGGTGCAGGCCCCCGCACAGCCGCAGGGCCGCGCGCCGTTCGCCGAGCGCGTGCGCCGCGAGCCGAGCTTCGGCGCGCCGGAAGTGCAGGGCGACGTGGAGCAGCTGGCGATGAGCACGCTGAGCTTCCAGGACTATGTGCGCGAGCGCGTGCTGCGCCGCCGCCAGGCCGAGATGACAGGCCAGCCCGACCCGGTCGCTGCGCGCCCCGCGCCCCAGCTGACACCGCCGCCAGCCCAGCAGCCGTCGGCCGTCTCGCTGGATGCCGCACGCGCCCAGCGCGAGCGCCGCGCGGCCGAGGCCATGGCCGCGATGGCGCCCAAGCGCCCGGCAGCGCCGGTGGCGGCCCAGGCACCGGCCCGCCAGATGCCGCCGGTGCTGCGCGACGAGATCCGCATTCCCACGGCCGCCGCGCCGGCACGCCAGGTGCCGCACCTGGGCGACATCGGCACCACCGAGCCGCAGCCCCTGCCGGGCCAGCCCACGGCGGTGCAGCGCAGCCAGATGGACATGGCGTCCGAGCTGCGCCAGATGCGCGGCCTCATCGAGGAGCGTTTCTCGTCGCTGGCCTTCATGGAGAAGCTGCAGCGCCAGCCCGTGCAGGCCCGCCTGACGCAGAAGCTGCTGGAGCTGGGCTTCTCGCCCGCGCTGGTGCGCAAGCTGGCCGAGAGCTGCCCGTCCGACTTCAAGGCCGGTTCGCCCACCGACCCGGCCGACGAGACCGCCTGGGCGGCCCATGTGCTGTCGCGCAACCTGCAGACCGACGAAGGCGCCCCGGCCATCGAGGACCGCGGCGGCGTGTTCGCGCTGATCGGCTCCACCGGCGTCGGCAAGACCACCACCACCGCCAAGCTCGCCGCCCACTTCGCCACCAAGTACGGCGCCGGTCAGCTGGGCCTGATCACGCTGGACGCCTACCGCATCGGCGCCCATGAGCAGCTGCGCGCCTACGGCCGCATCCTCGGCGTGCCCGTTCACACCGCGCACGACCGCGCGTCGCTGGACGACCTGCTGGACCTGCTGTCCAGCAAGAAGCTCGTGCTGATCGACACCGCCGGCATGGCGCAGCGCGACAGCCGCACGCAGGAGTTGCTGGAGATGCTGGCCCACCCCCGCATCAAGAAGCTGCTCGTCATCAATGCCGCCCAGCAGGGCGAGACCATCGAGGACGTCGTCAACGCGTGGAAGGGCGCGGCCTGCGAGGGCGTGGTGCTCAGCAAGATCGACGAGGCCGTCAAGCTCGCGCCGGCCCTGGACACGCTGATCCGCCATCGGCTCAAGGTGCTGGGCGTGGCCAACGGTCAGCGGGTGCCGGAAGACTGGCACCGCCTGTCCGGTACGGCACTGGTGCATCGCGCGCTCAAGAGCCCCGCAGCGGGCGCCTGGCGCATGGACAACACCGACATCAACCTGATCTTCGCCGGCGCTCCGCTGGCCGATGCGGGCCTGCGGGCGATCCACTGATGTCGACGACAACACGCAATTCGTTGAGCGGGCCGAGCGCCGGGCCGCTCCCAAGCCGGCCCGCCTTGGCGATGTGCTTGCGGCTTGATGCCGCAAGCATCGCCGTCCCCTCGGGGGACCGGTCAAGGTACTCCCTGGACGAGGGGCAAACATGATGCAAGACCAAGCCCACGGCCTGCGCCGCCTGTTCGCCGCGTCCAAGACGCGCTTCGTGCCCGTCGTCAGCAACCCGCGCGTGATGGGGGCCGGCGTGCTGCTCGAAGGCCTGTGCGCGGCGTTTGCCGAACTCAACCTGCAGACGCTGGTCGTCGACGCGGGCGAGCTGTCGCCGACGCCGTCGGAGCTGGCGCACGTGGACCTGTCCAACTGCATCGAGCGCCTGTCGCCGCGCGTGTCCTATCTCGCCGCCCGCGGCCTGCCGCTGCGCCACATCAACGCCAACGGCTCGGCCGCCGCCTTCCTCGATGCGCTGGCCGCCGCCGCGCCCGAGGCCGACGTCATCCTGCTGCACGCGCCCGCGACCGAACTGGCCCGCGTCGTCGCGCAGCGCGAAGTGCGCCCGCTGCTGCTCGCCGATACCGAGCCGGCCAGCGTCACCGAGGCCTACGCCGGCATGAAATGGCTCACACAGCGCGCGGGCCTGATGGTCTACAGTCTGTTGATGGCCTGCCATCCACAGTTGCGCGTGGCCACCCGCATCGCGCAACAGCTCCACTCCTGCGCCGACGGCTTCCTCGGCGCGGTGCTGCGTGACTGGGCCTGCCTGGACCCGCGCAATTCGCAGCACATGCCGCTCAGCCCGGAACTGCGCCACCTCGCCCGCGAGCTGCTGCTCGCCGCACCGCCCGGCGCCGCGCTCGACGCCGCGTCCGACGTGACACCGTTGCGCCCGGCGCGCGCCGTGGCCCGCCCGTTTGTTGCAGCGCACTGACTCCCGCCGGAGATGACAGATGCCCCCACGTTCTCTGCGTTCACTGTCCCCCGAGGGGGCGCTTCAGGCCCTTCGCGCGGCCGTACGGAGCTGACCATGTACACGCCCAAAGGCCGTCTGGACAACAACACGTTGATCAAGCAGTACAGCCCGTTGGTCCGTCGGCTGGCGCACCAGATGATCGCCAAGCTGCCGGCCAACGTGGAGGTGGACGATCTCATCCAGGTCGGCCTCATCGGCCTGACCGACGCGCTGTCGCGATTCGACGCGGAGCAAGGCGTTCAGTTCGAGACCTTCGCGACGCAGCGCATCCGCGGCGCCATGCTCGACGAACTGCGTGGCGGCGACTGGATGAGCCGCGGCACGCGGCGCCAGCAGCGCGAGATCGAGGCGGCCGTCCACAAGGTCGAACAGCGCCTGGGCCGGGCGCCCAACGAGGCCGAGATCGCTGCCGAGATGGGCCTGGCGCTGGCCGACTACCAGGACCTGCTCTCCAAGGTGCGGGGCACCCAGCTCGTGTACCTGGAGGACATGTCCGGCGACGACGGCGACGACGACTATCTCGACCGCCATGTGGCCGACGAGAGCAGCAACCCCGTGGCGATGCTGCAGGACCACCGCATGCGCGAGGCGCTGGTGGCCGCCATCAAGAACCTGCCCGAGCGTGAGCAGTTCGTGATGAGCATGTACTACGAGCACGACATGAACCTCAAGGAGATCGCGGCCGTGCTCAAGGTCACGGAGTCCCGGGTCTGTCAGCTACACAGCCAGTCGATCGCAAGGTTGCGCGTTAAGCTCCGCGACTGGTGAGGCCCTCGCGTGCGGTCCCGCCGTAGAAGAACGAGGGACAAGCGCGATGGTGAAATGGTTCAAGGCCACAGGTTCGCCCCCGTCGGACGCCCGCGAGGTGCCGGCGCATCGTGAGGATGACGCGGCGCTGAACGTGGTGAAGCGGCTGTCGCGCTCGCTGTCCACCGTGGGCCGCGATGCCGCCGAGGTGCGTGGCGTGCTCGAGGACACGCAACGTGTCGTGCAGGCGCAGGGCCAGGCCATGCAGGCGCTGGCGCAGCAGCTGGGCGACATCGGCCAGGCGCAGGCGGCCATCGCGGCGGCCACGGTCGAGAGTTCGGCGGCCGTGCAGAGGGCGCGGGGCGCACTGGGCGTCGTCGGCAACGAGGTGGTGGGCATCGCGTCCACGCTGGGCAAGGTCTCCGAGGCGGCCGCCGACATCACGAGGATTTCCCTGCAGACGCGTCTCGTGGCGTTCAACGCCGCCGTCGAGGCCAAGCATGCCGGTGACGCTGGCCGCGGCTTCGCTGTCGTGGCCGAGGCGGTGAAGGACCTCGCGGGCCAGGTGGAGGCGTCGTCCAAGGCGATCATCAGCGCCGTGACCAGCCTTCAGGAGCGCATCGACCGATTCAGCGTCGAGCTCATCGAGGTGCCCGGCAAGCCCAGCCAGATCCACGCGGCGTTCCATGAAGTCGAGGACGACGTGCAGCGCATCTCGTCGTCAGCGGCCGAGAGTGGTCGGCAGATGGGGCTGCTCAACGAGCGCGCCCAACTGCTGGAGCGCGAGGTCCTGCAGGCGACTCATGGGCTGAAGGCGGCGTTCGACGGCAGCGACCGGTTCCTGCGCATGTCCGAGGAACTCGTCGAGCAGATTGCCGAGAGCGGCGTCGAGGTCGACGACATGCCCTTCATCCGCGCGGCGCAGGCGGGTGCCGCCGAGATCGGCGAGTTGCTGGCCGCCGCGCTGCGCGACGGCCAGATCAGCCAGGCGGATCTGTTCGACGAGAACTATCGCCCCATCGAGGGCACGCTGCCCGCGCAGCACCTGACGCGCTTTTGCGCGCTGACCGACCGGCTGTTTCCGGCGGTGCAGGAGAAGATGCTGGGCTTCAGCGACAAGATCGTGTTCGCCATCGCGGCCGATCGCAACGGCTACATCGCCACGCACAACCGCAAGTACTGCCAGCCGCAGCGTCCGGGCGACACGGTCTGGAACACGGCCAACAGTCGCTACCGCCGTATCTTCAATGACCGCACCGGCCTGGCGTCGGCGCGCAACCAGCGCCCCTTCCTGCTGCAGACCTATCGCCGCGACATGGGTGGCGGCCGCTTCGTGCTGCTGAAGGAGGCCACCGCGCCCATCGTCGTGAACGGCCGCCATTGGGGTGGCCTGCGCCTTGCCTTCAACTTCTAAGCGCGCCCGCTGGTCTGGCGCTTCGGCCCGCCGGCGGCGTTGCTCCTTCTAGCGGGCGCGAGCCCGCGTCGTCGTCGCGCCTTGCCAGCGGCCTGCCTCGCCAGCCCTTCGGGCACGCTTACCGCCCGCCTGTCACTCGGCGATGCACGCCCGGTTCTTGCCGGTGTGCTTGGCCTCATAGAGGGCCACGTCAGCGCGGTCCAGCGCGGCTTCCAGCGTCTCGCCGGGGCGATACAGCGTGACGCCGGCGGAGAAGGTCACGAAGACATCCTTGCCTTCGTGATTGAACAGCGCAGACGACAGCGAGCGCTGCAGCCGCACCAGCACCTGCTGGGCCTCGTCCAGCGGCGTGTCGGGCAGCATCAGCACGAACTCCTCGCCGCCGTAGCGGGCCACCATGTCGCCGGGGCGCAGCGAGGACTGTGCCCGTTCGGCCAGTGACTTCAGCGCGATGTCGCCCGCGTGGTGGCCGAGGCTGTCGTTGAGCTTCTTGAAGTTGTCGATGTCCAGCAGCGCGAGTGCCACGCGGGTCGATTCGCGCTCGGCCCTGGCCTGCTCGATGCCGAAGGCCTGGATGAGGCCGCGACGGTTGGCCACCTGCGTGAGCTGGTCGGTGTGCACTTCGTTGGACAGCCGGCGCAGCTCGCCCTCCAGCTCGTCGACACGTTGGGTCAGTGCCGCCGCGCGGTCATGCTCCAGCGTCAGCCGCGCCTGCGTCTGGGCCACCAGGCCCTGCACGCTGCGGCTTTCCTCGACCATCTCGCGCACGGTGCCGGCCAGGCTCTCGAGGGAATCCGCCTGTTCGATAGCGTCGGCGTAGCGGCCCACGCTGTTCTGGAAGCGGTCGGTGTGCTGGCCCAGCTCGCCCAGTTCGGCGAGCATGCGCTGGATGAGCGTCTTGAGCGAGTCGCGGGCCTTGGAGCGCTCGTCGCGCAGTGCACGCTGGCGCTCGCGCGTGCCGGCCAGAAGCTCCGACACCGTGCGCACGCCGCGGCCCGACAGGCCTTGGGCGAGCGTGTTGTTCATGGCCTCGGCCTGGCCGCGGGCCCAGGAATCGTCTTCGGCCAGGTCCACGAGGCTGCTGCTGAGCTCGCGGCACAGGCCGCCGAGTTCGTCGAACAGGTGGCGGCGGTGGTCCAGCAGGTGGCGGGCGCGCAGGCACAGCGCGGCCATCTGTGTGGCGCGCTCGGGGCTGGCGCCGCCGGCCTTCAGCTCGGCCTGTGCGGCCTCCAGTTCGCGCATCAGCGCGTCGGCCGGCGTGGCCTCGGTCTGCGGCGAGCGCAGCGCGTGGCGCACGGTGCCGCCGAGTTCGGCGCTGATGGCATGCCAGGGCGCGAGGTCCACCGGTGGTGGCGGGTTGTCGCGCGGTGCGTCGCCAAGGCCCAGGCTGGCGCTGTCGTGGAAGTCCGGGGGGGCGAAATCGCTGTCGGCGAACAGCTGGCTGGGCGTGCCGCCGTCCTCGTCGGTCTCGACCTCGCTGCCGTCGCCGTCCTTGTCCCAGCTGGCGATCAGCTGCTGCAGCCGCTTGACGAGCTTGCCGCTGTCGGCGCGGCCGAGTTCCAGCGCGCGTTGGAGGCCTTCCTTCTTGCGCGCCAGCGTCCAGTGCTGGCCCCCGCGCTCCAGGCCGCGCACGAGGCGCTCGATGGCCTGGGCCAGGGCGTCCGCCTGCGCTGCGGGGCCGGCGGTTTCCAGCAGCTTGTCGACCTGCCGCTGCAATTCATCCAGCCGTTGCTCGCGCAGCGCGGCTTGCAGTTCTTGGCGCGTGGCGCCCGAGGGCAGCGCGAGGCTGATGAGCCGCGACAGCAGCTGCTGCAGGCGCTCCGGCACCGCGCCGCTGCCGGCCGCTGGCGCTTCGCCGCCGGCCTCGATGGCGTAGGCGCGGGCGTAGTTCTCGGGCGTGGGTTCGAGCCGGGCCTGGGCCAGGCGCTGCAGCGCCGCCTTGGCGAGCTGGGCCGGCGGAAGGGTGGATCGCATCGGCGGGACCAGGGTTAGCGCTGGCTGCGGGCGAGGTCGGGGCTGCCTTCGGCCTGCGTGATCCACGGTGCCTTGCGGGGCAGCACCGTCTGCGAGATCCAGCGCTCCAGGTCATCCGGCGGCAGTGGCTTGCTGAACAGGAAGCCCTGCATCAGCGAGCAGCCCAGGCGGTGCAGCACTTCCATCTGGCGCAGGGTCTCGACGCCCTCGGCAATGACGCGCAGGCCCAGCGCCCGTGCCAACGCGATGATGGCGGTGACGACGGCGGAGCTTTGCGGCGTGATGCCCAGGTCGCGCACGAAGGTGCGGTCGATCTTGACCTCGGAAATCGGCAGCGTGGTCAGGTAGGCGAGGGACGAATAGCCGGTGCCGAAGTCGTCGATGGAGATTTCCACGCCGACTTCGTTGAGGCGATGCAGAGACGGGATGACGTTCTGCAGGTCCTTCATCAGGTTGTTCTCGGTGATCTCGAGCTGGATGGACCGGTGCGGCACGCCATAGGCGCTGACGCATTGGTGGATGTGCTCGACGAGATCGGTGCGCTCGAACAGCCGGCTGGGCAGGTTGACGGCGATGGAATCGGAGAAGCCGAACTGCAGCGACCACAGCTTGGCCTGGCGGGCGGCTTCCTTCAGTGCCCATTCGGACAGCGGCACGATGAGGCCAGTTTCCTCGGCCAGCGGAATGAAGTCGGCCGGCGGCACCAGCACGTTGCCGCGCTGCCAGCGCATCAGCGCCTCGGCGCCCACCATGCGGGCGGCGCGCACGTCGATCTTGGGCTGGTAGTGCAGCACGATCTCGTTGCGCTCCAGCGCCTTGTGCAGCGCGGACTCCAGCTCCAGCTTCTGCTTGCCGTGGCCGGCCAGCTGCGGCGAATAGACGGCCGAGGCGTTGCGCCCCTGGCTCTTCACGGCGTACATGGCGACGTCGGAGTTGCGCAGCAGGTCGGCCATGCTCTGGCCATCGCGCGGGTAGATCGCGATGCCGACGCTGGCGGTCACGAAGCATTCCTGGCCACCGACGAAGATGGGCTCGCGCATGGCTTCCAGCACGCGCTCAGCGACGCGTTCGGCGTCGCGCTCATCGGCCACCTCGGGCAGCAGTGCCACGAACTCGTCACCGCCCAGGCGGCCGACGGCCTCCAGCCCGCGGTGGCTGCGGTTGCCCAGGCCTTCCAGCACGCCTTCCATGATCTGGTCGGAGTGGCGCACGCAACTGCGCAGGCGCCGGCCGACCTCGACGAGCAGTTCATCGCCGGCCGCGTGGCCCAGCGTGTCGTTGATGACCTTGAAACGGTCCAGGTCGATCAGCAGCAGGCCCACCTCGTGGCCGCCGCGCCGCGCGCTCTCGATGGCCCGCTCGACGCGCCAGATCAGCTGGCGCCGGTTGGGCAGGCCGGTGAGGGCGTCGAAATGGGCCAGCTGGCGGATGCGGTCCTCGGCCTGGCGGCGGTCGGTCACGTCCTGCAGGATGCCGGTGTAGCCGCTGACGCTGCCCTGTTCGTTGAACTCGGGCTCCGCTTCGATGTGCACGACGCGCTGGCGGCCGTCGGGCAGCGTCAGCGGCAGGTCGGTGATGAGGACGGCGGTGTGGGCGACGACGTCACGCAGCAGGCGCAGGAAGACATGCCGGTCGTCGGGCGGGACCATGCGCATGACGCTGACGAAGTCCAGCCGGTCCTGCGGGCCACGGCCGAACACCCGCAGGCCTTCGGCCGAGATGGCGAAGCTGCCGGCCACGTCGCGCCGCCACTCGAAACTGCCCATGCGCGCCAGATCCTGCGCGCGGGCGAGCTTGGCCTTGCTGCGTTCGAGCTCATGGCGCGTGCGCGAGCTGCGCAACAGGTAGCGCAGCCGGCCGTCGAGCAGGCTCCATTGCGGCGACTTGACGAAGAAGTCCGTGGCACCTGCCTGGTAGGCGCGGTTGATCGAGGCCTCATCGTCGAGCCCCGTGAGCATCAGCACGGGCAGCGACTCGAAGCCGGGTGTGGCGCGCAGCAGCGCACAGGTCTCGAACCCGTCGAGTTCGGGCATCAGTGCATCGAGCACGACGACGTCGGGCGCGCGCACGGACAGCTTGGCGAGCGCGTCGGTGCCGCTGGGCGACTCGGTCACCTCGAACCCGCGCTCGCGCAGCGCGGCGGCGGTCAGCAGCAGGTTGACCTCGTCGTCGTCGACCAGCAGCACGCGCGGGCGGGGCGGCAGATCGTCGATGTCTTGACCGGTGGACACCATGAGGCGGGTTCAGAAGCGGTGGGGGCGCCGCGCGGTGTCGCGCGATCGCAGATCGGGGCGCAGGTTCGCACCACAGCGCAGGCAGGCACGAGCGTCTGCAGCGCTGCAGGGCGACGTCGGGGCAGGTCGGGCGAGCGTGATCGGCTTGTTCACAGCGTCTCAGAGCAGCGCGGCCAGAGCCGTTTGCACCTGTTGGATGTCCGCAAGCATAGCGTCCAACTGCTCGGAGAGGCCTGCATCACGACCCTCGCGGGCCATGGTTTCGATGTCCGCGCAACGCGCCGATAGCGCCACAGCCCCCAGGCTGGCCGAAGACGACTTCAGGGTGTGGCTGATGTGGCGGATGACGGTGAGGTCCAGCGTGTCGCCTTCGCGGGCTCGCGCGAGCTCGGGCATCAGTCGTTCCAGCGAGCTGGCAAAGGCCGCGACGACGCGCTCCAGCAGCTTGTTGTTGCCGCTCGGGTCAAGCTCGCGCAGGCGTTTGATCGCCTCGGGGTCGAGCAGGGCGGCAGGCGATGAAGCGGTCATGGGTGGCGAGCGGGCGGCATCCCCGCAAATGTAGCTTGGGCTGCAGGGGGTGACGGCGCGAAGAAATGCACAGTTTTCACGGGTGAGCGCCAGGGCGGGACGGCGGCTGACCATGGCAGATGCGCTGCCTACAATGACCGCCATGAACAGCCTCAGCGACGACAGCGCGCCATCGCGCCGCCTGGAGCGGCGGATGCCGATGCGGCTGGTGGTCCTGGCGTTGGGCGGCGTGGCGCTGTTGCTGCTGTTGCTCGGAACGCTGGTGCTGCTCGCGTTGATGCGGGTGTGGGGCGGCGAGGTCGGTCTGGTGCACGCGGCTCTCGTGCTGACGGCCTTCTTCACGGGTGTCATGGTGCTGGTGGCTGCAGCCCTGGGCTGGCATGCCGGTGTGCGGCTGACCCGGCAGCGGCTGTCTGAACAACTGCGCGAGGCGCGGCTGCAGCTGCATCTGCAGGCCCAGCTGCAGCGTGACTGGCAATGGGCCACCGATGCGACGCACCGGCTGGTGCGTTGGCAGGCACCGCAGGGCACGCCGGCGTCGAGCTGGGTGGGCGCCGGTGCCGGCACGCAGCGCTTGTGGGAGCGTTTCGCGCCGGCCCAGGCGGCGACGGCGCAGCTGCGCGAACGGCTGGACGCCCACCAACCCATCGCCGAGCTGCAGCTGTGCGCGGCCGAGGGCGAGCTGAGCTGGTCGTTGCGCGGCCTGCCGTGCATCGACGCCCAGGGCCACTTCGCCGGCTACGTCGGCACGGCCAGGCCGCCAGATGCGCCCGGTGCGCCGGATGCAGCGCAGGGGGCATCGCCGTCGCCGGATCTGGCTGCCGAGCATGAGTCGTTCAGCTACAGCGTCTCGCACGACCTGCGCGCACCGTTGCGCGTCGTGGAGGGGTTTGCGCGCATCCTGAAGGAAGACTACGGCAGCCGGCTCGACCGCGTCGGCAACGATCACCTCGATCGCGTCATGAGTGCGGCCGCGCGCATGAACAGCATGATCGACGCGCTGCTGTCGTTGAGCCAGTTGTCCACGCGGCCGCTGTCGCGTCAGCCGGTCAACCTGTCTCAGCAGGCGGGCTACATCATGGAGGAGCTGCGCCGCTCGGCGCCCCAACGGGCGCTGGAGCTGGACGTCGAGCCGGGGCTGATGGTGCAGGGGGACCCGACGCTGCTGCGCATGGTGCTGGAGAACCTGCTGGGCAATGCGTGGAAATACAGCGCCAAGGGCGACTGCACACGCATCCGCTTGGCGAGCCTGGAGCAGGGCGGGCGGCGCGTTTTCGTGGTGCAGGACAACGGCGCCGGCTTTGACATGCGCTTCGCCGAGCGCCTCTTCGGCGTTTTCCAGCGGCTGCACAGTGCCAGCGACTTCCAGGGCACCGGCGTCGGGCTGGCGCTGGTGCGGCGCATCGTGCGCCGGCATGGCGGCGACATCTGGGCCGAATCAGCGGTGGGCGAAGGCGCCCGCTTCTACTTCACCTTGAACTGACGCGCCTCGTCCGGTCGCGCTGGAGGCGTTGCTTCTCCTGGTGGGCACGAGCCCACTTCGTCGCCTCGCCCGGCCCTCGGGCTTGCCCGACAGCCTCCCAGGCTCAGCGCGTGCCCGGCCGGGCCAGCAGTTCGATGGCGTCGACGATGCGCCGCGCCTGCTCCGGCAGGCTGTGGCCGTCGGTCGCCGCCAGGGTCATGAGTCGCGTCAGCGCTTCGTCTCTAGGCAGCGAGTAGCGGTGCATCAGCACGCCGACGGCAAGGGCCGTGGCGTCCAGCGGTGGCAGCTCGGAGGGCGCCTGGCATGCGTCGGGTGCAGCGCTTGCGGCTGGCGCGGCGGCCGCCGCGTGCGCGAAGGCGGCCTCCACGGCGGGCACGATCTGCGAGATGTCCAGCGGCTTGACGAGGTAGGCCACGGCGCCGAGTTCCTTCACCTTGGCCACGGTGGCCTCGTCGGTGAAGGCGGACAGGAACATGAACGGCGTCTGCAGGAACTCGCGCAGGTAGGCGGCGACGTCGAAGCCGGTCAGCCCTTCCATGCGGATGTCCAGCAGGGCCAGTTGCGGGCGGTGTTCACGGGCCAGCAGGATGGCGTCGTCGCCGTTGTCCGCGTCGATGACGTCGAAACCGGCCTGGGTCAGGCCGTAGCTCAGTGTCGCCAATACCAGACGGTCGTCGTCGACGACCAAGATCTTGCCCTTGCTCACCGTGTCCCTCGCTCGACCATTCAAGAACTTGGTTTTATGGCTGGATTGTGAACCACGCTTGGCGGGATCAATTCCAGACGGCAAATCACGTCGTCGCCCTGCTGCTCCAGCTGCAGGCTGGCGCTGCGGCGCGGCAGCAGCGCGCGCACCAGGCCGAGCCCCGACACGCCGCTTCTGACGTTTTGCAGCTGGAACCCGGGCGGCAGCCGGCCCGGGTTGGCGATCTCGACGACGACGCCGCTCGGGTCGCAGATGAGCTGGCAGCGCACCTGGGCGTCGTGGGAATGCTTCAGCGCGTTGCCCAGCAGCTCGTTGAGGCTCAGCGCGATGGGGATGGCCTCGGCTTCGGGCAGGCGCCAGTCCTCCAGCAGCGCGCCGCCCTCGGCCGCCGTCGTGATGACGCGGCCCTGCATGCGCTGCACGGAGCCGACGATGGCGTCGAACACGCGTTTGAGCACCAGCGGCCCGGTCGCACCCACCTGCAGGCCGTAGACCTGCGCGATGGCCTGCACCTGGCCCACCGCTTCCTTCAGCACGGGCGCCACTTCGGGCCGGCGCGCGGCGATCTGCTGCAGCAGGCCGGCGACGCCCTGCAGATTGTTCTTGATGCGGTGGTGCACCTCCCGCACGAGCAGCTCGCGCTGCGAGATGGCGGCCTGCAGGCGAGCCTGCTCGGCGGCCCGCTGTTCGGTCACGTCGCTGGCGACGAACAGCAGCAGCTCGGGCGTGTCATGGCCGGCGGCCAGGTGCAGCAGCCGCGCGTCCCAGATGCGCCTGGCCGGGCCGGCCTGCACCTGGTATTCGCGCTGTACGACGGCCTGCGAGGCCAGGGCCTCGCGCATGTCGGCGATGACGCGGGCGCCTTGTTCGGGGCCGAACAGCTCCACGGGCGTGCCGCCCAGCAGCGCGCTCTCGGGCTGGCCGGCCAGCATGGCGGCGACGTGATTGAGCCGGACGATGCGCAGGCTCGGTGCCTCGTGCAGCGTGATGGCCAGCGGCGCGCCTTCGATGATGCGGGCCAGCGAGGCTTGTGCGAGCCGGCTCTGCGCCTCGGCCTGGCGGCGGCGGTCGATGTCCAGCAGCGCATAGGTGGTCTGCAGCTGGCCGTTCTCGCGCGGGGTCTGCACGGCGTTGCCGATGACCCAGAACACCCGGCCGTCCCGGCCGCGCAGCCGGCACTCGAAAACCTCGCTGCCGGGCTCGCCGTGGAAGACGTGGCCGTCGTCCTCGGGCGCGAGCACGCCCATGGGCTGGCTCAGCACGTCGTCGAGTTCACAGCTGAACATGCGCCGTGCGGAGCGGTTCATCCACTCGATGCCGTCCGGCCCGACGGTGACGATGCCCACGAGCACCGAGTCGAGCACCGCGCGTTCGCTTTCGGCGCGCAGCAGCAGGGCGTTCTCGGCCTGGGCCTGGGCGGTCACGTCCAGCGTCACGACGGACGTGGAGCGCCGCCCGCCCGCCAGCAGGCCCGGCGCCACGCGCGTCAGCAGCCAGCGCCGGCCGAGCTCGGGGTGGCGCACCGCGTAGCGCACCTCGGCGCCGTCCCCCTTCTTCAGCGCGCGTTGCAGCCGTTCGTACTCGGGCAGCGAGGCCGGCTCCACGATGTCGCGGCTGATGCCTTGCAGCGACGCGACCGGCTGCTTGCCACCCGTCTTGAACGGCGAGCTCTTGTGGTGGGTCTTGACCCAGCCGGCTTCGGGCTGGAAGGTCGCCAACCCCACGGCGGCGGTGTCCATGAGGGCGTCGAGCTGATGATGGGCGAGGTCGCGCTCGTGCAGGATGCTGTGGTCTTCCAGTTGCATCAGCAGCAGCACACGGCCAGCGTGGCGCCACAGGCGCAGCCGCGCCTGCAGCCAGCGCTGGCCGCCTTGTGCATCGACGAACTCGGCCTTGGTGACCAGCGGCGGGTCTTGCAGCCGCTGGGCCGCCAGCGCTGGCAGCGGTGCGCCGCAGTGCCAGCCCAGCAGCGCCTGCAGCAGGTCGGGCAGCTCGTGCAGGTGGCGTGGCGAGCCCATGCACAGCGCGTCGAAGGCGGCATTGCGTTGCAGCAGCGCGCCGGTGCCGGCGTCGGCGAGCGCGGCGGGCTGGAGCGACAGCGCCAGCCATTCGGCCAGGGGCGGCTCGGTGGCGTCGGCGGTGCTCAGCCGGGCATGCAGCAGCCAGTTGGGACGGTCGCGCAGCAGGTGCAGCGTGGCGCGCTGGCCGTCGGGGAGTTTGAGTGGCGGGGCGGGGGGAGCGGCCCGGCCGGCCTCGATGGCTGACGCCGCCTCGCGCAACCAGGTCTCGAGCCGGGCGCCGGCCGCGCGGCGCAGCAGTCGCCAGCCGTCAGCCGCGTTGCCGCCCAGCCATTCCCGTGCGGCCGGATTGGCGCGCAGCACGGAAAGGTCGGCGCGCAGTGTCAGCACCGGGTCGCCGACCAGGTCCTGCAGCGCAGCGGAGGCGGGCGGGCCGAACATCGTTCAGTCGCCGGGCGGACGCGCGCCAGTCATCCGGTGCCGTCCTGCATGGCGGGCCGGCCTGGGGCGGCTCGCGGCGCCCGGCCGCGGGCGGTGCGAGAGGGGGCGAACGGCTCCCGTGTCATTCGAGCTGGGCGGCCTTGTGCAGTGCGCGCAACACGCAGGCATTCACCTCGCCGGCCCCGAGCATCAACGCTTCCGTGCAGTCGCGGTAGTCGAACACCGACTCCGACTCGATGGCCTGCACCAGTTGCAGATAGGGCAGGAAGGGGCCCGTGCCGTCCACCAGCGCCTGGCGCACGCGCTCGGGCACGGGGATGCTCTGCAGCAGCTTGTCGAACGGCTGCTTGAGCATGTGGTCCAGCAGCGAGAACAGGCCGCAGATGAACATTTCGTCGCGCTGCTCGCGGTCGTTCATGCCGGCCGCCAGCTCTTCCATCAGCAAGCCACGGCGCACCGCGCCGTACATGATGGGCCGCATGGCGTGATCGCTGCTGGCCGTCGTCAGCAGCAGCGCCAGCCAGCGCTTGAGGCGGGCATAGCCCAGCAGCATGATGGCGTGGCGGAAGCTCGACACCTCCACGGGCAGGCCGAAGGCGGCGGAGTTCATGTAGCGCAGCAGCTTGAAGGCCAGGCTGGGGTCGCGCTTGAGCGTCTGCTCCAGGCGCTCGACGTCTTCGCCCTCGTCCACGCGCGAGATCAGCTCCATGATGACCTGCAGGTCGCCGGCGATCTCGGTCTTGGCGCCGTCGCTGGCTTCGTAGGGGCCCTCCATGGGCCAGCCGATGACGGCGGTGGCGCCGGCCTTGAAGGCGGCCGCGACAGCGTCGGCGCCGCGGACACCGGCGCAGACGTGCTCGATGCCGGCCGGCGCGCTCTGGCCGGGTTCCAGTGCGATCTGCTTGAACATCGCGGCGACGGGCGCCGGCAGCGGTGCGCTGGGCAGGCCCTTGAGCAGGCCGCGGTGGCCGGTGCCCTTGAGCGCAGCGATGGCGTCGGCGAGCGCGGGATCGGCTGCCATGAAGGCCGGAACCTCGATCTGCATCGGCTGCGCGGGCGGTTGGGCCAGCACGGCGCCCAACAGGGTTTCGCCTTGCGGGCTCAGCACGATGCCGCCCTTGGGCCAGGTGGCGGCGAGCGCTGCCAGCAGTTCGGCCTGGTCGATGCGCGCGTCTGCGCGCAGTGGCACCAGGGTGAGCCGCGTCCCGGCGATGCCATGCTGGCGGTCGATGACCGGGGCGTAGCCAAGGGCGACACCGGGCAGGATGGCGTGATCGAGGGCGGCGGGGGTGTTGTCGGACATTTCGCGACGCAGGGTCTGGCAGGGAAAGTGGCAGTCTGCCATGCCGCCTCGCTACCCGTGCCGCCAATTCGTGACAGCTTCACGCCAGCCACCCTTGCAAGCGCTGCCTGGGCATTGTTCACCGTGCGGCGGTCGCACCCGTCTTCATCGGGCGATCGGGCCTAACCGCGCCGTCCCGGGCCGTAGGCGCCTGGGCGATGGCCCCGTCGTGGACGGTCGATCAGGTGAGGTATTGGAACAACGACATCTTCTGCACCATCGCGTAGGTCTTGAGGGCGGTGTCGTAGCCGGTCTGCTGGTTCTGGAAGTCTGAGATGCCCTGCACCATGTCCAGGTCTTCGGCCGCGCTCCGCTCCTCGGTGCTGTACTGCTTGAGCGCCGCCAGTCGCGTCTCGGTGCCATCGAGGTTGTTGAGCCGCTCGCCGACCTGGCTGCGGACGCTCTGCAGGTTGCCCATGACGGCGTCGATGTCCCGCACGGCAGACGCGTTGCCCTGGCTGACCTGGGTGGGCGTGCGCAGCGGTGTGTTGAGGTCGACGATGGCCTTGTCCAGCGCGTCGAAGAGCTTGAGGCTGCGCTGCGAGCCGGCCACGGCGAAGGCGTCGCCATCGGCGGGCTTGCCCGTGACGGTGAGTGCCATGCCGTCGGCGACGATGGCCTCGCCGACCTTGAAGGCACCGGCGGAGACGATGCTGCCGAGATCCTGGTCCGTCAGCGTGTAGGTCTGGCTGGGCGCCGTGCCGGTCACATCCAGCCGGTAGTTGTGCCCGGTCAGCAGCGATGGGTCCGTGACACGGCCGCTGTCGATCCAGCCGGAAGCGGCCTGGCCCGTGTTGGCGTTGACCAGCGGCACCGGCACGCCGCCGTTGGCCGCGGTCGCGCCGGGGTCGATCAACTGCACGCTGGGTGCGCCGGTGATGGGGTCGGTGACGATGGCGCTGGGCGCGGTCTCGAAGCTGCCGTTGCCGCTGCCGGCCTGCTCCCACGCCGAGCGGCCGTCCACGGTGAGCTGGAAGTTGTCCATGTTGCCGGTCTGGATCTGTCCGCCGACGCCGACGTAGGTCACGCCGCCGGCCTGGTCCAGGAAGGGCGGGCTGGACGAGCCCTGGCCTGAGAACAGGTAGCCGCCCGCGCCGTCGGCGCGGTTGGCGATGGCCAGCAGCTGGTCACGCAGGCCCTGCAGCTTGTTGGCCAGGCCCTGGCGCTCGGCATCGGAATAGCTGCCGTTGCCGGCGGCGACCAGCGTCTCGCGGGCCTGCTGCAGCAGCTCGCCCGCGTCACCCAGGGCCGATTCGGCCAGCGTCATGCTGTTGCGGCTGGCTTCGAGCGCGCGCTGGTTGGCCTCCACGCGACCGATGGTGGCCAGCGCCCGCTCGGCCCGCGCAGCGCCGGTCGGGTCGTCGCTGGCCTGCGCGACGCGCTTGCCGGAGGTGAGTTGCTCCTGCTGCTGCTGCAGGGCGTTCTGGCGCCGTTGCAGGTTGGCGATGGAGGTGTCGTAGAGATTGGCGGTGGAGAGTCTCATGGGCGCTCCCGGGTGGATGCGGCGGGGTCTGCGCGCCAGGGGCGTGCGGTGTCAGTGGCCCGGCCGGTGGCGCGGTGCGGGGGGTGTGTCATCGGGCGGCGATGCGCATCAGTTCGTCGAACAGCGTCTGCGCGGTCTGCAGCACCTTGGCCGCAGCCTGGTAGCTCTGCTGGAACTGCATCAGGCGCGAGGCTTCTTCGTCGAGGTTGACGCCGGCCTGGCCGGCGCGGTTGGCTTCGGCGTCGGTCGCGACGGTGGTGGAGACGCCCGACAGGTAGGTCGCACTCTGCACGCGCGCGCCCACCTCGCTCATCGAGGCCGCGTAGGCGTCGTTGATCGTCGCACCGGCGGTGATGGAGCCGTCGGCCAGCACCTGGCGGCCGATGAAGGCCTCCGTCTGGATGTTCAGGAAGGCCTTGGCATTGCCGTTGTTGGTGGCGGTGTAGGTGGTCTTGTCCAGCGTCAGCTTGTCGCCCTTGCGCGGCACGCCGTTGGTGCGCAGCTCGAACCCCAGGTCGATGCCGGCGGCCGGCTGGTTGCCGATGGGCTGGCCGGCGCTCCAGATGCCGTTCATGACGGTGCCGTCGGCCAGCGTCAGTGTGTACTGGACGTTGGCACTGTTGGCCGGGTCGGGGTCGCCGAACTCGATGCTGATGGGTGCGTTGGCGGTGTCCAGCGTGCTGTTGACGGCATAGATGCTGTCGATGGTCAGCGTGCCGTTGTTGGTGGCGAGCGCGGAGGCCGTCAGCGGCGAGGCGGCTGCGATGCCGTTGGGGTTGTCGAGCACGCGCCGCATCTCGGTCGCGGCCGCCCCGACGGGTTCGATGAGAAAGCTCTCGCCGGCCGCCGGGGCCGACGGCGTGAAGCTGATCTGGAAGCCGTCGATCGTGTCGCCGTCGTTGACGGAGCGCACCATCCCGTCGGACAGCCGGGTCAGCTGGTAGCTGCCTGCCGAGTCGGAGGTGAGCATGTAGCTGCTGGCCTGCAGCTGGCCGGCGTCGACGATGCTGGCCTGCACGCCGCTGACGAAGGCGCCGTTGGCGTCGCGGGCATTGGTGGCGGCCGGCAGCGTGCGCGGCGTCGCCACGTTGAAGATGGCGGCGCCCTGGCCCGCCGGGTTGGACAAGTCCAGCCCGAGGGCGTTCTGCTCGTTCACGCGGGTCCCGATGGCCGCTGCCAGCTGCCCCAGCATGTTGCGGGCGTCCTGCAGGTCATGGTTCTGGAAGCTCAGCAGCGCGCTCATGGAGCCGCCGGTCAGCACGCTCTCGTCCAGCGCGCGGTTGATGTTGCCTTCCTTGAGCGACAGCACGGCACGCTGCGCGTCGTAGGCGTCGGCCGTCACCTGCAGTGCCGACGCCTGATTGCCCAGCACCAGGCGCTGGCCGCCGCCGATGAAGACGCCCACCGTGCCGTCGTCGGCCGGGACCGTCGTGACGGCGATGTACTCGCCCATCTGCGAGATCAGCTTCTCGCGCTGGTCCAGCAAGTCGTTGGGCGTGTGGCCGCTGCCGCGGGTCTTGGCGATCTGGTCGTTGACGTTGGCGATCTGCTGCGCGAGCTGGTTGACGACGGTGACCGAGGCCTTGAGGTCGCTGACGACGCCGGCCTGCAGATCGGTGACCTGCTGGCCGGCGTTGGAGAAGCGCGTCGCCAGCTCCGAGGCGCGGCCCAGGGCCACCTGGCGAGCCGACGGGTCGTTGGGCCGGCTGGTCACGTCGACCATGGCGTTGAGGAACTGGCTGGCCGCGTAGCCCAGGCCGTCGGTGCCGGTGGCGAAGATCTTCTCCATGCGGCTGAGCTGCTCGGCCCGCGTGGCGTCGGCGGAGGCGGTGGACTTGGCGCTCACGGCCTCCTTGGTCAGGAACTCGTTGTGCGAACGCACGACGGTTTCGACGTCCACGCCCTTGCCGAAGAAGCCCGCGCCGGTGAACTGCCCCGGCGACGTCGTCAGCACGACGGACTGGCGCGAATAGCCGGCCGTGTTCGCGTTGGCGATGTTCTGGCCGATGGTCTGCAATGCCGCCTGGTTGGCGAACATCGCGCGGGCGCCGAGGGTCAGGAGACCAGACATGAGCGCGCGTCCTCAGGCCATCAGCGTGCTTTGCACACGCTGGGTGGTTTGAATGGTCTTGGCGATCTTCTCGGCGTAGGCCGGGTCGGTCGCGTAGCCGGCCTGCTGCAGGCCGCGGGCAAAGCCGGCGGCGTTGCCGCTCTGGGCCTCGGCCACGGCCTTGGCGTAGCGGTCGTTGCTGCCGAGCAGCCGGGCGTAGTCCTTGAAGGCCTCGTCGTAGCTGCCGTAGGCGCGGAACTTGGCCACCACCTTGTGGGCCTGCCCATTGATGACTTCGGTCGTCTGCACGTCCACCGTCTTGCCGGTCCAGCCCGGCGTGGCCTTGATGCCGAACACGTTGTAGCTCTTGCTGCCGTCGGCGCCGGTGATCTCGCGCTTGCCCCAGCCGCTTTCGTGCGCGGCCTGCGCGACCATGAAGCTGGCCGGAATGCCGGTGGCCGCCGACGCGGCGCGGGCGGCGGCGTCGTGCTTCTGGATGAAGCTCTGCACATGGTTGGGGATGCCCTTGGTCGCCAGCGCGGGCAGGGCCTGGGCCAGCGTCGTCTGGCTGGCCTTCTGCACGTTTTCCGGCGACAAGTCCTTGACGCCCATCTGGCGTTGCAGCTGCTTCTGGATGGCGTCGGACAGCCCGCCCGGCAGGCCGGACATCTTGCCGGCGAACTGCGTGTCCAGCATCTCCGTGCCGAGCTGCGTCGCGCTGTTCTCCAGCATGCCGCTGGACAGCGTGGACGCCCGCATGCTCTTCATGACTTCCTGCATGAACAGCGACTCGAACTGCTTGGCGGTTTCGCGGATCGTGCCCTTGGGGTCACGCGAGGCCTGGGCCTTGAGCGCGTCGAGGCTCCCGAGGCTCTGGCCGGAGATGGACTGGAAAGACGAGGACATCAGATCACCTCGAGCTCGGCATTGAGGGCGCCCGCACTCTTCATCGCCTGCAGGATCGCGAGCAGATCCTGGGGCGTGGCGCCGAGCGAATTCAGCGCCTTGACGACGTCCGACAGCCGCGCGCCGGCGGGCAGCTGGATGAGGCTGCCGGGATCCTGGCGGATGGCGATGTCGGTCTTTTCTGCCACGGTCGTCTGCCCGCCGGACAGCGCGTTGGGCTGGCTGATCACCGGCGTCGAGTTGATGGTCACAGACAGGTTGCCGTGTGCCACCGCGCAGGACGACAGCGTGACGGCCTGGTTCATGACGATGGAGCCCGTGCGTGCATTGATGACGACGCGGGCTGCCGCGGGCGCCAGGTCGACGGGCAGGTTCTCGACGTCGGCCAGGAAGGCGACGCGCTCATCGGGCGCCGTCGGCGCCTTCACCCGCACGACGCGGCCGTCCATGGCCTGGGCCGTGCCCGCGCCCTTGGCCTTGTTGATGGCCTGCGCGACGGCGCGGGCCGTGGTGTAGTCGCTGCTGTTGAGGTCCAGCTGCAGGATGTCGCCCTGGGCCAGCGGCGTGGGCACGGAGCGCTCGACCAGCGCGCCGGACGGGATGCGACCGGCGCTCAGGTGGTTGATCTGCACTTTGGAGCCGCCGGCCGAGGCACCCGCACCGCCGACGACCAGGTTGCCTTGTGCGATGGCGTAGATCTGCCCGTCCGCACCGCGCAGCGGCGTCGCGATCAGCGTGCCGCCGCGCAGGCTCTTGGCGTTGCCGATGGACGAGACGTTGATGTCGAGCTGCTGGCCGGGCTGCGCGAAAGGCGGCAGCGAGGCCGTCACCATGACGGCGGCGATGTTGCGGGGCTGCATGGTCACGCCCTGGGGCAGCAGCACGCCGAACTGCTGCAGCATGGCCGTCAGGCTCTGGCCGGTGAAGGGCGCCTGGGTGGTCTGGTCGCCGGTGCCGTCCAGGCCCACGACGAGGCCGTAACCCGTCAGCGGGTTGGAGCGCACGCCGGCCACGGCCGCGACTTCCTTGATGCGGGCGGCATGGGAAATCGGCGCCAGCACGACGGCGAGGCTGAGGAGGAGGGCTTGCAGGGTCTTCACTCGGCAAATTCTGCGGACCCTTGAGTCCACGAAGCCGTGGAAAAGGGCGCGGACCGCCCCGCTTTTCTGCGCCGAGTGGGCGGCTGGGCCGGCCGGCGCGGCGTTGTTCACGGGGCGCTGTCATGCCGCTGTCGGTTGGCGGAAAGCTGGCCCTCAGCTTGCAGCGGCAGCAGATGCCATGCTGCTACGGCAGTGACGGTGTTGTTGCTGGCACGTAGGGGGCGGTGCGCCGCCGCCAGTCGATCCACGCGAGCGTAGATGCGGGTGTTCCGGTGTATTGCGCGAAGTTGAGCGTTACTTGAGCGGAACACCCAGAGGGTTGTTAACGTAATGGAGGGTGTGCGACAGGTTTCTGAATGTGTGGCTGCGTAAAGTTTTAAATACTTACCGCTCCTCCGAATCGTTATCAAAACGCCGCCATGCCTCTCCCGTTTCAGCCGTTGATCCTGGTCCATGTCGTTTTCTCTTCCCGTATTGCCGGCGGCGAACGTCATTGCATCGATCTCGCCAACGCCCAGGCGGCACTCGGCCATCGCGTCCATGTCATCGGTTCCGCCGGTTCTGCCGTGGCGGGCGCCTTGAGTTCCGCCGTGACCTTCCATGGCCTCAAGCTGCCGCTGATGCGTGGCTGGCGCGTCGCCGCGCTGGTGCGCCGCCTGCGGGCGGATGTGTGTCATGGCCACCTCGGCCCGGCGTGCAAGGCCGTTGCCCGGGCGCGCGGTGTGGCACGCATCGGCACGCTGCACGTTGGCTACAAGGCCCATCACCATGCCGAACTGGACGGGCTCATCTGCGTGAATCGCGCCCAGCAAGACGGGCTGCCGAAGTCGCAGCAGCTGGCCAGCGTCATCTACAACTGGGCGCCTGAGCGTGACGCCGCCGCTGGCCGGACCGATCTGCGCGCCGAGCTGGCCCTGCAGCCCGAGCAGTTGCTGGTCGGCAGCGTGGGCCGGCTGCACAGCAGCAAGGGCATGGACTTGCTGATCCAGGGCTTCAAGGCCCATGCGCCGGCCGACGCGGTGCTGGCCATCCTGGGCGAGGGCCCCGACGCGGATCGCCTGCAGGCGATGGCGGCGGGCGATGCACGCATCCGGCTGTTGGGCTACCGGACGGACGTCGACGAAGCGCTGCAGTCGTTTGACCTCTTCGTGTCGCCGTCTCGGGAAGAAGCGTTCCCGCTGGCCATCCTGGAGGCCATGCGCGCCGGCCGGCCGGTGCTGTCCACCGCCACCCAGGGGCCGCAGGAGATGCTGCTGGGCCAACCCGCGCGGCTCGTGCCGGTGGGCGACGCGGATCAACTGGGCCGCGCCATCGACGAAGAACTCGCGCGGCTGCGCCCGCTGCCCCGCGAGGCACGCACCGTGAGCTATGCGACGGCCGCCTATGACCGCGGCAACGCGGTGGCGCGCACGCTCGGCTTCTACCGCGATGTCATGGGCCACCACACGGCCCGCACACACCTGCTGGATGACGACAAGACCGCCCTCGCTGCCTGACGGCCGCGCGCCGCGGTGGAGGCATCCCCGGTGAGCGCGCCCGCTCCGCAGCGTTGAGAATGCAGGCCGCCGCATGGCGGCTTCTTTATTTGGTCGTCCGTCGCGCGGCTGCTCAGCTGCGGCAGCCCCTATTCCTGCATGTTCAAACGCCCCCGCACCGACTTCTGGCAGGTCGGC
>JACCDX010028636.1_pt1 | contig 24581 bp, 25 predicted proteins | sample 7449681 | NCBI WGS metagenome assembly JACCDX01 (sample SAMN15323450, study PRJNA562643) | freshwater metagenome | isolation source: river surface water | place: USA:Blue River Watershed | collected 2017-08-18
CTTTACGAAGTCCATGATGTTCACACCATGCTGACCGAGAGCTGGACCTACTGGAGGAGCTGGTGTTGCAGCGCCTGCTTCGATCTGCAACTTGATCATTGCAGATACTTTTTTCTTTGGTGCCATTTCTCGTTTCTTCCTTTTTGTTTATTACTTTGTATTTCTTATTTCTTTTTTCTTGTTTCTTGCTTTTGTTTTCAGATCTTCTGAACTTGGTTAAAACCAAGCTCTACAGGGGTCTCGCGACCGAAGATTGAAACCAAAACCTTTAGCTTTGCCTGTTCCGGCATGATCTCTGAAATTGTTGCTGGAAGCGTTGCAAATGGGCCATCCATAACAGTGACAGATTCGCCAACTTCGAAATCAACATGCTTGATATCTGGCTTGCCATCTTTCTTAACTGGACGTGGAGCCAAAATCTTCTCAACTTCATCCAGCGAAAGTGGTGATGGGTGGTGTGCGTTGCCGACGAAGCCTGTTACGCCAGGAGTGTTGCGAACTGCAGACCATGATTCATCGGTAAGTTCCATGCGAACTAGAACGTAACCTGGATAAACATTTCTCTTAACAGTCTTGCGCTGACCGTTCTTAATTTCAGTGAATTCCTCTTCAGGAACTTCAATCTGATAGATGTAATCTTCCATGTGCAGAGTGTTGATACGGTTTTGAAGGTTTGCTTTTACCTTCTTCTCGTAACCTGCATATGAGTGAACTACGAACCACTCACCAGGAGCAGTTGCAAGCGCACGACGAAATTCAGCGTTTGCATCATCTTCAATAACTTCTTCAACTTCAGCCACAGCTACCGCTGCCTCTGTAGTCTCATCAGCTGATGATGCGAGCGCTGCTTCGAAAGCGTCCGGCTTAGACTCTAAGTTCTCTTCAGTCATAATCCCTTACCCAAAAATCCAGAAAACTAACTTGGTTAGACCAAGATCGAAAATTGATACCACTGCAATGATGAAAGTTACGAAAACCAACACAACAGATGTGTATGTAGTCAGCTGCTCACGAGTTGGCCAAACGACGCGCTTCAACTCTGAAACAACTTGACGGTAGAACAAAGCAATGCGACCGAAAAGACCAAGCTTCTCGTCTTGTGTTACTTCTTGCTCCACTCTTTCTTCCTCTCTCTTTCCATCTTGCAGGGCAGGAGGGATTTGAACCCCCAACCGCCGGTTTTGGAGACCGGAACTCTGCCAATTGAGCTACTGCCCTCTGTATGACGGCACGGCAAAGCCTGCCGATTCCGTCAAGGTCGGAAAGTCTAAGGGCGAGCGTGATGAAAGAGAAATCGAGGATATTTCACGCATGAAAATACTTAAGGCAGACTTAGCGGCATGACCAAGCCACGTATCTCCACTCGAATCGCTGCAATCGCCGAATCTGCCACATTGGCAGTTGATGGAAAGGCAAAAGCTCTAAAGGCAGCTGGTCGCCCAGTGATTGGTTTTGGCGCTGGTGAACCTGATTTCCCAACACCTGATTACATCGTGCAATCTGCAATTGAAGCTGCAAGCAAAGTTGCAAACCATCGCTACACGCCAACACCAGGTTTACCTGAACTACGCGATGCAATTGTTGCAAAAACCAAACGCGATAGCGGTTATGAAATTACGGCTGATCAAGTTTTAGTTACCAATGGTGGCAAGCAAGCTGTTTATCAAGCATTTGCAACAATCGTTGATAAAGGCGATGAAGTTATATTGCCAGCTCCTTATTGGACCACTTATCCAGAAGCTATCAAATTAGCAGGCGGTGTACCGGTAGAAGTTTTTGCTGATGAGACTCAGAACTATTTAGTAACGGTTGAACAACTAGAAGCAGCTCGCACAGAAAAAACTAAAGCGCTTCTATTCTGTTCTCCATCAAATCCAACTGGTTCGGTTTACTCCCCAGAGCAAACTAAAGCTATCGGTGAGTGGGCGCTTAAGCATGGCATCTGGGTAATCACTGATGAAATTTACGAACACTTGGTTTATGACGGCGCAAAAGCTACTTCAATTTGCGTTGCGGTGCCGGCGCTTGCAGATACCTGCATAATTTTAAATGGCGTGGCAAAAACTTATGCCATGACTGGCTGGCGCGTAGGTTGGATGATTGGGCCGAAGGATGTAATCAAGGCTGCAACTAACTTGCAATCACATTTAACTTCAAACGTAAATAACGTAGCGCAACGTGCAGCGATTACCGCGTTAACAAACGACCTTGCTGCGGTGCACGAGATGGGCGTCGCATTTAATCGTCGTCGTAAGTTAATCGTTGAATTAATCAATGAAATCCCTGGTTTTGAATGCCCAACCCCAGAAGGCGCTTTCTATGTCTATCCATCAGTAAAGAATGCGCTCAACAAGACTTATCGTGGCAAGACTCCAAAAACTTCGAGTGAATTAGCAACGTTGATTCTTGAAGAGGTTGAAGTAGCTGCAGTTCCTGGCGAAGCGTTTGGTCCTTCTGGATATCTACGTTTTAGCTATGCAACTAGCGATGAAGATATTAAAGAGGGTATTGCGCGTATCAAGAAGTTAATTACCGAAGGCTAATCCCCACCAGATTAACTTCAGGAATTAATTCAATACCGTATTTCATTTTCACGGCATCCTTAACTTCCATCGCAAGCGCTGCAATATCTGCGGCTTTTGCATTATCTGCATTGGTAATCGCTAAAACATGCTTACCTGATATTGCAGCGCCATTTAACTTCTGACCCTTACAGATACCGCTCTGCTCAATTAACCAAGCAGCGCTTGTTTTAAATGTGCCATCACCTTGCGGGAATTTTGGCGCTCCTTCAGGAATCAGATGTTCAGGCACAATCGGATTGGTAAAGAAAGATCCAGCGCTAAAGGTGTCTTTATCATTCGGATTTAAAAGCATTCCTTTGCGACCGCGAATTCTTAATACTGCTTCGCGAGTTTTAATTACATCAGCCTTCTGCCCAACTTCAATCCCAAGTTCCGCCGCAAGTTCTGCGTAAGTAATCGGCGTAGTCATTTCGCCGCGACGTAAATTAAATTGCACTTCTAGAACTACATATCGACCAGGATTCTTCTTGAAAATAGAATCGCGATAAGAAAATTGGCACTCTTCATTGGTAAAAGTTTTTAGCGCCTTTGCTTGGCGATCATAAGTACGAACGCGCATTACAAATTCACTGACTTCATGGCCATATGCGCCAATATTCTGAATAGGAGCAGCGCCCACTGTGCCTGGAATGCCAGAGAGTGTCTCAAGCCCTGCCCAACCACGTTCAATTGTGGTTGCTACGAATTCATCCCAATTTTCGCCAGCGCCGATATTTAAAGTAGCACCACTACATGCATCTACTTCGGCAGCTACTTTGTTATTAGCTATTTGAATTACAGTGCCCGGAAAACCAGTATCGCTAATCAATACATTGCTACCGCTACCGAGAATTAAAACTGGTTGATCCCCTGCTGCTTCGATTGCTGCAATTATCTCTGTTTCGTTTGATGCGCGAACAAAATTCTGCGCCGGTCCACCTACTCGTAGCGTGGTGTGATCTTTAAGTTCTTCGGCCATTTATTACTTCTTCAAAACTATTGCGCGGGCCATGCCCAAAACTTTAACGCCTGCGCTCGTTGCACTTAGATCAAGACGCACTCTTCCATCTGGGAAAACCTCACCAACTGTTGCAGAGACAGTTAAGTCGACCTCTTGATTTGCCGGAACAATCACTGGCTTAGTAAAGCGAGCGCTGTATTCCTTTACCTGTGCGCTGCCGCCAGCCCAATCTGCTGCATATTGACCAACAAGTCCCATGGTTAACATTCCGTGAGCAATCACGTTTGGAAGACCAACGCTAACTGCGAATTCCTCGTTCTGATGAATTGGGTTTTGGTCCCCTGATGCATCTGCATATTGCTTTAGCAGCGCGCGATCGATGTAGAAAATTCTTTCTGGAAGAACAGTTCCGACTTCAATCATGCGCGCACCACCAGCGTTGACCAATTGGTTATGGCTAATTTATCGTTAACAAATAGATCGCTTCGTGCAGTTACAAATTCGTTTCCGGCCATCTGCTTATAACCTTCAAGGGTGCAATCGCAGCGGACTACATCGCCGGCCTTAAGTGGCTGATGAATTTCGAATTTCTGATCGCCATGAACAATGCGATCCCAATTAACGCCAACTTCAGGCGAAGTTAAAACGGCTTGAGATTGATCTAGGGAGATACGAATTGAAAATGTTGGCGGTGCGATGGAGGTGTCTTTCTCTCCGAGCACAGCACAGAATGCATCGATTTCAGATTGTGTAATAGAAACTTCCGCGCCTTTAAAGGTGCGCCCGATCGCGTCGGGTTTGATCATTAGCGGGTTTCGCGGTGAAGAGTTGAAGCCTTGCAACGTGGGCAGAACTTCTTTAGTTCCATGCGATCTGGATCGTTGCGACGGTTCTTCTTTGTGATGTAGTTACGTTCTTTGCAATCTACACACGCCATGGTGATCTTTGGACGAACGTCCGCGCTCTTGCTTGCCATGGTTTAACTCCTTGTTTGTTGAGGGTCAAAGATTACTTTGACCAATAGGATTTTAAAAATCCTGCGAACTCTTGGTAGCGAGGGCGGGATTTGAACCCACGACACAGCGATTATGAGCCGCTTGCTCTACCAAGCTGAGCTACCCCGCCAAGATGGATATTAAGTTTTTTCCTTACGGAGAGCCCCCCACCGGAATCGGACCGGTGACCTTTTCCTTACCATGGAAACGCTCTACCGACTGAGCTAGGGGGGCTGGTCTCTATTTCTAGAGGGGCAAGGTTACCTGCTCCCCAGAAAATTCAGAAATTAACTGTTCTGATTAGCCTTTTTCGCACGTGAAGCTGCGCGACCGCGCTCGCCTTGATCAAGGATTACTTTGCGAATTCGAACCATTGCAGGAGTTACCTCAACGCACTCATCTTCGCCGCAGAATTCAAGAGCGCCTTCCATATTTAACTTCTTAGGAGGAATTAACTTCTCTGCTTCATCAGAACCTGATGCGCGCATATTTGTTAACTTCTTTTCACGAACCGCGTTGACGTCCATGTCATCTGCACGAGAGTTCTCGCCGATAACCATGCCTTCATAAACTTCCATACCTGGTTCGATAAAGATAGAACCACGTTCTTGAATCGCGGCAATTGCATATGAAGTTGCAACGCCACGACGATCTGCAACAAGTGAACCTGTTGGACGTGTACGTAATTCGCCATGCCATGGTTCGTAACCATCAAAGACGTGGTGCAAAAGACCAGTTCCGCGAGTTTCAGTTAAGAACTCAGTACGGAAACCGATAAGTCCACGTGAAGGAACGCGCCAATCTAAACGGATCCAACCAGTTCCGTGATTGACCATCTGTTCCATGCGACCTTTACGTAGCGCCATCAACTGTGTAATAACACCTAAATAATCTTCAGGGCAATCAATTGTTAAACGTTCCATTGGTTCGCAAAGTTTGCCATCGATAGTTTTGGTAACTACTTGTGGCTTACCAATTGTTAATTCAAAACCTTCGCGCTTCATGATTTCAACTAGAACTGCAAGCTGAAGTTCACCACGTCCCTGCACTTCCCATGCATCTGGGCGATCAGTGTTATTAATACGTAAAGAGACGTTACCGATTAACTCTTTATCAAGACGATCTTTAACTTGGCGCGCAGTAAGTAGCTTGCCAGATTGGCCAGCAAGTGGCGAAGTATTAATACCGATAGTCATCGAAATTGATGGATCATCAACTGTAATTAGCGGTAGTGGATGTGGATTCTCTGCATCGGCAAGAGTTTCGCCCAAAGTAATTGTTTCAATACCAGCAATCGCAATAATGTCACCAGGGCCAGCTTTTTCAGCAGGAACTCGTTCTAGCGCTTCAGTCATTAAAAGTTCTGAAATCTTTACCTTTGCAATTGTTCCATCTGTCTTAATCCAAGAAACAGTCTGGCCCTTCGAAATTTCACCTTCATGGACGCGGCAAAGTGCAAGGCGACCAAGGTATGGAGATGAGTCAAGGTTTGTAACGTGCGCTTGAAGTGGTGCACCTTCGTGATACTTAGGTGCAGGAATGGTGTCGTAAATGACTTCAAATAGCGCATCTAAATTTTCAGCATCTGGCATGCCGCCATTTTCTGGACGATTAACCGATGCGCGTCCTGCCTTTGCAGATGCATACACAATTGGGAAATCGATTTGATCTTCATTCGCATCAAGATCTAGGAATAGTTCGTACGCTTCATCAACAACTTCTGCGATACGTGAATCAGGGCGGTCAACTTTATTGATAACCAAGATCACTGGAAGATTTTTTGAAAGTGCTTTGCGAAGTACGAAACGTGTCTGCGGTAGCGGACCTTCAGATGCATCAACTAGAAGAATTACGCCGTCAACCATTTCTAATCCACGTTCTACTTCTCCGCCGAAGTCTGCGTGGCCCGGTGTATCAATAATGTTAATGATCTTGTCACCGCGATGAACAGCGGTGTTCTTTGCAAGAATGGTGATGCCCTTTTCGCGTTCTAGATCCATCGAATCCATCATGCGGTCTTGGCCTTCTTCTTGCTTTTTGTGAGCTGCGAAAGCGCCTGATTGCCACAACATCGCATCAACGAGCGTGGTCTTTCCGTGGTCAACGTGAGCAATGATTGCAACGTTACGAAGCTCGTCGCGGCTCTTTACTGGTAAACCTTTTAAGTGTTCTTGTACTTTAGACATTAAATCGAAACTCCACAACGTCGCCATCTTGCATTACATAGTCTTTGCCTTCCATGCGCACTTTGCCATGTTCTTTGGCTGCTTGCATGGAACCGAACTCCACCAAATCTGCAAAATGAACTACTTCTGCTTTGATGAAACCTTTTTGGAAATCGGTGTGAATCACACCGGCTGCAACAGGTGCAGTATCGCCTTTATGAATTGTCCAAGCGCGAGCCTCTTTTGGACCAGCAGTTAGATAAGTCTGTAAACCTAAATTCTTAAAACCAACACGGGCAAGCGTTGTTAGCCCTGGTTCAGATAAACCAATAGATTCGAGAAGCTCCTGTGCATCTTCATCAGGAAGTTCCGCAAGTTCTGCTTCGGTCTTTGCATCTAAGAAGATCGCCTCTGATGGCGCCACAAGCGCCTGCAACTTATCGCGAAGCGCATTGTCGTTTAACTCTGCCGCATCAACGTTGAAAACATAAAGGAATGGTTTTGCAATTAATAAGTGAACTTCTTTTAGCAATTCAAGATCAAGTCCAGCTGTTGAAATTGGCTTTCCTGCTTCAAGAACCGCGTTGGCTTTCTTAAGTTCATCTAGAAGCGCCTGCTTCTCCTTATTCTGCTTTGCTTCCTTTTCAATTCGAGGAAGCTGCTTTTCAATAGATTGCAGATCTGCGAGCGCCAATTCGGTATTGATAGTTTCCATGTCACTTGCTGGATCAATTCGTCCATCAACGTGAACTACATCGCCATCATTGAAGACACGGATAACTTGGCAGATCGCATCTGTTTCGCGGATGTTAGCCAAGAACTTATTGCCAAGGCCGGCGCCTTCAGATGCACCTTTTACGATTCCGGCGATATCTACGAAAGATACGGTCGCAGGCAAAATATCTTTTGAGCCGAAAATCTCAGCTAATTTCTTTAAGCGGTCATCAGGAACGCCCACAACGCCAACGTTTGGTTCGATAGTTGCAAATGGGTAATTGGCTGCCAAGACATTGTTCTTAGTCAGCGCATTAAAAAGGGTCGACTTTCCAACATTTGGCAGTCCGACGATTCCGATTGAGAGGCTCACGAGGAGTAGAGCCTACGCGGAATTGTCAGTGCCTCTTGCCATGATTGACCCATGCAGGCGTATCTCACACTAATAATCGGGCTCATTTTGGGCGCCGCATTGGGTTATTTGATTGCTCAACGTAAAGTTCCAACTACCGATATCTCTGCGCAGTTAAATCAGCGCGATACCTCTCTTGAGATGAAGACATCGCTCGAAGAACTTTCCAAGAAAGTAACCGCGCTTAGTGCTCAGACCGCAGAAGCAGATAAAGCTCGTGCAACTGCTGATGCCGCGCTTAAACAAGAGCTCACCAATATGGCGACAATCAATACCAATTTATTAAATCAATCAACCAAATTGGCAGGGGCGCTCGCAAGTTCGCAGACCCGCGGTAAATATGGTGAAGCGCAATTGGAATCACTTCTTGAATCGGCTGGGCTAATTCAAGGTGTTCACTATGAAGTACAACGCGGCACCACAACCTCTGAAGGTGTTGCCCGAATTCCAGATGTAAAGATTGCGATGCCTGGTGGGCTAGATATTTATATTGACTCGAAATTTCCATTTGCTAATTACTTCTCTGCAATCGAAACAGATGATGCTGACCAACGCGCACGATTAATGAAGGCGCATGCAGATGATTTGTTAAAGCACATCAACGATTTAGCAAAGCGTAAGTATTCAAATATCGCAGGCTCTGCCAACTTCGTGGTGGTCTTTGCGCCATTCGAATCTATTTTGGCTGAGGCGTTAATTGCTAACAAGAATTTATTGCAGGATGCATTTGATAAGAATGTAACTGTCGCTACCCCATCCAATATGTTGGCGCTACTTCGCACCGTCAGCATGGGTTATTCACGTAGCCAGTTAGCCGAAAACGCACATAACATCCAGATTGTTGCCGGTAAATTGGTCGATAAGATTTCAACAGCGCACGAACATATTGACACTTTAGGTAAGCGCATTCTTTCAACTGCGACCGCTTTCAATCAGATGGTCGGAACAGTTGGGTCAGCGGTTACAAAAGATGTTAATGAGATGATTGATTTAGGTTTATCAAACGATCAACTTGAAGCGCCTAAACTAATCAACCCAGAGGTACGTTCTATCTCTGGTGGTAGCAAGATGAGCGACTTTATTGATGTAGAGGCGGATGAATAATGGATATAAATCAAGTAATTAAGATCCTTAACAAGATCAAACTTAAGAAAGAGGGCGTAGCTACCCTTCAGATTTTCTTTATCTTCTTCTTCGCATCTATCGAAAACTTAATTCGCCATAGCTATGGGATCATCTCTGGCATAACTGTCTTTGCCATGTTTATTCTAGGCAATCGCTTCGGTCGTCCAGGCGTTTCATATGTTGCAGCCGTAACCCCGCCAATCGGAATTGCTGCAACTGTTCTATTTTGGGCAATCATGGCTAACACCATTCACATAACAAAGGTTGCTGTTGAACTAATCGGCGGGTTAGCTTCAGTTGCACCATGGTTGGTACTTGGTGCGATTTACGGTTGGTATACCTTCTTGCATCAACGCGCACAGAAGAAGATTGCTACAGCTCGCGCTGCAAGAGCTTAATTACTCTTTCGCTTTAATATCTTTACGAAGTTCTCGTGGAAGTTGGAATAGAAGGGTCTCTTCCTTCGCGGTGACTGTCTCGACTGTTCCGTAACCGCGATCTGCCAACCACTTAAGTAAATCTTCAACTAATAACTCAGGTACTGATGCGCCGCTTGATACCCCGACGGTATTAACCTCGTGTAGCCAAGCGCTATCTGCTTCATGGGCATAATCAATTAAGTAAGCGTTCTTTGCGCCATATTCCTTTGCGACTTCAACTAAACGAACTGAGTTAGATGAGTTTGTTGAGCCGACCACTAAAACTAAATCGCATTGCGGTGCAATCTGCTTCATCGCTTCTTGGCGATTTTGAGTTGCATAACAGATGTCATCTGAAGGTGGATCGATTATTTCAGGGAAGCGCTTCTTTAGCTCTGCCACTGTTTCCATAGTTTCATCTACAGATAAAGTAGTTTGAGATAACCAAGCAAGCTTCTTACCGCTCTTTGGCTGCACTGTGCGCGCCATATCGACGCCTTCAATAACTGTTACGCGACCTGGCGCTTCTCCGGCGGTGCCTTCAACTTCTTCATGACCATCGTGGCCAATCATGATGATCTCTAAATCTTCATTTGCATAACGTCTAGCTTCGTTATGAACCTTTGTAACTAGTGGACATGTTGCATCAATAGTCTTTAAATGGCGCGCCGCTGAATCCGCATGGACTTGAGGTGAAACTCCGTGTGCGCTAAATACTACGGTCGCACCTTCTGGAACTTCATTAACCTCTTCAACGAAAATCGCACCATGTTTTTCAAGTGATTCGACCACGTACTTGTTGTGAACAATCTGCTTACGGACATAAACCGGAGCGCCATAAACTTCGAGCGCTTTCTGGACGGTTACAACTGCGCGATCAACACCCGCGCAATATCCACGGGGCGCTGCTAGAAGTACCTTCTTTTCCTTAGCCATGTGGGAGCAGTGTATTAGGCTCAGGGTCATGCTTGAAAATTCAGAGGAGACGCCTGCACCGGTACGCGTTATCTCTGAATTAATCAAAGAATATATAGATGCTTTAGGCCCAATCTGGATCGAGGGCGAACTTTCTCAGATTAATTCTCGTAAAGATTTCACCTATATGGTGCTGCGCGATTCCAGCGTTGATATGAGTATTTCACTTGCATGTCCGTCTGGCGTTTTCTCAAAGAACAAAGTTGGCGAGAATGCCCGAATCAAGATCTATGCAAAACCATCTTGGTATACCAAGAATGGTTCGGTCTCTTTCTGGGTACGCGAAATCAAAGAGGTGGGCGTTGGTGAATTACTTGCACGCCTTGAGATGCTCAAAAATTTACTTGCGGCTGAAGGTTTATTTGATGCCTCTCGCAAAGTTAAATTGCCGTTGTTGCCTAAGAAAGTTGGTTTAATCTGTGGCCGTAACTCAGATGCCGAAAAAGATGTACTAGAGAATGCCAAACGTCGTTGGCCATCGGTTCAATTCGAAACCCGTGAAGTACAAGTTCAAGGCGCTGATGCGGTTATTCAAGTTAGCAAAGCCTTAAAGGAACTGGAAGCAGATCTAGAAGTAGATGTCATCATCATTACTCGCGGTGGTGGGTCATTTGAAGATCTATTGCCATTTAGCGATGAAGGTTTAGTTCGTTTAGCTGCATCATGCAAGACGCCAATCGTTAGCGCAATTGGCCATGAGAAAGATTCACCGCTCCTTGATTTAGTTGCGGATTACCGCGCATCTACCCCAACCGATGCTGGCAAGAAAGTTGTGCCAGATCTAAATGAAGAACTCCTCTTAATCGATGGGTTACGTAACCGCGCAGAGCGCACTTTGACAGCGCGTTTAGACCGCGAAAGCGATCGCATTAAATCGCTCTTTGACCGCCGTATCGCATTTGTTCATCGCTTGAAGTTAGCCGAGGAAGATTTACAGCACTTACTCGCTCGCGTCCGTTCTCTTTCACCACAATCAACTCTCGAAAGAGGTTACGCAGTTGTCCAACGAAGCGACGGAAAAGCACTACGTAACGCTAAAGATGTAACCAGCGGTGACTTAGTTCGCATCCGTTTGGCGCAAGACCAACTATCGGCAACCATCGAGTAGAGAGTAAATTAAAGACATGGCAGAGAAAGTCAGCTACGAACAAGCTCGCGAAGAACTCACAAAGGTCGTTGAGCAACTTGAAGCCGGTTCTGCCACTTTAGAAGATTCCCTAAAACTCTGGGAGCGTGGCGAAGAGTTAGCAAAGATCTGCCAAGACTTATTAGACGGTGCAAAGAAGAAGGTCTCAAAAGATGCCATTTAATTACTCTGATTTACTGCCTATCGGAAAAGATGAGACTAAATATCGATTAGTAACGACCGAGGGCGTCAAAGTAGTTAAGCATGGCGATTTAGAGTTTCTAGAAGTATCACCTGAAGCGATCACTAAGTTAACCGAAGTTGCGATTCACGATATTAACCATTACTTACGAAGCGCTCACCTTGAGCAGCTAACAAAGATTTTAAAAGATCCAGAAGCTTCCCCAAACGATCGTTTCGTTGCTTTAGATTTATTAAAGAATGCCAACATCGCAGCCGGTGGAGTTCTGCCGATGTGCCAGGACACTGGGACCGCTTTAGTTATGGGCAAGAAAGGCCAGTACGTTTTAACTTCTGGCAAAGATGAGAAATCAATCTCAGAAGGTGTCTATAACGCCTATACAAATTTAAATCTTCGCTACTCACAGATGGCCCCAGTAAATATGTGGGATGAGAAGAACACCGGAAACAATTTGCCAGCGCAGGTTGAGATCTACGCAGATTCAGATCATCAAGATGAATATAACTTTTTATATATTGCCAAAGGTGGCGGTAGCGCCAACAAGTCATTCCTCTATCAAGAGACTAAAGCGGTACTAAATAAAGATTCTTTCTACCCATGGCTGGAAGAGAAGCTACGTTCTCTGGGTACTGCAGCTTGCCCTCCATATCACTTAGCAATCGTGGTGGGCGGAACTAGCGCAGAGCACACACTTAAGACTGCAAAACTTGCATCAACTAAATATTTAGATTCACTTCCAACCACCGGAGACGCCGCAACTGGGCATGCATTCCGTGATCCAGAGGTAGAAGCGGAAGTTTTAAAGATTACTCAGGCGCTCGGAATCGGTGCGCAATTTGGCGGTAAGTACTTCTGCCACGATGTCCGCGTAATTCGCTTGCCACGTCATGGCGCTTCTCTTCCGATTGCAATTGCAGTCTCTTGCTCGGCAGACCGCCAAGCAAAGGCAAAGATCACTAAAGAGGGCGTCTTTATTGAAGATTTAGAGCGCGAGCCAGCGCACTTCTTGCCTGAAACAACTGATGAACATCTAGACGATAACGTTGTAAAGATTGATTTAAGTAAGCCGATGTCAGAGGTCCGCGCAGAGCTTTCAAAGTACCCAGTAAAGACTCGTTTATCTTTAACTGGAACGCTTGTTGTGGCTCGCGATTTAGCGCATGCAAAAATCAAAGCTCTAATTGATAGTGGCCAACCTATGCCGGAATATATGCAGAAGTATGCGGTTTATTACGCAGGGCCAGCTAAGACTCCAGAAGGTTATGCATCTGGTTCATTTGGTCCAACTACTGCAGGTCGCATGGATTCTTATGTTGATTACTTCCAAGAAAACGGCGGATCTTTTGTGATGCTGGCAAAGGGCAACCGTTCAAAACAAGTTACCGATGCCTGCAAGAAAAATGGCGGCTTCTACCTTGGCTCTATTGGTGGACCTGCTGCACGTTTAGCCCTTGATTGCATCAAGAAAGTTGAAGTACTCGACTTTGAAGAGCTAGGAATGGAAGCGGTCTGGAAGATTGAAGTTGAAGATTTCCCTGCATTTATTGTGGTTGACGATAAAGGAAATGACTTCTTCTCAGAGAGCGCGAAACCTCTAACTATCCGTAAGCGATCAGAGATTTAATTAGTAAGAGCCGCGAACATTGTGGCGGTATAGCGCCTTACATGGAGAGCCATAACGCTTATCAATGTAATTTAAGCCCCAACGAATCTGAGTCACTGGGTTGGTGCGCCAATCAAGACCGACTGATTCCATCTTGATTGCAGGATAGGACTGCGCAATTCCGTGTGCACCTGAGCGATAGTTATGCGCTTTGTAATTCCAATGTGATTCGCGGGTCCAGAGCTTTACCAAACAAGCTTCTTGGGACTTATTCCACTTCTTGTATTCGGTACGAATAATGTTAAAAGCTGCTTGCTGTGCACCCTTTGGAGTGCGAGCCAATTCGATCTGGCGGCTAGCCAGAGAGACAGCTCGAAGATCGATAGCTGAGACCGACTTCTTGGTATTTAAATTTGCATAGAGCGCTGCGACCTGTTGCTCCGGGTTCTCTTGATGAACCTGGCTGGCAACTAGATATGCGCCATTTGGAATAGTTAGTTGAGTGGTCATTGGAAATTCCAGACCGTAAGAACTTGGAGTTGCCGTCGATAGGACGATCATCGCGCCGACCATGGTCCAGGCTGCGCGACCACGACGACGTACTAGCGTCTGATAGAAGCGATCAATCTTCATGGCCTCACCTACCCTCATCACCTATTTCGCTCAGATACCTTCCGAGCACTGCCATAGGCTTTCAATGAGCACCGACATCGGCAAATTTCGACCCGCATATGTGTGGAAAAAACTTTCGGTCTACGAACTCAAGAGGGATAAAAGTCCAGGTCAGGACGGGGTATGTCCGAATTGCCCCATTATGTCGCTGTGAGATTTTTGAGGTTACGTCACATCCAGGCGAGAGAAAGCTGAGCTTCGAAAAAGGCCGCAACAAAGACGCGAGCTTTTTCTACGCTCACTTTCTCCTTACCTACAGCGTTATGGGTCCTTCGAGAAGCTCCGTCACCAAGGCTGCTATTTGCGAGCGCTCGCTACGGGTAAGCGTGACGTGGGCAAATAGCGGGTTGCCCTTGAGCGTCTCAACGACGGCGACCACGCCATCGTGGCGGCCAACGCGCAAGTTATCGCGCTGGGCAACGTCGTGGGTCAGGATGACTCTGGAGTTCTGGCCGATTCGAGAGAGGACAGTTAATAGGACCCCTCGCTCGAGTGATTGGGCTTCATCGACGATCACGTAAGCGTCATGAAGAGAGCGGCCGCGAATATGGGTTAGCGGTAGGACTTCAATTAACCCTCGAGCAACGATCTCATCGATCACCGGTTGGCTAACTAAAGCTCCTAAAGTATCGAAGACTGCCTGAGCCCAAGGAGACATCTTCTCTCCTTCAGAACCCGGCAGATAGCCGAGCTCTTGTCCGCCAACTGGATAGAGCGGACGGAAGATCACAACTTTCTTATGTTGGCGACGTTCCATTACCGCTTCAAGTCCCGCAGCAAGTGCGAGCGCGGATTTACCCGTTCCGGCGCGGCCACCCATCGAAACAATTCCGATCTCTGGATCGAGAAGAAGATCAAGTGCAACGCGTTGTTCGGCGCTTCGACCATGTAAACCAAAGGCAGTTCGATCGCCGCGAACTATTTGGAGTTCGCCATTTGCAGTAATTCTTGCAAGTGCGCTTCCTTTTTCGGAGTGCAAAACTACTCCGGTATGAACTGGATATTTTTCTTCAAACTCATGATGGGTTCGATCGTGGGCATAGAGTTCGTCGATAACTTTTCCTGGAACAGTCTCTTCAACCATTCCGGTCCAACCAGAGTTCATAACTAATTCGGCGCGATACTCCTCTGCCTCAACTCCAACAGATGATGCTTTTACGCGAAGTGGTAGATCTTTAGTAACAAGTACAACATCTTTTCCATCTGCCATCAAATTCTTTGCAATCGCCAAAATACGTGAATCATTTGTGCCATCGCGCAGGAAACCTGCAGGTAGCGAACTTAAATCTGAATGATTGAGTTCGACAGACAAGGTGCCGCCCTCTTGGGTAATTTGAATTGGTTGATCTAAACGGCCATTTGCAACGCGAAGTTCATCTAGGGCGCGTAACGCACCACGAGCGAAGAAGCCCAACTCTGGGTGATCGCGTTTGGTTTCGAGCTCTCCGATAACTGCGATTGGGATTACTACTTCATGCTCCGCAAAGCGTTTTAACGCCTGGGGGTCTGCCAAAAGAACGCTGGTATCTAATACATATGAACGTTTTTTAGCTTTAGACAAGCCCGTCTCGATTCTTTAGTTTTTGCAGAAACCACGCGGGGAAAGCAGTTAAAAGTTACGCCCACCTTTAGACATTTCGGACACGACACGCCCCAGCGCGTGGGTAAAGATTTGGTTAACTATTTGCCGTAGCGACGGTGGCGCTGCGCATATGCACGTAGTGCGCGTAAGAAATCGACGCGACGGAAATCAGGCCAATAGGCTTCACAGAAATAGAACTCAGAGTGTGTTGATTGCCAAAGCAGAAAACCACCCAGGCGTTGTTCGCCGGAGGTTCGGATTAATAAATCAGGATCTGGCTGCCCTGCGGTGTAGAGAAACTTTGAAATCACTTCATCACTTAAATCTGCCGCTGCCTGTTCGATTGATGCACCTTTATCTTTTTCAAAATGTAGATAGGACTTGATGGCATCGACAATTTCGCGGCGTCCGCCATAACCAATAGCCACATTTACATCTAATAGCGCGCCATCGTTTACCGGTAACTTCTTAAATTGTTCTGCCATCCAATCAGGTAACACATCTAAAGCTCCAACTACTCGAACATTCCATCTTTTCGTTGCTGATAGTTCGTCAACTACATTTGCAATGATCTTTAATAGTTCGTCGAGCTCTTCTTGGCTTCGCTTGAAATTATCTGTAGAGAGGAGCCAGACGGTAACGATTTTTACCTGAGCTTTTTCACACCAATGTAAGAACTCTGAAATCTTATTTGCGCCAGCTTGGTGACCGCTCTTGGTCGCAACCGTATTGGCTTTTGCCCATCGACGATTACCGTCAACGATGATTCCGATATGGTGCGGAGTCTGAGTGAAATCGAGTTTCCTAAGTAAGCGCTTCTCATACCAAGGATAGAGAAGCGCTTTGATTAACCTCTTTAACGAGTTAATTACCGTACTTTCTAACCACATAACGCTCAGCCCAGATTGAAGCTACTGGCAGTGTCCCGGCAAGTATTAACCCCAAGATATTTAAGGTTTTCCAACGTTTTGCCACAGATAGCTGAATCGCAAAGAGCACATAAATCGGATAGAGATATCCGTGCACCATTGGAATCCAGATAGTTGCTTGATGCAGACTCTCATCATTAAGAATGTATTTGACCGGCATATAAACAAACCAGAGCAATAGAGACATAATTCCGGCCACGATAGCCATAACACGGAAGCGAGTTAATAGGTCAAATTTCATAGTTGCACCTTATCCGACCTTATCCGAATGCTCATCCAATCTCCGCTGGTAGAAGAGCAGAAAAATTGCGGTGACAGCAAAGAGGATCCAAATAACTACATATGAAATATGTTGCCAGTAGTACCCGGGGACTTTCTTTCCCATCTCAAATGGGATTACCTCATAACCAGATGAAGGCTCTTCGCTAATTGCTTGCACAAAAGGCGCATACAGCGGCAGGTCAGTCTTGCTTACAAAGAGCGAACTATCTACTCTGCTTATTTCTTTCCCAGAATTGATTGCTACTTCGGTGCTCTGTTGTGGAACTAAGTAACCAATAACTTTAGTCTGACTTAAATTCGGAATTACGTTTTTATGGTAACCGCGAGCCACCAAAATCATTGCATTATCTTTAGTTTGGAAAAGTCCAACATCCCAAGTTTTATTTCCTTCTTGATGTGGCGCAATCCAATTACTTACGTAACGACCTTCTAATGAAACTCTACGTCCAATCATTTCATCGGTTATCGAGTCATTTGGAGAAAGTAACGAATCTAGAGGCACAATGGTCTGATCGATTTCCACCGGGTTCTTTAATTCATCGGCTCTATTCCACTGCCAATTAGCAAGCGAGAGAAAGATTGCGACCAAGAGAGCAGTTGCAAGCCACTGCCATAGATTCTTCATTACTGCTGGTCTTTATCTTTCTTCACGTTTGTGTAGCGCTTGTAGAAACTGCGCAAAAGCACGATTACCGCGACTGTCAAAACAATCATTGTGATTGATCCTGCAACACCAGCGTCATAAGAAGTCTTGTTCATAGTGAGAGAATACCTCCTATGAGCGAACCGTTAGATATGGACGACCGTTATGGCCGTAAGCGCAGCCCAATGCGCTTTATCCCATTTGCGATTTTCGCCGGTCTCGTCGGTTGGTTATTTTGGGCGGGGTATTTCCATTCAAATCCAACAGTCACAGCAAATTTGATTTCATTTAAAGAGATGAATGAAAAGTCGATGGGCATCACCTTTGAAATTACTCGAAAAGATCCTAACCAGGCAATCGATTGCACATTAACAGCAGTCGATTTCGATAAATTTATCGTCGGTGAAATCGTCCACCGCATACCGGAAGGTGAAAAAAATCTACGCGTAACAACTCAAATTCCTACCCGCGTGAAATCAGTTTCCGCTTCCGTAGTTCGCTGCTTCGCGGCTAATTAATATATTCTTCTGCCCTTATGACACAGACATGGTTAACCCAAGAAGCTGCTGATCGTTTAGCAGCCGAACTTGCCGACCTTGAGGGTCCAAAGCGCGCAGAGATTGTTAAAAAGATTGAAGCAGCACGCGCTGAAGGTGATTTGAAAGAGAACGGTGGTTACCACGCTGCTCGTGAGGAGCAAGGTAAGAACGAAGCTCGAATCAAGCAATTGAAACATATGCTTGAACATGCACATATCGGCGCTCCACCGGTTGGAGAAGCAGGAGTTGTTGGCCCAGGAATGATTGTCACTGTTGATTTTGCAGGTGATGAGATGAAATTCCTACTTGGATCACGTGAAATTTCATCTGGTGATTTAGATGTTTATTCAGAGAAATCTCCATTAGGTAGCGCTGTTAACGGCAAGAAAGTTGGAGACACTGTTGCATACACAGCTCCTAATGGAAAAACTTTTCAAGTAGCTATTCTCGAAGCCAATCCATTCGTGTAATCACCTCTTAGAGGACTAGCATTTACCTCATGTCACAGGAAATGCGAAAAGAACATACACATAAAGAGATCATGGTCATCCTATTTGGTTTGATGACCGGAATGCTCTTGGCGGCGCTTGATCAAACTATTGTCTCAACTGCGCTAAAGAATATTGTTGAAGAATTTAACGGGCTAAACCATTACACCTGGGTAGTTACCGCTTATCTATTAACTTCAACAGCAGCTACTCCACTTTACGGAAAAATTTCAGATTTATATGGACGTCGAATTGTTTTCCAGTTTGCAACAGTTACCTTCTTATTAGGTTCGGTTTTAGCTGGCGCTTCACAAAATATGACCCAATTAATCGCAACCCGTGCACTTCAGGGTCTAGGTGCTGGCGGTTTGATGGCGCTGACTTTCGTAATCATCGGGGATATCGTCCCTCCGCGTGAACGCGGTCGCTACCAAGGTTATTTTGGTGCGGTTTGGGGCCTTTCATCAGTCGCTGGACCACTTCTTGGCGGATATTTCTCTGATCACCACCACATCCTCGGAATCACGGGATGGCGCTGGATTTTCTACATAAATATTCCATTTGGGCTTATTTCATTAGTAGTAACTTCAATGGTGTTACATATTCCAAAAGTTAAGCGCGAACACTCTATTGATTATCTTGGTGCCTTATTGCTGATTCTCTCGGTCGTACCGATTCTTTTGACACTTTCGGTTTATGGTCCAGAGAATGGTTGGAGCGATCCTCGCACCATCGCTTATTTGGTAATTGGAATTATCTTTGGCGTGCTCTTCTTCCTGCAAGAGAAACGCGCAAAGGAACCAATTCTTCCGCTACATCTATTTGAAAATCACACCTTTAATTTAACTTCACTTCTTGGCGCAGTTATTGGCGCAGGCATGTTCGGTGCGATCGTGATGTTGCCTCTATATATGCAGGTGGTAAAGGGTTATTCAGCATCATCTGCAGGTCTTAAATTGATTCCGATGATGCTCGGTATTGTCACCATGTCTATTTATAGCGGTAAAGCGATATCTAAGCATGGTCATTACAAGCGCTTCCCAGTTACTGGCGCAGTTATTATGACAATTGGTATTTTGATGATGACTCGCCTTGAGATCGATACTCCATATTGGCAGGTCGCAATCTATGCGGTTCTAGTCGGTATGGGCCTTGGTCTTTCGATGCAGACAATCGTTATTGCACTTCAAAACTCAGTTGAGATGCGCGATATGGGTGTAGCTACTTCATCAAATACCTTCTTTCGTTCCCTTGGTTCGGTCTTCGGTACTGCATTCTTTGGTTCAGTGCTCACTAATCGCCTTGCCCATTACATGCAGTCTGGGTTTACTGATTTAGCTAAGAGCAATCCAGATGCTGTAGCTGCAATTGATCCATCAGCTATGAAATCACTTGCAAATAACTCAACACTGATTCATCAACTTCCAGCTGATGTGCAGAACGTTGTATTGCAGGCTTTCGTCAATTCTTTCCACGTAGTTTTCTACGCAGCAGCTCCAATTACTGCAATTGGCTTTATCTTGGCGATGGCTCTAAAAGAGGTACCGCTAAGAACCAATGCCGTTTACAAGAAAGCTGCAGAAGATGCAGCTGGAGAAGCGCTTGGTTGATATTTAAATAAAAAACCCCGTCCACCGGACGGGGTTTTTTATTAAGTTTTAGCGATCGTTACGTAGGATTGAAAGTAGACGTAATACCTCTAGGTATAGCCAGACTACTGAGACCATCAGACCAAAACCTACGCGCCAAGATTCCTCGTGAGGAACCCCTGCCGCAACCGCTTTAGCTGCCTGATCAAAATCCATCGCCAAGAAGAATGATGCAAGCCCAACGCCGAATACTGCAACTAATGGACCAAAGGTTCCGCCAAAAATAAAGTTTCCACCGATTAGATTTACAATTCCAAGCAACATGTAACCAATGATTGCTCCGAATGCAATCTTCGATGCACGTGCAGTGATCTTGATTCGGCCGCTCTTATATGCAAATAGAACACCAGCAAATGCAACTGCAGTTGCGAGAACAGCTTGGCTAATAATTCCTGGATAAACAGATTCGTATGCCTTCGAAATTGTTCCGAGCACAATTCCTTCAAGGGCTGCATAAGTGATGATTAAAGCAGGACGAACCTTTGATGAGAAGGCGATAATCAAACCTAGAACTGTTGCACCGATTAAAGAACCGATTAATACTCCACCACCAAGCGCTGCTTGCCAAGCAAAAACACCGGTTACCAAAAGAATCGCAAATAGCATTGCGGTACGTGTAACTACATCATCCATGGTCATGCGACCTGTGCGCATTGACGATGCCGCAGGTGCCTTGTATAAATCTTCTAGCTGCCCACCTTCAACTGCGTCATAGCTGGTACTGAAACCAGTTGTGCCTACATTTGAATTACCCATTGATGCATAACCACGACGGTTATAGCGATTTAGTACTGGGTTGCTACTCTCCATTTTTTTAACTCTCCTGTTAGGGGGTTTGTATATTGAACGTTACCTGAAAGTGGGCTATTCCGGCTTATCGGTAGCGCGCTTGGAACCTTAGAGATTGCTTTGAAAAATATGGTGCCCTCGGTGGGGGTCGAACCCACACTGGAAGGATTTTAAGTCCTCTGCCTCTGCCATTGGGCTACGAGGGCCAAATATGAATTCACGCTTGTTTTCATCCTAACATCAGTGAATTTGAAGGTGAAATCGAACTAAGCATCACCAAAAATCATCAATTTCCAGAACTAAAATGAACTTTCCTTATCGTAATCTTAAATAAACGATTTTCCTATATCTCGAGAAATAAGAATACTTTGACCCGCAACTACAACTATTGCCTGCTTGGAAATACTTACCAATGCAATCGGGTCCTTGAAAATTGAAACTGGCTGCCATGATTTTCCTGAATTCTTGCTCGAATATAGAGTCTTATTTGACGATACATACATCAAATCACCCTCAACGTCTACAGTCTGTGCGGGAAATGGAGTTTTTATTAACTTGTGAGACTTGAATGCATTATCCGTAGAAATCAATTTATTTTCCAATATTCCGAATGCAGATTTCTCTTTATTTCCTATTGCTAAATCTTGTAATTTATTCAAACCAATTGAATTCCATGTTTTGCCTCTATTGGATGAGTACATAAGATTTCCACTCTGAGAATCAGCACCATAAATTTCACTACGGTTAACTTCAAGCATGTGGAAGTCAACTTTCCCCTGCAGCGAAATTTGGTTCCAAGAAACTCCTTTATCTGCTGAACTTATCAAACCTACAGGTGCCGATAACTTTGAACCTTGGTTGGGATGTCCACTGGCGTAAATTTTCCCGTTTGATATGGACAAACCCATAACGTCAAAATTCTCTTTACCCAACATTTTCATCTGATTTTTACCTTGATACAAGTACAAACCTTCATGCGTTCCAAGAAGCACCTGAGTGCCAATGACTTTGACGTTATGGATGTGTGAAACCGAATCAAGAGTGGCAGCACTAGCCAAATTTTGATTTGCAAAAATTGCTGCAATTACTAATACACGTTTAAATACTTTATTCACTTTCAATTTCCATTCTGCTATTAATTCGTTTATTTAACTTTTTACATTTCTCAATCTGAAAGAATTAAGAATTACAGACACACTTGAAAGACTCATAGCGGCTGATGCAATCACTGGCGATAAAAGTAATCCAGTAATTGGATATAAAACTCCAGCAGCTATAGGAATACTCAATCCGTTATAGCCAAAGGCAAACCAGAGATTTTGCTTCATATTTCTAACAGTAGATTCAGAGGTCTTAACCGCGGATGTCAGTGCCCTTAAGTCACCAGACACCAAAGTAACTTCTGCCGCTTCTATTGCAGCATCGGAACCTGTCCCCATCGCAATTCCAACATCTGCTTGTGCAAGTGCTGGCGCATCATTTATTCCATCCCCTGCCATGGCAACCTTTTTTCCTTTTGCCTGGAGCTCTTTAACTAATTGATATTTGCCGGCAGGCTTCATTCCAGCTTTGTAACTTTCGATTCCAACTTCGGAAGCTATTTTTCTAGCAGCTCCTTCGGCATCTCCTGTAGCCATAAGCAATTCTTTTTTCAAAATCCTGATTTCTCTAGCAGCCTCTATGGTGGTTGGCTTCAATTTGTCGTCAAAATATATGACACCTAACAAACTCTTGTTTAGAGAAACAAACATTTCTGTGTTGCTACTTTCTCGATTGAAAACCTGATTTTGAAGATGCACGTTTTCTTGCACCATCAAATCTCTATTTCCCACGAGTAATTCGCCACTTTGCAAACTAGCCTTGACTCCAAAACCTGGTATTGCCTCAAAATTCTCAACTTTTTGTATGTCAATTTTGTTTTCAAGAATGAAATTCTTAAGAGCCTTAGCTAATGGATGCTCACTTGACTCATTAGCAGCGGCAGCGAAGGCTACAATTTCATTTTCATCATATTGAGAAACGCTTAAAATATTAACAACTGTTGGTTTACCAAAGGTTAAAGTACCCGTTTTGTCTATTACTAAGATATCAATTTTAGATAATTGCTCGATTGCTGATGCGTCCCTAAAAATTACTCCATGTCGCGCACCAAGTTCAGTACCATTCATGACTGACATAGGAGTGGCCAAACCTAATGCGCATGGGCAGGCGATGATTAGCACGGAAATTGCATTAATGAAACCAAAGCCCCATGAATTTGTTTGGCCGAATAGTCCCCATACCAAAAAAGTCCCTAAGGCAATTATCAAAACTGCTGTGACAAAATAAGTTGCAATTTTGTCTGCAAGCTTTTGCATAGGTGCTTTGGTTCTTTGAGCCACCGCCACCATCTCTATAATTCTTGATAACAAAGTATCGGAACCTAATTCCTCAACTTTTATTTCTATTGAGCCATTAAGATTCAGAGTTCCCGCGATTACTTTTTCATTTACTTGCTTTTCTACAGGAATGGGTTCTCCGGAAATCATTGACTCATCCACTGAAGTGAAACCTCGAATTACTTTTCCATCTACTGGTATTTGTTCTCCAGGCTTCACGCGCAAAACATTACCTACCTGAATAGATGAAAGATTAACTTGAATTTCATCGCCAACTTCATTCACAAGCCAAGCTTTATCACTAGTTAATTTCAATAAACTTCTTATGCTAGCTCCACTACTGGCGCGAGCTCTTAACTCAAAGACTTGCCCAAGTAGAGTTAAAGTACAAATCACGGAAGCTGCTTCAAAGTAATTCGGAACTTTTCCTGCATTTAAAAAGTCGTTTGGAATAGCGCCTGGAAACAATGTAGAGAATACTGAAAATAGATAAGCAGCATTTACTCCAATTCCAATTAGAGTCCACATATTCAAGTTTTTGTTTTTTATAGAATCTATTGCCCATCTTTGGATGGGAGCTGATAGCCAGTAAACAACAATTCCCGCAATTATCAATTGCCCATAAATAACTAATAAATCGACGGAATTAGGAATACGTATTTGCGACGTTAGCAAAACTATGGAAGATAAAGGTACTGAAATCCAAAAACGTCTAGTCATCTCTTTCAGTTCGGTTACAGCACTGTCGTCTTCGATACCTCCATCAAGTGGTTCCAAGGACATTCCACATATTGGGCACCGACCTGGTCCTATACTCTGAATTTCTGGATGCATCGGGCAAGTAAAAATTCTATTTACGCTCACCGCATTCCTCTCTTCTACTTACTATTTACTATCTTGTTTTGATTTCTGGTTCAACCTGTGAAGTCATACTAAGTTTTTTACTTTAGTCAGACATGACTGTTATCTGGCCAAGTTCGGAGAGTTGGAGCTGGAAGAACTCCACTATAACTCATAGACCAACGAGTTGTATCTTTATAATTAACAATTTTTCATTTGCAACTTCAGTTTTGCGTAGCCAATTTGAAGCATTGAGCCTTACTCCAGCACTTGTGCTTATTTTAACAGAATTGCGTTTTTTCATTTTTTAATATTCTTCTTTGTTTATTTTATCTACCAAAAGAATCTCTCCTTTTTCTTTTATTTAAATATTGCTGATTTAAATATAGGCTTTGCTGGTCTCTAAACCCTCCCAACGTAAGGCATCATGCCGTCAACTGAATTGATATTTGAATATCTAAGACCGGTTCTAGTTGAGCGCGCTTCCCACATCATGTTATTGCCCGCGTAAATACTCATATGGTGAATA
>JACCDX010052366.1_pt1 | contig 24580 bp, 24 predicted proteins | sample 7449681 | NCBI WGS metagenome assembly JACCDX01 (sample SAMN15323450, study PRJNA562643) | freshwater metagenome | isolation source: river surface water | place: USA:Blue River Watershed | collected 2017-08-18
GCCGGCCGTGACGCCCAATGCACTGGCGGGGAAGCCGGTGCGGGTCCTTTTTGTTCTTGTTTCTCATGACTTTCCGAGCGCTCTCCGCGCCGCGCCGTCGCGCGGCCCTCCTGGCCCTGGGTGCGTCTGCCGCACCTGCCGTCCTCGCCCAGACCCCGCCTGCCGTGCCCGCGGCGGCCCTCGCGCCTGTCGTCGTCACGGCGACTCGAATCGAGTCGCGCGCTGATGAGGTCTTGGCCGACCTGGTGGTCATCGACCGCGCCGCGATCGAGGTCTCGGGTGCCCGAACCTTGTCAGAGCTGCTCGCACGCGAAGCCGGGCTGCAGACCAATTCCAACGGTGGCCCTGGGCAGGCGTCGAGCATCATCACCCGCGGGACCAGCGGACGGCATACCCTCCTGCTTGTCGATGGTGTTCGCCTCACCTCCCTGTACACGGCCACGGCGCCGTGGGAAACCATTCCGGTCGAGACTATCGAGCGGATCGAGGTCCTCAAGGGGCCAGCTTCCGCCCTGTACGGCGCAGACGCTGCAGGTGGTGTGGTGCAGGTCTTCACGCGCCAGGGCATTGAAGGCCGGCAACAGCAAGTGGCGCTCACGGCGGGCAGTTTCGGTCATGGCCGCGCCGCTGCATCCCTTTGGGGCGGCAACAAGGAGGGACTGCGATACGCCCTCGGATTCCAGCACATGGCGGAGCGCGGGATTTCCGCAACCAGCGCCAACTCCGGCGTCGACTCCTTCGTGCCTGATCGCGACGGCTTTCGGCAAGGCGCAATGAACGCCTCGCTGCAGGTTCCCCTCGCCGCCCACTGGCGCGTCGATGCCAGCATGGTGTACTCCAATGGCGTGTCGCGCTTTGACGAGTACCAGGGATCCGGCACCGACTCACGGACCATCGCGCGATCCGCGATTGCGCGCGTGGGCCTGACTGGCAAGTTGTCCAAGGACTGGCAGACCGAGTTCACCTGGGGCCACTCGGACAATGCGGCCAACCCTATCAAGTCCCTTTACTACACGCCGGTGCGCAGCTCCCTCCAGAGCCTGACCTGGCAAAACACCGTGGCCACCCGGCTCGGGGCGGTGTTGGCCGGCGCGCAGTTCTCGCAAGACACCATCGAGCAGACGCCCGCTCCGGCACAGCCTCAGCGTGACACGCGGTCCGCATTCGCAGGCGTGAATGGCCAGGGCGGCATTCACATCTGGCAGGCCAACGTCCGCCGTGACCTCAGTAGCGCCTACGGCGAGCGCAACACCTCGCTGGCTGCCTACGGCCTGCAGTTCTCTCCTGACTGGCGTGCCAGCGCGTCCTGGGGCCAGACCTTTGTCGCCCCTTCCTTCGGGGATTTGTATGACGCCTATTACGGCAACCCGAATCTGCGGCCCGAGCACGGCGTCAACAGGGAGGTCGCACTGACCTGGGCCCAGGCCGGACGGCAGGCCAAGCTGACCTATTTCGATAACCGGATTCGCGATCTGCTCGCTTATGACCGAGTCACTGACAAGGTGCAGAACATCGGCGTGGCACATATCCGCGGCTGGACGCTGTCGGCCCATGCCCGGCTTGCCGGCATCAACGTGAGGGGGGCACTGGACGGTCTCGACCCCCGCGATGAGGGCAGCGGCAAGCTGCTCCCGCGCCGGGCGCGTCAGCAGGCCAGCCTGGGTGCCGACTGGTCCCAAGGGCCTTTGCGGCTCGGTGGCACCCTTCTCCACGTCGGGTCACGGTTTGATGACACGAGCAACTCGGCGAGCCGCCGCCTCCCGGCCTATGCCACGGCGGACCTCTTCGCCGAATGGCGGTTCGCCCGCGACCTTGATCTGCAGCTGAAGTTGAACAACTTGGGCGATCGCCGCTACGAGACGGTGTATGGCTACAACCAGCCGGGCCGGGCTGGGTACCTCACGCTTCGCTGGCAGACACGCTAGGCTTGACGCCATGACCACTCCCGACCCCAGCCCCCGCCGTATCGTCTGCCTCACCGAGGAGACGACCGAGTGGCTCTACCTGCTGGGGCAGGAGCACCGCATCGTCGGCATCTCGGGCTACACGGTGCGCCCCGCGCGGGCGCGCCAGGAGAAGCCGCGCGTGAGCGCCTTCCTCAGCGCGAAGATCGACAAGATCCTGGCGCTGGAGCCGGACTGCGTGTTCGGCTTCTCCGACCTGCAGGCCGACATCGCCAGCGCCCTGGTGCGCCAGGGCGTTCAGGTCACCGTCTTCAACCAGCGCAGCGTCGAGCAGATCTTCTCGATGCTGTGGCAAGTCGCAGCCCTGGTGGGTGAGGCTGCGCGGGGCCAGGCGCTGCTCGATGGCATGCGCGCGCGGCTCGTGGACATCGCAGCCCTGGGCCGCGCGTTGCCGCGCCGTCCGCGGGTGTTCTTCGAGGAGTGGGACGAGCCCGCCATCAGCGCCATCCGCTGGGTGAGCGAGCTGCTGGCCGTTGCGGGTGGCGACGACATCTTTCCCGAGCTGGCGCGCCAGCCGCTGGGGCGCGACCGCATCATCGCGGACCCGGCCGAGATCGTGCGGCGCCAACCCGACATCCTCATCGGCTCGTGGTGCGGCAAGAAGTTCCGTCCCGAGAAGGTGGCCGCGCGTCCCGGCTGGGAGGCCGTGCCCGCGGTGCGCGACGGCCAGCTGTTCGAGATCAAGAGCGCCGACATCCTGCAGCCGGGACCGGCCGCCCTGACCGATGGCGTCGAGCAGATGCACCGCATCATCCTGGACTGGAGCGCGCGCCATGCCTGATCCTGCGGGCCTGCGCATCGCGCGCAGCGAGCTGCTGCTTGGCAACGACATGGACGCCAAGCGGGCGCGCGCACGCCGCCTCGCCGACGTCTGGCTGGCCGGTGGCGACGCGCACCGGGTGGTCTTCGTCGACACCGTCCGCAGCATGGGCCGCCCGGGCTCGCAGGCCGGTGCGCTGCCCGGCCAGGCTGCGGCGGCTCCCACCGCGCCGGGCTCCATCGCCAGCCACGACCGCCGCCTCATCACGATGGAGGAACCCACCGAGCTGGCCCACGCCCTTGGCAGCGACAGCCGCCCCGACACCCTGATCGTGGTCGACTGCCTCACGCTGTGGCTGACCGCCTCGATGATGCGTGCCATGCAGCCCGATGCCTCCGATGCCTACATGGCCACGGGCCAGCCGGCACCAGCGGCCGCTGCGTCCATCGCCGACGCCGTGCGCGCGTGCCGCGGGCCGCTGGTGATCGTGGGCGACGCCGGCGAGGCGTCTCACGGCCAGGCTGCAGGTGGGGAGGGCGCCGAAGCCCCTGGCGCCTCGCGCGATGCCCGCCGCCTGCTCGAGGCCTTGGGCGACCTGCAGCAGCAGGCCGCCGCTGCCTGCGAGCGGGTGAGCCTGGTCTCGGGCGAGCAGGTCTTCACGCTCAAGGACACCGCGTCCGCGTCCTGAACAGCCAGCCGCTCGGAGCGTCCGCCTGGGCTGGATGGCGCACCGATTGACGGCCGGACCCTAGCGCGCCAGGTAGCCGCCGTCGACAGGGTAGTAGCTGCCCGTCACGAACGAGGCCTTCGGCGAGGCCAGCCACGCCACCAGCTCCGCCACTTCCTCGGGCTGCCCCAGGCGCCCGATCGGGTGCTGGGCGACCAGCTGCGCCTGGACCGCGGCGTCGGCCTCCAGCCCGGCGATCATCGGGGTGTGGATGAAGGCGGGGCCGACCGCGTTGACCCGCACGCCCTGCGCCGAGTATTCCAGCGCCGCGACCTTGGTCAGGCCCAGCACGCCGTGCTTGGCGGCTGTGTAGGCGGGCGCATTGGCAAAGCCCACCGTGCCCAGGATCGATGCGATGTTGACAATGCTGCCGCCGCCGTTCTTCAGCATCTGCGCGATCTGGTACTTCATGCCGTAGAACACGCCCGAAAGGTTCACGCCGATCACCTGGGCCCAGGCGTCCAGCGGGTAGTCGGCGGTGGGCGCCAGCGCGCCGCCGATGCCGGCGTTGTTGCAGGCCATGTCCAGGCGGCCGAAGGCGGCGACCGTGCGGGCAACCAGCGCCTCGCAATCCTCGGGAAGGGCGACGTCGGCGCGCACGAAGAGCGCCTTCGTGCCCGCAGCCTCGGCCAGGGCGACGGTCTCCTGGCCGCCGGCTTCATCAAGGTCCGAGATGACCACGTGCGCGCCCTCGCGCGCCCAGGCCAGGGCGATGGCGCGGCCGATGCCCGATGCGGCGCCGGTGACGAGGCCCACGCGGGGGGCTGTTGTGCGGGATGCCATGAAGTTCTCCTCGAAGTGGGCGATGCGCGGGAGGCTAGCCCCGCGCCGCGCCCGGGTCCTTGATCAGGCTCAAGTCCGGGCGCTCTCGGGTCTGCCCGTGCGGGGCAAGTCGGGGCAAGTGGCGTTCCCGGGGCACCGCAAGAGCGCCCCAGGGCCGATTCACGCTACGGGCAAGCCCCGGCTTGCCCCGCCCGTCTGCCCGGTCTATGCTGGCCCGAACTTGACCCACGGGGAGTGCATGCCATGTACAAGCGGATCCTGATGGCCTACGACGGCAGCGAAGCCGGTCAGCGCGCCTTGCTCGACTGCCGCGAGCTGGCGCAGTGGAGCGGTTCGGAGGTGGTGCTGGTGGCGGTCATGCCGTCCATGATCGCCTTCGTCGGCCTGGAGGGCGGCGTCTACGACGCCGAGCTGGAGGAGCGCGAGCGGCAGAAATTCGACGCCGTGATGCAGGACGGGCTTTCGCGCCTGCGGGCCTCGGGCTTCCAGGCCGGGCGGGGCGTGCTCGTCACGGGTGACGCCATCGAGGAGATCACCAAGCAGGCCAGGGCCGTCAGCGCCGACCTGATCGTGGTGGGCCACAAGCATGTGGACAACTGGGCGGCGCGCTGGTGGCGCGGCTCCATCTCGGGCGCGCTGATCGAGCACGCGCCCTGCAGCGTGCTGGCCGTCATCACGCACTGAGTCAAGCGCCGGATTCGGGTGCCGGCGTCTTGGGCCTGAAGTCGCACCAGCGCGCCACCGCGCACTCCCAGCAGCGGGGCTTGCGGGCCTGGCACACATAGCGGCCGTGGAGGATCAGCCAGTGGTGCGAGTCGACGGCATAGGCGGGCGGCACGCGCTTTTCCAGCTTCAGCTCCACCTGCAGCGGATTCTTGCCCGGCGCGAGGCCGGTGCGGTTGGAGACCCGGAAGATATGCGTGTCCACCGCCATGGTGGGCTGGCCGAAGGCAACGTTGAGGACCACGTTGGCGGTCTTGCGGCCGACGCCCGGCAGGGCCTCGAGCGCCTCGCGGGTGCGGGGCACCTCGCCGCCGTGCTGCTCGACCAGGATGCGGCAGGTCTCCAGCAGGTTGCGCGCCTTGGTGCGGTAGAGGCCGATGGTGCGCACGTAGCCCTCCAGCCGTTCCAGCCCCAGGTCCAGCATGGCCTGCGGCGTATTGGCCACCGGGAACAGGCGCCGCGTGGCCTTGTTCACGCCCACGTCGGTGGCCTGGGCCGACAGCAGCACCGCGGCCAGCAGCTCGAAGACGCTGGTGTACTCGAGCTCGGTCACCGGCGTCGGGTTGGCTGCCTTGAGCGTGGCGAAAAACGGCTCGATGTCCTGCGCTTTCATGGCGCAGCAGTGTAGTGCGCCGGATGGTCGTCCCCCCGGCGCCACCTCACGCCTGGCACGGGCGCTGGACCGCTGCCGCGTCCCATGACACCCGACGCGCCACTCGGGCATGTCCCCTGGCCAATAATGGCCGGCCGCCTGCTGCGGGCATCCGCCTTGCCGCAGGCACTCCCGGCTTTCCTTCCCGTCTTCCCGTTCCAGCCGCTGGCCATGCACTTCCAATTCCGTAACCCGTACCCCACTGTCCGCCTGCCCGTGTTCGCCCGCAACGCGGTCGCCACCTCGCACCCGCTGGCGGCCCAGGCCGGCCTGCGCATGCTCTGGAAGGGCGGCAACGCGGTGGATGCCGCGGTCGCTGCCGCCGCGGCCATGACCATCTGCGAGCCGGTGAGCAACGGCCTGGGCAGCGACGCCTTCGCCATCCTCTGGGACGGCCAGCAGCTGCACGGCCTCAACGCCTCGGGCCGGGCGCCGCAGGCCTGGACGCCGTCGTACTTCAAGGCCAAGGCCGGGGAGGGCGCGCGCACCCCGCCCAAGCGCGGCATCGACGCGGTGACGGTGCCCGGCGCGGTCGCGGCCTGGGCGGCCATGTCCGAGCGCTTCGGCCGCCTGCCCTTTGCCGAATTGATGGAGCCTGCCATCGAGATCGCCGAGCGCGGCTACCTGGTGCCGGTGGTGGTGCAGCAGAAATGGGCCGCGGCCGTGCCCGAGCTGGGCGCGCAGCCCGGCTTCGCGCAGGCCTTCATGCCCTGGGGCCGGGCGCCGCAGGTGGGCGAGCTGTTCAAGTTCCCGGCGGCGGCGCGGGGCCTGCGGGCGATTGCGCAGACGCGGGGCGAGGCCTTCTACCGCGGCGAGATCGCGCAGGCACTCGAGCGTTTCTCGATGGAGCAGGGCGGCGCGCTGCGCGCCAGTGACCTGGCCGCCTACGCCCCCGAGTGGGTGGCGCCCATCGGCCAGGACTACCGCGGCTACACCCTGCACGAGATCCCGCCCAACGGCCAGGGCATCGCCGCCCTGATGGCGCTGGGCATCGTGCAGCACTTCGACCTGGCCAGCCTGGCGCCCGATGGCGTGCAGGCCCAGCACCTGCAGATCGAGGCGATGAAGCTCGCCTTCGCCGACGTCTACCGCTACGTGGCCGAGCCCTCGGCGATGGAGTTGTCTGCCAGCCACCTGCTGGACCCGGCCTACCTGGCCCGGCGCGCACGCCTGATCGACCCGAAGCGTGCGCAGGACTTCGGCGCCGGCAACCCGGTCAAGGGCGGCACCATCTACCTCACCGCCGCCGACGAGAGCGGCATGATGGTGAGCTTCATCCAGAGCAACTACATGGGCTTCGGCTCGGGCTGCGTCGAGCCTGCCTTCGGCATCAGCCTGCAGAACCGCGGGCATGCGTTCTCGCTGGAGTCCGGCCCCAACCAGGTGGCGCCCGGCAAGCGCCCCTTCCACACCATCATCCCGGCCTTCCTCACCCGGGACGGCCAGCCGGTCATGAGCTTCGGCGTGATGGGCGCCAACATGCAGCCGCAGGGGCACCTGCAGACGGTGGTCCGGATGGTCGACTACGCGCAGGACCCGCAGGCCGCCTGCGACGCGCCGCGCTGGCGCTTCAATGCGGGCCTGGAGATCAACGTCGAGCCCCAGATGTCCGGCGAGACGGTGCAGGGCCTGCAGGCCCTGGGGCATCAGGTGGGCGTGATCCACGACAACTACCAGGACTTCGGCGCCGGCCAGTTCATCTGGCGGGCGGGCGACCCGGCGGTGGAAGGCTATGTCTGCGCCAGCGACCCGCGGCGCGACGGCCTCGTCGCCGGGTCCTGACCGGCCGCGGCGTCGGGACATGGCGTTGCCGCCGCGCGACGCCCGACAAGGCAGAATCGCGCGCTTTCGAAGACCCGATTCATGCCGCTGTTCAAGAACCTCATTGCCTATCGCATCAGCCCCGGCTGGGCCGCCCCCGACCTCGCCCGCCTCGACGAGGCATTGCAGCAGGCCGCCTTCCGCCCTTGCGAGCCCACCGAGCCCCTGTCCATCGGCTGGGTCCCGCCCCGGGGCGAGGAGCATGGCGCCATGGTCGAAGCCGTCGACGGCCACTGGCTGATGCGCCTGGTCGTCGAGCGCCGCGCGGTGCCGGCAGGCGCGGTGCGCGCCGAGCTCGAGGCCCGTTGCCGCGCGATCGAGGCCGCGGAAGGCCGCAAGCCGGGCCGCAAGGAGCGCGGCGACCTCAAGGAGGACATCGTCCACGCCCTGCTGCCGCGGGCCTTCAGCAAGCGCGCCAGCCTGCTGCTGTGGCTGGACTTGCGGGGCGGCCTGCTGCTGGTGGGCGCCTCCAGCGCCCGCGCGGCCGAGCCCGCCGTGCAGGCCCTGGTCGATCGCCTGGCCGACCTGCGCCATGTGCTGTCGCTGGCGCCGCGGCAGACCGCGACCTCGCCGGCCATCGCCATGGCGCACTGGCTCACCACCCAGGAGCCGCCGGAGGGCTTCGCCATCGACCGCGACCTCGAGCTGCGTGACACCGGCGAGGCCCGCGCCGTGGTGCGCTACGCCCGCCACCACCTGGCGCTGGAGGAAATCGGCCGTCACATCGCCGAGGGCAAGCTGCCCGCGCGCCTGGCCATGACCTGGCAGGACCGCGTCTCCTTCGTCCTCACCGACACCCTGTGCCTGCAGCGCATCGCCTTCGCCGACGTCGAGGACGCCCCCAAGGGCGAGGACGGCTTCGACGCCGATGCCGCGATCGCCACCGGCGAGTTCACCGAGCTCTGGCCCGGCCTGCTGGCGGCCCTGGGCGGGGAGGCAGTGCCCGGTCAGGGCCCTGCTGCCTCGGCCGCTGCGCCGGCGGGTGAGGGCACGGACACCCCGGCCGCGTCGCTCGCGGGACTGGCCCCCTGGGAGGACGATCCGGGCCCCGGCCCGGCATTGGCTACGATGACGGGCTGAGACCCCCGAACGACCGACGCCCGCCCCACCCGACGACATGACGACCGCACCCCGCCTTCCCTTGGCCCGACGCCTGCAGAACGTCGAGACCTCCGCCATCCGCGAGCTGTTCAAGCTCCTCGGCAAGCCCGGCATCATCAGCTTCGCCGGCGGCTTCCCGGACAGCGCGATGTTCGACGTCGAGGGCCTGCGCCAGGCCTCGCAGCAGGCCCTGGCCGACAACCCCGGCGCCGCGCTCCAGTACGGCGCCACTGAGGGCCACGAGCCGCTGCGCGCGCAGCTGGCCGCTTTCATGCAGTCCAAGGGCGTCACCGCCCTGGCCGCCTCCGACCTGATCGTCACCACCGGCAGCCAGCAGGCGCTGGACCTGGTGGGCAAGACGCTGATCGATCCGGGCGACAAGGTCATCGTCGAGGGGCCGACCTTCCTGGCCACCATCCAGTGCTTCCGCCTCTACGGCGCCGAGGTGGTGAGCGCGCCGATCGACGGCGAGGGCGTGCAGGTCGACCGCCTCGAGGCGCTGATCACCCAGCACAAGCCCAAGTTCGTCTACCTGATCCCCACCTTCGGCAACCCCAGCGGCGCGCTGCTGGGGCTGGAGCGCCGCCGCCGCATCCTCGAGCTGGCCGTGCGCCACCAGGTGCTGGTGATCGAGGACGACCCCTACGGTGACCTGTACTTCAACGGCCCGCCACCGCCCAGCCTGCTGGCGCTGTCGGCCCAGGTGCCGGGCAGCCGCGACTGGCTGGTCCACTGCGGCAGCCTCAGCAAGGTGCTGAGCCCGGGCCTGCGCGTGGGCTGGATGGTCGCCCCCGCCGAGCTCCTGGCCAAGGCCACCATGTGCAAGCAGTTCAGCGACGCGCACACCAGCACCTTCGCGCAGGCCACCGCCGCCGCCTACCTGGCCGCCGGCCGCATGCCGGCCACGCTGGACCAGGTACGCGCGGTCTACGCCCGCCGGGCTCAGGCCATGTGCGACGCGCTGCGCAGCGCGCTGGGCGACACCGTGTCCTTCACCGCGCCGCAGGGCGGGCTCTTCGTCTGGGCGCGCCTGACAGGGGCGGGCGGCCGGTCGGCGGACGCGGGCGAATTCGCACGGCGCGCGATCGAGCGCGGCGTGGCCTTCGTCCCTGGCGCGCCGTTCTTCGCCGCCGAGCCCGACCTCGCGTCCTTCCGCCTGAGCTTCGCCACCGCCGACGAGGACCGTATCCGCGAAGGCGTCGCACGCCTGTCGCAGGCCCTGGCCTGAGGCGGCCGCCGGAGTCTCCCTTCATGCAGTACCCGCAGGCCGAAGTCACCCCGAAGACCGGGGCAGTGGATCGCAAGCTGATGCACACCCGGCAGGTGCAGTACCGGTGCTACGAGCGCGCCGATGGCCTGTGGGACCTGGAGGGCGAGCTGATCGACACCAAGACCCACCCGGTCGGCCTGTACGAGCGGGGCCAGCTGCCGCCCGGCGAGCCAATCCACCACATGCTGGTGCGGCTGGTGCTGGACGATGGGTTCACGGTGCGCGCGGTCGAGACCCACATGATCCACAAGCCCCTGCACGAGTGCGGCCAGGCGGTCGACCCGATGCAGCGCATGGTGGGCGCCACCATGGCCCGCGGCTGGCGGCAGTCCATCGAGGCGGCGCTGGGCAACGTCCAGGGCTGCGCCCACCTGCGGGAGCTGCTGCAGAACATGGCGACGGCGGCCTTCCAGTCCATCCCCTCGGCGCTGGCCTACCGGCGTGGCAACGGCAGCAAGCCCGACGCCCCGGGCGACGGCCCGCCCTTCCAGCTGGGGCGCTGCATCACCTGGGACGTCGACGGCACCGCGGTGGCGCGGCACTACCCGGAATGGGCGGGCTGGGAGCCGCTGCGGCGGATGCCCAAGCCCGGCGCGCGCTGAGTCAGGGTGCCGCGGCCGGCGCGCCTTCGCTGTGCGTGACCTCGAAGCGGCCGTTGCCGAGGTAGACCAGTTCCACCATATCGCCCTGGGCGCCGGTCAGGCCGCCCGCGGCGCCATAGGCGGTGCGGTGGCCGCGGCTGACGTAGATGCGGCCGACCGGGTCGGTGGGCTGGGGAATCACCCAAGGGAAGAGGCCATCGCCGAGGGTCCCGGCCACCAGGGTGCGGCCATCGCCCGACAACGCCGCGGCGCGCCACACCCCCGCATCCCGTACCTGCTGCCAGTTGAGGCCGCCGTCGGTCGACTGGTAGACGCCGCCGGCCTCGCCCCCTGTGACTGCAGCGACCGACACCGCCAGCGTCAGGCCGTCCCGCGACATCGAGACTTCCGTGATCGGGCTGTGCGCCAGAACCGGGCTCCAGCTTGCACCCGCGTTGGTGGACAGGTGGAGTGCTCCTGCTGAATCCGCCGCAGCCATGCGCTGGCCATCGGCAGACACGGCGAACCGGTACCAGTGTCGCGAAGCCTCGTAAGGGGTCCAGGTCTCGCCGCCGTTGGCGGAGACCTGCAGGCGGCCATCGGTGGCGGCTGTCAACAGGATCTGGCCGTCCGCCGAGCCGGCGATCCCCTGCCAGTCGGCATTGGCCATGCGCTCGGTCCAGGATCCGCCACCGTCGGTCGAGGTGAAGACAGGACCTCCCTTGCTCACCAGCGCCAGCCTTTGGCCGTCGTCGGAGATCGTGATCCCCAGCCACTGCGCCGCCCCGGTGGGCGGCGTCCAGGCGGGCGCGATCGACGACCAGGTCGCCCCGGAATCGCCCGAGTACCAGACGCCACCGACAAAGTTGGTAGCGACGATGAAGGTGCCGGTCCGGTCCATGTCGATCGACGACCAGTTGGATGCCGGCAGCCCGGTCACCGCCTGCCAGCTGGCGCCCTCATCGCGCGAGACGTGGATCTGCCCGCTGTTGGCCGCCATCGCCAGCAGCCGGCCGTCGCCGGAGGCCGCCGCCGTCCACCAGTGGCTGGCGGTGGTGCTCTCCAGCCACCGCACCCCGAGCGCCGGGTCGGACGGCAGCAGGTCGGTGAGGATCGACTGCCCGCTGTTCTGCGTGATGCGCCAGGCGGCCGCGCCCACGCCGGTCACCGTGATCCTGTCGCCCATCGCCAGGGCGGCCGGCAGCACGATCTCCACCGGGGCGGTGGCCGGGGCTTCGATCCGATAGCTCCGGTTCGCCTCGGCCTGGACCTGGCCGCCGGTCACGCTGACCGTCGTCGAGGGGGGCGGGTTGTCGGTGACAGTGACGGGGGGGTTGTTGTTCGTCGTGGTGGGCGTCGCCGTGCCGCCGTCGTCCCCCCCGCCCCCGCATGCGACCAGCGCCAGGGCCGCCAGGGTGGTGAGGACTGGCGTGGCCAGCGTGCGTTGGAAAGGTGTCATCGAGGGGTCTCCTGCGTGCGTTCATCGGATGCGGCCCGGAACCGTCCGGAGCCGGCGGCCATCCTCTGCACGCCTCGGGCGCGCGTACCGCAGCGCCTGGAGCCAGCCCATGTAGGAAAGTGCTGTGCCACCGCGTACGCTCAGCCAGCCTGTCTCCTTCGGGTCAGGCTGCTTGCGCCGCTTGACTACACTGGGCAAATAGGCAACGACCAGCCCGCCAAGGAAGCTCCCATGACCATCTCCCTTCACGGCTTCGCCGTGTCCAACTACTACAACAAGGTCAAGTTCGCCCTCCTCGAGAAGGGCGTGGATTTCACCGAGGTGAACCAGCGCCTGCCGCTCACCGACCCGGCCCAGCGCGCGCACTCGCCCATGGGCAAGATCCCCTACCTCACCACGCCGCAGGGCGCCATCTCCGAGAGCCAGGCCATCGTCGACTGGCTCGAGGCGGCCTACCCGAACCCGCCGCTGCTTCCCGCCGACCCGTTCGAGGCCGCCAAGGTGCGCGAGCTCACCACCTACATCGACTGGCACCTGGAGATCACCGCGCGCCAGCTCTATGGCTCGGCCTTCTTCGGCGCGCCGCCGCTGTCCGAGGCCAACCTCGCCCGCATCCGCAAGCAGCTCGAGGCTGCGATTGCCGCCTTCAAGCAGATCGCACGTTTCTCGCCCTATGTGGCGGGCGAGCACTTCACCCAGGCCGACCTCTCGGCCTTCGTGAACCTGCCCCTGGTGGCCCTGGCCTGCCGGACGGTCTACGGTGAGGACCTTCTGGCCGCCGGTGGCATCGACCACAAGGCCTACGTGAAGTTCATCGGCGAGCGGCCTGCGGCGCAGAAGGTGCTGGCGGACCGGAAGGCTGCCCAGGCCCGCTGAGGGCAGGGCGTGGGGCCGTGCACCCTGCCAGGGGCGCCCCTGGACGCGGCAGGTGCGTCCCCATAATCGCCGCCATGACCCCGCACCTGTCCTCGCCGGACCCGGCCGCCCGCCGCCATCTGCTCAAGCTCGCCCTGGCCAGCGCCGGCACCCTCTGGCTGCCGCGCGGGGCCTTCGCCCAGCGGCGGCTTGCCTTCGACCCGTTCGGCCTGGGCGTGGCCAGTGGCTCACCGGCGCCCGACGGCGTCGTGCTCTGGACGCGCCTGGTCGCCCCGGGCCTGATGGACAGCCTCGGCACCGAGCCCGTGCCGGTGCGCTGGGAGGTGGCCGAGGACGAGGCCTTCGCCCGCATCGCCCGCCGGGGCGAGACCCTGGCCACGCCCGACCTGGCCTTCAGCGTGCACGCCGAGGTGCCGGGGCTCGCACCCGACCGCTGGTACTTCTACCGCTTCATCGCCGGCGGCGTGGCCAGCCCCGTCGGCCGCACCCGCACCCTGCCCGCGCCCGATGCGGCCGTGTCCCGCCTGCGCCTGGCCTATGCGTCCTGCCAGCGCTGGGAGCACGGCTACTACGGCGCCTACCGCCACATGCGGGAAGAGGGCGTCGACCTGGTCCTCTTCCTCGGCGACTACATCTACGAGTACCCCAACGCCACCGCGGCGGTGCGCAATTTCCCCACGCTGGCCAATGTGATCACCCTGGCCGACTACCGCGACCGGCACGCCCTGCACCGCAGCGATCCGCTGCTGCAGGCCATGCACGCCGCCTGCCCCTGGATCCTGACCTGGGACGACCATGAGGTGCAGAACGACTACGCTGGCGGCTTGCCCGGTGACGGCCGCCCCTTCGGCCTCAACAACACCGCCGACTTCCAGGCCCGCCGCAACGCCGCCTACCAGGCCTTCTACGAGCACATGCCCTTGCGCGCCGCCGACTTCGTCCGCGCCGCGGCGGGCGGCTCGCTGGTGCACGAGGTCAAGCTGGCCCGCCGCTACCGCTTCGGCCGTCTGGCTGATCTGGTCATGCTCGATTCGCGCCAGTGGCGCGATGCGCAGGTCTGCGGCGACCCGAGCCATCGCAGCGGGCTGGTCGATCCCGCGACTTGCGCCGCCCTCGACGACCCGGCCCGCACCCTGCTCGGGCCAGCGCAAGAGGCCTGGTTCGATGGCGCCATGGCCCAGGCTGGCGGCGGCTGGACGGTCATCGGGCAGCAGACGCTCTTCGGCCGCCGAGACAACCTCCATGGCCCCGGCGAGCGGGTCTGGAATGACGGCTGGGACGGCTACGTCGCCGCCCGCCGGCGCCTCACCGACAGCCTGCAGCGGCACCGGGTGCGCAGCCCGGTCTTCCTCGGCGGCGATGTCCACGAGAACTGGGTCGGCCATGTCAAGGCCGACTACGCCCGGCCCGACAGCCCCAGCGTGGGCGTCGAGTTCTGCGGCACCAGCATCACCTCGCGCTCGGCCCGCGGCGCAACGACCGCCAGCCGCCTGCCCGAGAACCCGCACTTCATCTTCGCCGAGGGCACGCGCCGCGGCTACGGCATCTGCGAGTTCACGCCCCAGGGGCTGACCACCACGCTGCGGGTGCTCGATGACGCGACGCGGCCGGATCCGCGGGTCGAGACGCTGGCCACCTTCGCGGTGCAGGCTGGCAGGCCGGTGGTCGAGCGGCGCTGACGCTATTGCCGCCCCTGGGCCACGCACCCCGCTAGCGGCCCTGCCTGTCTGCCCGCCCGTCCGCCTGCTTGTGGATTCAGTCGCAGGCTGTGCCGTCCAGGACCGACCTCACCAGGCCATCGGCCGAGCCGTCATGCCGCAGCCCCAGGGCCTCGGCCAGGGGCGTGGCCAGCGGCGGGTACTGCGCGAACAGCCGGTCCACCCGCTCCTGCGGCCGGCTGGAGACCAGCGTCCGGCGGTCGTCGCCGAAGCGGCGGGCCAGGGCGTCCACCACTTCCTGCACCGACAGCCACAGCGCCGGCATCAGTGCGACACGGCGCGGGCCCAGCGGGGCCAGGTCGGCCACGGCTGCCGCCCGCAGGTTGGCGGCGCACTGGCGCGCGGAGATCCACCAGGCCGTGCCCGCCAGCCGCACCGGCACCTCCAGCGGCTGTCCGTCACGCAGGTGCCAGAACAACTGGCTCATGAACGCCGACATCAGCCCGTGGCCGTCCCCCGGGCGGGCCACCACGCCGGGGAGGCGCAGCGCGCAGCCGCTGAGGCTGCCGCGACGCACCGCATCGGCCAGCAGGATCTCGCACGCCAGCTTGTGCGCGCCGTAGCTGAGGCCTGGCGCGGTGGGCGTGGCGTCATCCACCTGCGCCGGCAGTGACTCGCCGTAGACCGCCACCGAGCTCGCGTAGACAACGCGCGGTGGCGATGACGGCCGCTGCAGCGCCTCCAGGAGGGCCACGGTGGCATCAAGGTTGACCTGTCGTCCCAGCAGGGGCTGCGCCTCGGCGGCGCCGCCAGGCAGGCTGGCCAAGTGGAACACCACATCAGGTCCAAGGACCAGTGCCCGTGCGAGCACCGCCGGGTCGGCCACGCTGCCCGCCACCGGCCGCCAGCGCGGGTCGGGGCAGGGCGGCAGCTGCAGGTCCAGCCCGGTGAGCGTCGTGACCGGCTGGCCGTCCAGGCCCTGCGCCAGCAGCTGGCGCACCAGTTCCTGGCCGATGAAGCCGCCCGCGCCGGTGACCAGGACCTTCATCGCGTCTTGCGCTGCACGACCTGCTGGTCGATGGCGCCGAAGGGGCTGTCGCCACCGGTCTCAAGGCGCGCCTGCATCCGCACCCTGTCGCCGAAGGCCATGTAGGGGGTGCGCGGCTCGCCGTGGTCCAGCGTCTCTATGGCGCGGCGCTCGGCGATGCAGGATGAGCCGATGGTGCGGTAGTCCGGGTTGGACACGGTGCCCGAGCCGATGATGGTGCCGGCCACCAGGTCGCGGCTGTAGGCTGCATGGGCCACCAGCTCGTCGAAGCCAAAGGCCATCGCGCCGCCATGCGCGGCGCCGAAGCGCTGGCCGTTCCAGTCCACTTCGAGGCGCATCTGCACCCGGGCGTCGCGCCAACCAGTATCGAGTTCGTCCGGCGTCACCGCGATCGGCGCCATGGCGCAGGCCGGCTTGGCGTGGATCCAGCCGAACCCAGTCTTCATCTCCACCGGCGCGATACGCCGCAACGACCAGTCATTGACCAGGACGACGAGGCGAATGTGCTGGCGCGCCTCCGCGGCGGTCGTGCCCATGGGGACGGCGTCGGTGATGACGCCGAACTCGCCCTCGAAGTCGATGAAGTCGTCGGCGCTGGGCAGGGGCACATCGGCGGCGGGCGCGATGAACTGGTGGGACAGGCCCTGGTACATCAGCGGCCGGCTCTGGTCGTTCTTCTTCTCGATCTTGAACACTACGTCCATCAGGTCGCCATGCGATTGGAAGGCCGAACCGTCCAGCCACTGCCAGGCGCGCGGCAGGGGCGCCAGGGCCTGGCGGCCGTCGAAGGCCTGGGCCTGCGGGCAGCTGCCGGCGTCGAGCTGCGCGGACAGGGCGCGCAGCGCTGGCTCGGCGTCCTGCCAATGCTCCAGGGCGGCCTGCAGGCTGGGGGCGATGGCCACGGCGCTTGCGCACTGGCGGCCGTCCTTAGAGACGACGACCAGCTGGCCGTCGGGGGTGCCATTGGGGAGGGTGGCGAGTTTCATGCGTTGTCTCTCTGTCGATGTTCTTGTGGGTGGGTGAGGGCCGCCTCAGCTGCCGTCAGTGATCAGCGTGCCGCCGTCGACCACCAGGGTCTGCCCGGTGACGAAGGCCCCGCCGGGGCTGGCCAGGAACAGGGCGGCCGCGGCCACCTCGTGGGGCTCGCCGGGCCGGCGCAGCGGCGTGTGCTGCATGCGCCGGGCCATGAAGGCGGCATCGGCCATCAGGTCCTTGCCCAGCTCGGTGCGGATGAAGCCCGGCGCGATGGCGTTGGCGCGGATGCCCTGCGGACCGAGTTCGACCGCCAGGTTACGCGCCAGCTGGGAGAGCGCCGCCTTGGTGAGGGCATAGGGGCCGAGCCGGCCGTTGCCCCGCTGGCCCGCCAGGCTGGACATGAGGATCAGGCTGCCGCCGCCCCGGGCCTTGAGGGCGGGCGCCGTCAGGCTGCACAAATCGACCACGCTGTCCAGATTGACCGCCATCACCCGCCGGTAGTCGTGTGACAGGCCTCCGGTGGAGCCGGCCATGGCGTCGGAGATGCCGGCATTGGCCACCACGATGTCCAGGCCGCCCTCGCGGGCGACGGTGTCCTGCACCAGGGCGCGCTGGGCGGCGGAATCAGTCACGTCGCAGGCCTGGGCGTGGGCGGAAAGCCCCTGTGCGCGCAGGTCCCGCGCTGCGGCCTCGCAGCCCGGGCCGTTCTGGCTGGCCAGCGTTACCCGCGCGCCTGCGCCGGCCAGGGCCTGCGCGATGGCCAGGCCCAGTCCGCGGTCGCCGCCGGTGACGAGGGCGACCTTGCCGCTCAGGTCGAACAAGGCCCGCGTGTCCACGCGCTCGCTCACCGTTTGGCCAGGGCCTGTGCGATCGAGGGCTCGTACTCGCCGTCGACCAGGATGAACAGCATCCGGCAGTTGCGGCCGCTGCGGTTGGCCCAGGCGTGGTTGGTGCCGCGCTGGACGACCACGCTGCCCGCCTTCAGCTCCACCTCGGAGTCGTCCAGCACCAGGGTGAGCTCGCCATCGATCACGATGCCGTAGTCGATGGACTCGGTGCGGTGCATCAGCGGGTGGGGCGAGTGCGTCTTGACGGTGGAGGCCGCGGTGTCGCCGATCTGGCTGAAGGCGTCGTGCATGCGGGCAGCGCCGTGCTTGAGGAAGTCCTCGGTGTCGGGCGGGATGTCGACGAAGCGGATGCGGGTGCCATGCTTCGGGGGCTTGAGCTGCAGCGGGCCGACGCTGGGGTCGGGGCTGTTGCCGACTCGCGGCGGCGTGCCCTCTGTGCACCAGACCTCGTGGAAGACGGTGCCGGGGATGGCGGCGATCTCGGCCACGGTGGGCAGGGGACCGTGCGAGACGACGACCGCCTTGCCCTCGGCGTCATGGCCGGTGACGGTGCGGGTGATGGGGGGCAGGTGCTGGTTCTGGTTCTGGGCTTTGCTCATTCAGTGCTCGTCGAGAATGGCCACTGCCCGCGTCCAGCCGGCGGAAGCGCCGCGGATCTTGTGCGGGAAGCAGCTGATGGTGAAGCCGTGCGGGGGCAGGGCCTCGAGGTTGTGCAGCTTTTCCAGGTGGCAGTAGCCGATGTCGCGGCCGGCCTTGTGGCCTTCCCAGATCAGGCTCGTGTCGCCGGTCGCGGCCACCTTCTGCGCGGTGTAGGAAAAGGGCGCGTCCCAGCTCCAGGCGTCTGTGCCTGTCAGGCGCACGCCGCGCTCCAGCAGGTACATGGTGGCCTCGTAGCCCATGCCGCAGCCGGCCTGCACATAGTCGTTGTGGCCGTAGCGCGAGCCGGCCCGGGTGTTGACCACCACGATGTCCAGCGGCTGCAGCTCCCAGCCGATGCGTTTGAGTTCGGCCTCGACGTCAGCGGCGGTGGCCACGTAGCCGTCGGGGAAGTGCCGGAAGTCCAGCTTCACCCCGGGCTGCAGGCACCACTCCAGCGGCACTTCGTCGATGGTGATGGACGGCCGGGCCTCTCCCAGCTTGGCGTCCTGGGTCGAGTGGAAGTGCCAGGGCGCGTCGAGGTGCGTGCCGTTGTGGGTGGTGAGGGTCACCCATTCCACCGCCGCAGCCTCGCCGTCGGGGTAGTCCTCCGGCTTGGTGCCGGGGATCAGCTGGGTGAACTCGCCGATCGTGTCCGCATGCTTCTGGTAGACGATCTTGGGCGCCAGCGGGGGCGGGTCCGAGACCACGTCATTCTCGAGATAGATCGACAGGTCGATCAGGCGGCGAGAGGGGCTCGGGCGGCGGGCGGTGCTGGTCATCGCAACGGTTCCTTGTGCGGGTCGGGCAGCTTCAAATGGGCTGGGCCAGCGCCATCATCGAGTCGCGCATGATCTGCGCGTGTTCTTCCTTGCTGCCGCCGGTCATCTCGATCTCGCCCAGGCGCAGCGAGTTCTCGACCACCATGCGGCAACGCTCCCAGCGACGGGACTGGAAGGTCTCCAGCGCCTTGGCCAGCGGCAGGTCGCTGCCGACGCACTCGGCCAGCACCAGGCCGTCCTCGATACCGATGCAGGCGCCCGAGGCCAGGTGCGGGGTCGTGGCATGCACCGCGTCGCCGATCATCACCACCCGGCCCTGGTGCCAGGGCTGGGGCATCAGCATGGCCTCGAGCGGGCGGAAGACGATGCTCGATTGCTCGGTGATCTGCTCGCGCAACTTGACGAGCAGGGGCGCGGAGAACTCCTCCAGCAGCGCGCGCATCAGGCGGGCGAAGTCCTTGGGGTCCACATGCGCGTTCACCGGCCGATGCTCGGTGATGAACATGTACATCTCGGTCTTCGACACCGGGTTGACCCCCGGCTTGGTGTGCGGGCCGATCCACATCAGGGCCTTGTCGACTTCGGCTGGACGCGGCAGCACCGCCCGCCAGACGGCCTGGCCGGTGTAGCGGGGCTTGGGGGCGTCGGGGAAGAGGGTGCGGCGCACCTTGGAGTACAGGCCGTCGGCGCCCACCACCAGGTCATAGCGGCCGGTGCGGCCGTCCGAGAAGCGCACCGTCACGCCGTCGGCGTCCTGCCCGATGGACTCGAAGTCCACGCCGAGGTGGACCTGCGTCCCGCTGGCGCGGGTGGCCTCGGCGAGGATGCGGGCCAGCACCGGGCGCATGATGGCGCCGCCGCCGGGCACGTCCGGACCCGCCAGGCGCGGGGCGGGCAGCTCGCCGATCACCTGGCCGCTGCCCAGGTGCAGGCGGGCACCGTCGGCGGCGTTGCCCTCGCGCAGGAAGGCCTCCAGGATACCCAGCTGCTTGAAGGCGCGGATGGTGGCCGCGCCCAGGCTGATGCCGGCGCCATAGGAGCGCCAGCCCGGGTCGATCTCGGTCAGGTCGACCTCGATGCCCTGCTTGCGCAGTTCGATGGCCGCGGCCATGCCGGAAAAGCCGCCGCCGATGACGAGGGCCTTGCGTGCGGAAGTCATGTGGTGTCTCCTTGGTTGAATGTGTCAGAGCCGGTGGGCTCCTCGTTTCGAATCGCGTGCAGGCCGGCCGTATCCACCTGCAGCCAGCCCTGGGTGTCCTGCCGCAGTGGCACTGAACGCAATGACTGCCCCAGGCAGGGCCCGAGGGTGCAAAGGCCAGTCAGCGGGTCGAAGCGTGCCCCATGGGCGTGGCACGCGAGTGCCTGGCCATCTCCGCTCCAGTAGGCGTCCTTGCGCCAGGCCATGGGTCCGGTCTGCCAGTGCGGGCACCAGTCCTCCCAGGCCCGCCACTGACCCTGCCAGTTCACCACGAACAGGCTCGCCCGACCGCTTCCCAGCGGGTCGAAGCCGCGCGACTGGCCGGGCGCGATCGTCTCGGCGGGGCACAGGGTCGCCCAGTTCATTCAGGCCGGTCCTGGTTGGCGCAAGGCGATATCGGTCCGCTCAATGGTTCGCCGGCGCCCCGGCGCCCGCACCCGCGGGAGGCGGACCGCCCGGGGCCCACTTGTCCCGCCGGTTGAACAGGAACAGCTGCGAGGCATCGGCGCTCATGGGCACCTGGCGGGGCGTCCACTGCGCGTCATGCAGGTCCATGTCGGCGTCGTACTCGACGTGGCAGCCCAGGGGGCTGTTGAAGTACCAGAACCAGTTGCTGCCGAACTTGTGCCGACCCGGGCCCCAGAAGGATTCGTAGCCTTTGCCCGTGAAGCGGTAGCCAGCCTGGAGCAGGGCGGTCGGGCCCGACATGTGGAAGGTGAAGTGCTCCACCCCTCTCATGAAGGGCGGGGTCTGGATCATGAACAGGGTGTGGTGGTCCTGCGTGCCGGCCGGCTGCAGGAAGCCGCCAGCCCCCAGCAGGCGATCGGTCTCCCGAAAGCCCAGGCGCTGGGTGTAGAAGGCGGCGGCCTTGGCCTCGTCGGGGACGAAGTAGACCACGTGCGACAGCGTGAGCGGTCGGGCGGGTGCGGCCTCGTCGACCGCGACATCATTGATCGGGCGACCCGCGCCGGCGCCGGGTCCGTTGACGGACTCGGTCGGCGTCTTCACTGGCCGGCGGACGGTGAGCTGGAAGCCCAGCGCAAAGCCCATGTCGTCCACGGTCTGCAGGCGGCCGTCCGCCAGGCGCTTCACTTCGCGGTCGCGGCCCAGCTCCTGGGCGATGGCCTCCAGCGTGGCCGCGTCCGCAACGCCGTACACGGTCTCGCGCAGCATCGAGGCGGTGCCCAGGCCGGGCGGCAGGCTGGGGTCGTCCTTCTTCTTCAGGACGATGGCGGTGCCGTCCTCGGCCTCGAAGCGGCCCCCATCGGCGCTGGCGCCGACGGGGGTGAGGCCGTAGTCGGTGAGGTACTGGCTGCAGGCGGCGACGTCGTCGACGCCGAACACCAGTTCATCGGGTCCGATGATGTTCATGGGGTTCCTCTCCTTGGATCGAATAAGTGTTTCAGCGGACGCGGCCGCCAAGGGTCTCGGCCACCCAGTCGGCGATGTAGTGGCCGGCGTTGATGCTGTTGTCGAAGCTCGAGTGCTGCACGCCGCCCTCGCGCTCGGTGAAGACCTTCAGCTCGCGCTTCGGGCTGTTCACCAGCTGCTCGTAGGTGCGGTGCGCCCACTGCAGCGGGATCTGCGAGTCCTTCTCGCCATGGGTGACGAGGAAGGGCACGCGGATGCGGTCCAGGATGCCGTCCAGGTGCACGTTCTCGGCGATGCGCATGAAGTCCTCGGTGTCCTTGGCGCCCCAGACCCAGCACACATGGGCCCAGTAGTGCGGCACCGGCAGGTTGCCTTCCCTCTGCAGCCGGCGCTTCTGCACATCTCGCCAGTCGTGGTTGGCGCCCCAGACCACGCCGCAGGCGAAACGCGGCTCAAAGGCCACCGCCCGCGGGCAGTAGTAGCCGCCCAGGGATACGCCTTCCATGCCGATGCGGCGGGGGTCGACCTCGGGCCGGGTCTCCAGCCAGTCGACCACGCGGCTGGCCCAGTGCTCGGAATCGAAGCGGGCGGTCAGGCCATGCAACCGCAGCGCTTCGCCGGTGCCGGGCTGGTCGACGATGAGGGACGAGACGCCCCGCCTGGCCAGCCAGGACGGCAGGCCGACGCGGTACTTCATCTCCTTGGTCGAATCGAGCCCGTTGACCTGCACCAGCAGCGGCGCCGGTCCCTGCACCCCCTCGGCGCGCACATACAGGGCCGAGAGCTCCTTGCCCTCGTAGGGGATGGTGACCCGCTCGCAGTTCTCATCGGATAGCTTGAGGCCCTTGGCGAAGGTGTCCAGGAAGCGTTGGTACAGCGCCTCGCGCCCTGGCGCGCCATGGGCCTGCAGGCGCTCGCAGGTCAGGAAGTAGGTCGCGGCGCGGTTGTACTTCTCGCCGGCCGAGAGCAGCCGGCCCGCGGCCTCGTCCTCGGCGGCCAGCGCGCACAGCTTCTCGGCCATCTGCGACCAGGTCTCGCGGAAGGCCTTCGTTCCTGCGGCGTCGGGCGCCTTGGCGGCCTCCTGCAGCGGGGCGCACATGGCCTCGATCTCGCCGATGCGCGCGCCCATCTCGATGGCCAGGTCGACCGAGAGGTTCCAGACGTAGTTGGTGGGAAAGTACTTGAACATGACGGATCTTGGGAAAGTTGATTACTTGAACCAGAGCGCCAGGCCCGGCCAGGCCACGATCAGGCCGACCACCACCAGGGCGGCGGCGGCGAAGGGCAGGGCGCCCCGGTAGATGTCGTTGAGGGAGATGCGGTGGCCCAGGCCGTCCGCGTCGAGCGTGCTCTTGACGATGAAGGGGCTGATGCCCAGGGGCGGTGTGATGATCCCGATCTCCACCGTGATCATGGTGATGATCCCGACCCACACCAGGTCGGCGCCCAGGTCCTTGAACACCGGCGCGAACACGGGCACCGCGATCAGCACCGTGGACACGCTGTCCAGGGCGGTGCCCAGCACCAGCACGATGGCGATGTAGACCAGCATCACCGACAGCAAGGTGAACTGGTTGGCCGCGATCCACTGGCTCATGTAGCTGGGCAGGCCCGAGATCGCCAGGAAGCGGGTGAACATGGCCGCCGAGGCGATGATCAGCACGATGGACGCGGTCACGTAGCCGGTATCGATCAGGATCTGCCAGAAACTGCGCGGGGTCAGCGCCCGGCGCGTCAGCGCGATCACGGTGGCGCCGGCGGCGCCGACGGCGCCCGCTTCCGTCGCGGTGAACAGGCCCGCGTACATGCCGCCCAGCACCAGCAGCATCAGCAGGCCGATGGGCACCATCATCCGTAGCATGCCCTTGCGGGTGAGGTCACCCGACTCGCGGCGGACCGCGGCAGCGGCGGCTTCCATGCCCGGGTGGCGGCCGGCGACGAACCAGATCGTGGCCATGAACGCCACGCTCAGGATGACGCCGGGCAGCAGGCCGGCGTTGTACATGTCGCCGATCGAGGTCTCGGTGATCACCGCGTAGATGATCATCAGCACCGAGGGCGGGATCAGCATGCCCAGCATGGCCGAGCCGGCCACCACGCCCACAGCGAGGCGCGGCGGGTAGCCCCGGCGCAGCATCTCGGGCACCGCCATGCGGGTGAACATCACCACGGCTGCGATGGACACCCCAGTCACCGCGGAGAAGATCGCATTGCCCACCACGGTGGCCTGCCCGATGCCGCCGCGCAGGCGTCCGAACATGCGCTCGGCGACGACGTAGCTTTCGCGGCCAATGCCGGCGGCCATCACCATGAAGCCCATCAGGACAAACAGCGGCGCGGTGCCGAATTCGTATTCCGTCACCGCGTCGGTGGCGGTCTGGCCCAGCATCTGCCCGGCCAGGGCCCAGTCTCCGCGAATCAGCGAGATGCCGACGAAGGACACCAGCAGCAGCGACGTCGAGATGTGCATGCCCATGTAAATGAGCAGCGTGAGGGCGGCAAAACCCGCCAGGCCGATTTCGAGTGGCGTCACGATACGACCTTGTTGGCGGGATCCACCTCGATGTAGCGACGCTGCTGCCAGCCGGCACGGGCGAAGCCCACGGTCATCACCAGGTATTGCAGGGCCATGATCGCGCAGCCAAAGCAGATCACGCTGAAGATGGGCCACTTGGGAAAGGAAAACATCGCGGGGGTTCCGTAGTAGTCGCCACTGTCGTAGGCGATCACGAGCAGCGGCCAGACGAAGCGGCCTGTCAGCGCGAACAGGCCGGCGCCCACCGCGTGGTGGGCCGCCAGCAGCCATTGCTCGGCGCGGATGGAGCGCTTGCCCAGCCACTCCACCAGGCCATCGGCCGCGATTACCCGACCCGCCGCCAGCGTGCTCGGAAACTGCAGGAACACGACGACGGCAATCGACATGGCCACCATCTCGGCGGTGCCGGTCAGCGGGCGCGAGAACACGCTACGCCCGATGACGTCGGTGAGCACCACGCCCATGATGAACAGGACCAGGCAGGTCCCCAGGGCGTTCATGCCCCGGGTCAGGCCGTCGAACAGGCGGGCCGGGGACACGCTCACTCCTTGTCCCAGTCGCGGGCGAACTTCACGCCTTCGGCGCGCAATGCATCCATGTAGGCCTTGAGCACGTCACGAGCGGGCTGACCGTTTTGCGCGATCCAGGCCTTGGCCGGGTTTTCGATCGCCTTGGCCCAGCGCTCCCGCTCGGCCTGTGACAGCGAGGAGATCTTGCCGCCGCCCGCCTTGTAAGCGGCTTCGGCGGCGGTGAGCGCGGCCTGCGTCTCGGCCACATAGCGCGCCGCGTAGGCATCGGAGGCGATGCGGAC
>JACCDX011617602.1_pt1 | contig 24576 bp, 17 predicted proteins | sample 7449681 | NCBI WGS metagenome assembly JACCDX01 (sample SAMN15323450, study PRJNA562643) | freshwater metagenome | isolation source: river surface water | place: USA:Blue River Watershed | collected 2017-08-18
TCTCAACAATGCAACAGGAAACGGGAGTAATATTCCAGCGTTGACCCAAACAGAAGCTGCTGGTGGACTTAAAGATGCATTGGTAAATGGTGTATTAAATGGTACAGGTGCATTGGGAAAAGTGGGAGCATTTGCAAGTAATCCTTCTATAAAAATTTTATTACCTGCAGAAGTACAATCAATTGAACAAAAAATTCGAGACAATTATTTATTAAATGCCGCTATCGGTAAAGAATTAGATAAAACAATCGATGCGATGAATGCTGGTGCTGAAAAGAGCATGAAATTGGCTGTGCCGGTTTTTAAAAATGCGATCACTAATATGTCGTTTTCTGACGCCATGAAGATTTTAACGGGAGGTTCTGGTGCTGCAACGGCTTATTTAAAAAATACTTCAGAGGCACAACTTCAACAATTGTTCATGCCAGAAGTAAAAAAGGCTTTAGATGAAGTAGCTTTGTCTAAAACTTGGACACCTGTTGTAAATAAAATCAATCAAAATAAAACCCTACTTGGTTTAAAGGCCGACATTCAACCAGATTTGAATGTTTATGTTACACAGAAAGCAACGAGTGCTTTGTTTGCGGAAATTGAAAAAGAAGAAAATAAAATACGTAAAGACCCTGTTTCAAGAACAACAGATTTGCTGAAAAAAGCTTTTGACTACGCAGATAAGCATTAATTTTTAGATGAAGAAACTGGTTGTTTTTTTGTGTTTATTGGGCTTTTGCTACAGTACTTCTATCGCCCAAAATAATGCATTAAACAACAGAATTTCAATATTTTATACGGGGTATAATTTTGAAAAAATTCTTCAACTTTTTGAAGATAAAACACAGTGTTTTTTTCAGTATGATGCGTCATTAAAGCCTTCAAAAAAATGGTTTAATGTTCACATCGAAAATGAAATTGCCAAAGATGCACTCCACGATTTTTTGCATCAGTATGGATTAGATTTTGCTGTAGTTGGCGATCAGTCGTTGGTGTTAAAAAGGTGGCAAGATTCAAAACCTGACGTCATTCTTTCAGGTAGAGTCTATCATGCGGAAAGTAAGGAAAGATTGGTCAATGCATATATCGAAATTGCCTCTTCTCAACAAAGTGCATTTACAAATGATCAAGGTATTTTTCAAATTCGAACGGATGGCGGTTCCATCATTTATAGAGTGTTGTATCCAGGATTTTTGCCCTACTTAGATACCATTGAAAACGATAATCGCACTTATTTTTTGGACATACCCATGGTTCCAGAAATTGAAAAGTTAGAATTGACCTTGATTACCACTGACATTGGTGGGAATGCCCCTAAGGTTGTTTTAGGGAAAACAGATGAATTCAATATCAATCGAATTCAATTAGAAAAAATACCACAGCTCATGGGTGAGCCCGATGTTTTAAGGGTCATGAGCTTGAATCCAGGTGTTGTTTCCGGTTCGGAAGGTGTTTTTGGAATGTATGTTAGAGGTGGTGCCTCTGATCAAAATCTTGTTTTACTTGATGATGTGCCCATCTATAACCCATACCATCTGTATGGTGTTTTCGGGGTGTTCAATAGTGATATTGTGAAGAATGCGAAGTTTTATCGTGGAATTTTCCCAGCCGATAAAGGGGGTAGGTTGAGTAGTGTAATTGATGTAACCACAAAAGAAGGAAATTTAAACAAAATATCAGGTTCTCTCAACATTGGAATTTTATCGAGTAGAATTGCTGTCAATGGGCCGTTAATTAAAAATCGTACGTCTTTTTCTATTGCACTTAGGAGAAGTATTTTTGATTATTTAGTACAACCGCTAATGCAAGCTGTTGAATATAAATCAGATAACTTTATCAACCGATATTATTTTTTCGATATTAATTTCAAATTAACACATCGTTTTTCTCCCAAAAGTAGGTTATCAATGAATGTTTTTGGTGGCTTGGATTATGCCGGTTTGATTGATAAAAAGATAGCAACATTATCTTTCAACAAGAGCCAAACCATAAAGTCTGAAGATGTGTCTGTTTGGGGAAACCAAGCAATTAGTTTAAAGTGGGATTACTTGCCCTCGCCAACATCCTCATTTGCATTGAAAACATATGTCACAAACTACACCTATGCACATACCCATTTGTATTCAAACGAAATAAAGCAATCCAACAATAATTTGAACACAGAACGTTCAACTTATATTTTATCAAATGGTTTGAGGGATATTGAAGTGTCAGGACATTTGCAAAAGCAAGTATCAAAAAAATTGAAACTAAAAATTGGTACAGGATTTATCGGTCATCAATTCATGCCAAATCGCAGGACGTTGTTATCGGAAACAGACAGTGTTCAAGTTGAGTTCTTATTCCAAGACAATCAAGTATTTACACCAGAAGTTTTTGGATATTTTTCATCGGAGTATCATCATCCAAAGTTGGGTTATTTGGATTTTGGAATTCGTGGGGTTTATTACGGTTTAGAGTATGGCCAATATTATGTATTGCCGGAGCCGCGATTTAGTTTGAGAGTTCCAGTGAGTAGCGATTTATGGCTCAAATTTTCTGGTTCTCAAACCCGCCAGTTTTTTCATCAGTTGAATAATTTAACTTTAGGTTTACCTTCTGATCTTTGGGTTCCTTCGAATGCAAAATTTGGTCCCTCTAAATCTACTCAATTTGCAGTAGGAATTTCACAAGAATTTCAGCAATTTGTGATTAGCGCTGAGGGTTTTTATAAAAAATTTGACAATATCTTGGAATACAATGAAAATGCAGTATATGTAACCTCAGCTTTGAATTGGGAAAAGTCAGTATGTTCGGGAACTGGAGAGTCGAAAGGACTTGAGATATTAATTGAAAAGAAGAATGGAAAACTAACTGGCTGGATATCATACACATGGATGAAGGCCACTCGAACTTTTGAACAGTTAAACAATGGAATCGAATATGCTGCCCGTTATGACCGTAGGCACAATGTAAACGTGGTAGCCAACTACAAACTTTCAAACAGAGTATTTGTGAATGCCACCTGGGTTTATCACACTGGTTTTGCTTACACATTACCTATTGGAATCATTCCTTCTTCTTCATCAAATGATCCATTCCGTGACGTGTATTTATATGGCGAACGCAACAATAGGAGAACTGCAGATAATCATCGTTTAGATTTATCTGTTCATATAAAAGGCAAGCCGGGTAAGTTTCAATCACAGATTGCTTTAGGTGTTTACAATGTCTACAATCAACATAACCCATTTTTTGTGAATCTAGGTATAGATTCAAAAGGTGAACGCAAATTGTTTCAAGTGAGCTTACTTCCTATCATTCCCTTTGTAAATTATCAAATATCTTTCTAATGAAAACCTTGAAATATATTTGGACATTGATTTTAATTTCAGCTTGTATAGACGAGGTTCCATATGCTTCCGATAACTTACAACCGAATGCATTGGTAGTTCATTCATTTATAAATCCCGATAGTGCAATCAAATTCGATATTGCAAGAGTTTCGAATATTAGTGAACCTTACAAATGGATTTCCGACGCTCAAGTGTCCCTCAAAAGAAAATCTGGAGTTGAGAATTTTTTCAACTTCAAATCGGATGGACAATATGTTGGGAATGTAACCGTGGTTCCGAATGACAGCTTGAAGATTAAAATAGGGCATGCTTTGTTCAATGGAGAGATTTTGGTAAAGGTTCCAAGTAAGGTTAAAATTACCCGTGTCGATACAATGTCAATGCTGGTTGGTTCAGTTGGTAAAACCAAAGCGTTTAAAATACATTTTAAAGACAGTGCGTATAACAAAAATTATTATAGGATTTTCGGTATTAAAACATTTAAAAAGTACATTTTCAATGGTTTAGGCCAAAAAGTAGACAGTACTTTTATCAACGAACGCATGTCGATTGGAAGTTCTGATATTCAAATTACGCGAAATATTTACAACACTTACACAACAAAAGAGTTGTTGTTTAGCGATGAAATATCAAATGGAATTTTCAATCGAATCCTGATTTATGAGACATATAATCGGCAGAGCGTGAAAGATATAGTGCTCGATAAGACTGAAATTTATTTGGAAAACATTTCGGAGGAGATGTATGTCTATTTGAATTCACGAAATGCACATATTTGGCAACAAAGTTCTATCACACAATTGCCAACGCAAGTATTGGGAAATTTAAAAAGTGCTTTTGGAGTTATCGGAACTTATACTTCCGACAAGTATATCATTTCCAATTGATTAGTCAATCATTTTCATTTCAACCTCATCAATTTTTGCCCCTGTCATTTTTTTGATATGGAACTCAAATTGTTGAAAGCGGATGGTTTCTCCGGTATATGGTATTTTTTCGGAGCAATAAATGATAAATCCGCCGAGAGTATTGTACTCACCTTCGGGAATATTGAATTGATATTTTTCGTTTAGGTAATCAATTTCTAATCTTGAAGAAAATTTATAGTGATTTTCGGCAATGATTTGTTCATTGGTATCGAGGGTGTCAAATTCATCTTCGATTTCACCAAATATTTCTTCAACTACATCCTCAATGGTTGCAATTCCGGCCGTGCCACCAAATTCATCCACAACAACAGCAAGGCTTTTACGCTGTTGAATAAAGTTTCTGAGCATATCGTGGGCTTCCAAACTTTCATTTGCAAATAATGTTGGTCGAAGTACACTCTTAATGTCTTTAGGTTGGTGAAACAAATCACTATGATGCACGAAACCAATGATGTTATCAATGTTTTCACGGAACACCAAAATTCTAGAATGTGATGTTTCAATGAATTTTGTTTTCAATTCATCGATGGTTGAATCAATGTCGATTCCGATGAGTTCTGTTCTTGGAACCATAAAATCTCTGACCACAACTTCACTAAAATCGAGGGCATTTCTGAACGCTTCGGTATCGATTTCTTGGGTTTCTGTATTGATCGAATTTTCAATGGAAGAAATGTAATTATCGAGGTCAACTTTCGAGAATACTGGAGTTTGTTCTGTGATTTGTGTTTTAGTAAATGCTCTAAGTAAGGCGGATGAAGCCCATTTTGTGAAGGCAATGATTGGCCAAAGAACGAGGTGAGTAATTCTAAAAGGAACAGAGAATGCCAAAATCAGTTTATCTGCCTGAATTTTAAAAACGGTTTTGGGTATAAATTCTGCGGTAATGAGAACGAGAAACGTACTGATGAGTGTAACAGTGAGTATTTTCAGTATTTCTGAATTAATTAAGTGATCTAGGTAATATTCGAGGATACTGCCCATTGCCATTCCATAGATTACCAAACTTAGATTGGTGGCAACCAGAACGGTTGAAATAAATTCAGATGGCTGTTTCACATATCTTGCAAGAATTTTGGCTCCCAAAACTCCTTGTTTGCTGCGAAGTTCAATGCGCAGTTTGTTCGCTGAGATGAAAGCGATTTCCATTCCAGAGAAAAATGCAATTGTAATGAGGCAAGCGATGATGGTTATCCAACTTGAAAAAGTGGGAATTTCTGCGATGGTATTGAGTAAAAGTACCGAGAGGGGGTCAGGCATATTTATTCGAAGGTACTATTTTCGGATGATATTTTGAAGGGATTTGCGATTTATGCAAAAAAAATATTGGGAATCAGGATTAACTTTGTACCGATGGATCAGAAATTAAGAATTGGAATTATTGGCGGTGGTCAATTGGGAATGATGTTGCTGCAAGAAGCCGATAAAACGAATGCTCATTACACCACATTAGAAGCGGTAACTGATTGTCCTGCAAATTTGTTTACAGATGATTTAATTGTAGGATCCTTAAATAGTGATGCATCAATTCGAGAATTGGCAGCTGTTTCTGATGTGATCACTTGGGAAATAGAACACATCAATGTTGACACGCTCATTGATCTTGAAAGTACAGGAAAGGTGGTGATTCCAAATCCAACTATTTTGAAAATGATTCAAGATAAAGGAGCCCAGAAATCTTTTTTTCAGGAACATCATATTCCAACATCTCCATTTGATTTAATAGATTCTAAAGATATACAATCATTAAATTTTGAAAAGTATCCTCAAGATAAAATAGTGGTGAAAACAAGAACGGGTGGTTACGACGGCAAAGGTGTAAGTATTTGTTCGAAATCGGAATTAATGGGTGGACAATTACCATTTGAAGGACCAATTTTAATTGAGCAATTCGTAGAAGATGTTTTAGAGCTTGCAGTGATAGTGGCCGTGGATCAAAAAGGCAATCATGTGGCATATCCATCTATTGAAATGTATTTTAACCCTAGCAGCAATTTGGTTGAATTTTTATTTTCGCCCGCCAATATTGATGCAAACATTGAAGACCGTGCCAAAGAGATTGCTGAAAAAGTAATCGTGGCTTTTAAAACTCCCGGGTTGTTTGCGGTAGAATTGTTCCTCACAAAATCAGGTGAAATATTGGTGAATGAAATTGCACCTCGCCCACATAATAGCGGTCACCATACCATTGAAGGATGTGAAACCAGCCAGTTTGCTCAATTGGACCGTATTTTACATGGAAAAGAACTTGGTTCAACGAAGTTAAAGCAACCAAGTGCCATGATTAATTTGGTAGGACCGGAGCAATTGGTGGGAAAATATCAATTGGCGAATGAGGCACATTGGCAGAGCCAAAATGATGTTTTCATTCACATGTATGGAAAGTCTGAAAGTCGGCCCAATAGAAAATTAGGCCACGTAACAGTGGTTGCAGAGAGTTTTGAGAAGTTATTGGAACGTGCAGGATATGTAAAAGAAAATATGAAGGTTATACCGTCATGATTTCTTTTTCTTTCACTGCAAACAAATCGTCGGTTTTTTTAATGTAGTTATCTACGATTCTTTGAACACTTTCTTCGCCGGCTGCACATTCATCTTCACTTGTACCATCGGCTTTGAGTTTCTTAATTTTTTCGTTGGCCTCTTTACGAAGGTTTCGGATACCCACTTTAGAATTTTCGCACTCGGCTTTGGCTTTTTTCACCAGTTCTTTTCGGCGTTCTTCGGTAACTGGGGGTATGCTAATTCGAATGAATTCACCGTCATTTTGAGGAGCAAAACCTAGGTTCGCATTGATAATTGCCGTTTCAATAGCACGAATCAAACTTTTTTCCCAAGGTTGGATAGAAATTGTTCTTGCATCGGGTGTATTCACGTTAGCCACCTGTGCCAAAGGCGTAGCAGCCCCATAGTATTCAACCATCACACCTGAAAGCATATCTGGTGATGCTTTGCCCGCGCGAATACGGGAAAATTCAACGCCTGTATGTGATAGATTCTTTTCTAACTGATCTTGTAGTTTGCTAATTACTTCTTTAACGGTGCTCATATTATCTAACGGTGCAAATTTATTGAAATTGTTTGAAAAATTAATAAGCCCTCTCTTTACGTCCCTCCATATAATAAACAAATGCTCTATTTGCCACTTCAGTACCGCCTGGAGTTGGGTAGTTTCCAGTGAAATACCAATCACCAAGGTCGTTCGGACAAGCTTGATGTAATTGATCTACTGACTGGAAGAGAATATTAAATTCCGCTCTAAGACCAGCCGGTTTAACCATATCGGCAATTTTTTGAGATATTTCGGAGTCGGTGAGTGGTTCATACAACTTTTGAACAACGCATTTTTGATCTTGAGCAGGTTTTTTCAATTCTTCAATAGCCTCATGATAAAGATTTTGCATCAATGATTCTAATCCTTTATCCTTCAGCAATTCAACTGCAGCTCTAAATGCAGCAAAATCGCCCATTTTACTCATGTCGATACCATAACAATCAGGATAACGAATTTGAGGGGCAGAGCTTACCAAGATGATACGCTTGGGTTCTAGTCTGTCTAAAATTCTGAGAATACTGGTTTTTAGAGTTGTTCCTCGAACAACGGAGTCGTCCATGATAACAAGGGTATCTTTCCAAGATTTTACAACACCGTATGTGATGTCGTAAACATGTCCTACCAAATCTTCTCTGTCGGTGTCGTTGGTAATGAAAGTTCTCATTTTCACGTCTTTGACCAATATTTTTTCGCGACGTGGTCTCCAACTGAGAATTTCTTGAACTTTCTCAGGGTTGTTGGCGACATCAATTTTGGAGAGCGCTTCGGTTTGAATTTTCAGACGGATTTCATGGATGCCATCGATTAGTCCGTAAAAGCTTGTTGAGGCAGTGTTTGGCACGTAACTAAAAACGGTATCCACCAAATCGTTGCCCAACATATCCATCACAGGTTGTGCCAACAAGCGGCCCAATTCTTTTCTTTCAGCGTAAATCTCTTGGTCGTTTCCTCGGCTAAAGTAAATTCTTTCGAAGCTACAACTTTTTCTTTGTGTAGGTTCAAGAATGTTGACCTCAGAGTGTGAGCCATCTTTTTTCACGATGAGTGCATTCCCTGGTCCAAGTTCTGAAATTTGTTCAGGATACAGATTGAAAGCCGTTTGAATGGCAGCCCTTTCAGAGGCCACAACCACAACTTCATCGTCGGCGTAATAGTGCGAGGGTCTGATGCCAGCCGGATCGCGAATGATAAATGCATCGCCATGTCCTACCAACCCAATCATGTTATACCCACCATCTACGTTTTTAAAACTTCGTTTTAAAATATTTGGAATGGAAATTTCTTGTTTAATTTTATCAGTAATTTCCAAATTTGTGTATCCTTGAGATTTCAGAATACCAAACAGACGTTGATTTTCTTCATCAATAAAATGTCCAATTTTCTCGAGCATGAGCACATTATCACTCTTTTCTTTGGGTTGTTGTCCGAGATCAATTAGATTTCTAAAGAGCTGTTCGGTATTGGTAATGTTATAGTTACCAGCGAGCATGAGGTTTCTTGTCATCCAGTTATTTTGGCGCAAGAAAGGATGTATATTTTCGATAGAATTTCCCCCATACGTGCCATAACGCAAGTGGCCGAGCAGCAATTCTCCGGCATAAGGGTAGTTTTTGCGTAGGTAGTCGGCATTGAATTGGAATTCTTCGGGTATTTCTTTGAGGGACAAAGACACATCGTCGAAGATATCGCTGAGGGCAGTTTTGGAAGCGCTACGTTTTCGGGCAAGGTATCGAGAACCGTAATTAGGGTCCAGTTTTACAACGCCAATACCGGCACCATCTTGTCCTCTGTTCAATTGTTTGGTCATGAGAAACTGCAATTTGTGCAGGCCATACCAATAGGTTCCATACTTTTCGTAGTAGTATTCTAGGGGTTTGCGAAGTCGAATAAATGCAACCCCACATTCGTGCTTTATAGCGTCACTCATGGGATGTAAGTTGCAAATTTACGATATTAGAATCCAAAAATGATGTTCCGAAAAAAGAGATTCGATAAAATATACTATTTTTGTGGATAAGCCTACAAGAATTTGGATATGGATATTAGAAAACCTTTCAATTTACAGGAGTGGATTGCCGAAAACCGACATTTATTAAAACCGCCTGTAGCCAACAAAAACATTTACCCTGAGGGGTCAGACTATATCGTGATGGTGGTGGGGGGTCCAAATTCCCGTAAAGATTATCATTACAATGAAACGGAGGAATTGTTTTATCAATTAGAAGGTGAAATTACGGTTAAAATTCAGGTAGATGGAAAGAGAGAAGACATTAAACTGAAGGCTGGGGATATGTTTTTGTTACCAGCTAAGGTGCCGCATTCTCCGGGTAGAACAGAGGGTAGTGTTGGATTGGTGATTGAAAGAGTGAGAGAAGGAAAAGGATTTACAGATGGTTTGTTGTGGTTTTGCGACTCTTGCAATCATAAATTGCATGAAGCGTATTTTGAATTGAAGAATATTGAAACTGACTTTTTGAGTCATTTCAACGAATTTTACAATTCAGAGGAATTGCGTACCTGTAAAAACTGCGGGGAGGTGTTGCAAAAGCCTTAATTTATGTACGAATTTCACGGCGACAAGCGGTATTATTTTGACATGACACACAAGGTAACTGTGGGTCATATTCTTCCATTTATACAGGAGAAGTTTCAATTTCCGGCAGATATGAAGGTATTGGAAATTGGTTGCGGGGAAGCGGGTGTTTTGAAGGCATTTACAGATTTAGGTTTTCAATGTACTGGCATTGAGTTGGAAGAATCTCGATTAGAGTTTGCCCGTGAATTTATGAAAGATGAATTGGACGCGGGGAAAATTCAGTTTTTGAATAAAGACATTTACGATGTTGTGCCCGAGGAAGAGCTCGGCACAAAATTTGATTTGATTATTTTGAAGGACGTGATTGAGCACATTCCAAATCAAGAGAAGTTTATGCCCCAATTGCATCGATTTTTAAAACCGGGCGGGGTTGTTTTCTTTGCATTTCCACCTTGGCAAATGCCTTATGGAGGACATCAGCAGGTGTTGCCAGGAAAATTGGCTTCGAAAATGCCTTATTACCATTTATTGCCTGGTTTTTTATATCCCACTGCACTCAAATTGTTTGGTGTAAACGAGAACGGCATCAAAACAATGAAAGAGATCCGCGATACTGGAATTTCAATTGAGAGATTTGAGCGTATTTGTAAAAAATCATCTTTTCAAATTACTGCAAAGAGTAGTTACTTATTCAATCCTATTTATGAATATAAATTTGGCATAAAACCCCGTAAACAATGGGGTTTGGTTGCGTCAATTCCATTTTTGAGAAACTATTTCGTGATGGGTATGTATTATTTGGTTCGAGGAAAAAATTAATTATTTTGAGTTAGACTCAATTGAAACTGATACTTTTACGTTGTAAATAATGAGAAAGTTAGGAAAAACAATACCGTTTATTTAAATTTGCCTATTACCATGACTACAAAGACAATTAAAACTGGCATATTATTCGTTTTTATTGCTTTGATGGCGTTCAATTTGAATGCTCAGCCAAAGCGTTTCAGAGGAAAGCCTATTGAAGTTGGAATCACTGCAGGTGCTTCTAACTATTATGGTGATTTAACTCCGTTGATTGCGATCAATGAAACCAAGCCAATGGGAGGTATTATTTGTCGTTTCAATTACTCAGATTTTCTTACCTTGAGAGGTAATGCTCTATTTGGACAGATTTCTGGTGATGATAAAAACTATGCAAGTGATGCTGCACGCTACAAGAGAAATTTAAATTTCAAGAGCAATGTCATTGAATTCTCTGGTACTTTAGAGTGGAATATATTGGGTTATGGTGAAACCCAAAGAACCAATCCAGGTTCACCTTATTTGTTTGCAGGTTTGGGAGTTTTCAAATTTAATCCCATGACACAGTTTCACTACATTCCTGGCTTGTATGATCCAGCGGAGTATGGTGATTTATCGAAATATGATGGTCAATGGATCGAATTGCAACCATTGAGTACTGAAGGCCAGGAAACAACACAATACAACCAAGAAAGAAGAAGATACTCTCTTACACAAATTTCTGTGCCATTAGGGGTGGGATACAAAAAACAATTCAATGAAGTATGGGCTTGGGGTATTGAATTAGGATTGAGAAAAACGTTTACAGATTATTTAGATGATGTAAGTTTAACCTATGTGGACCCCCAAATTACCACAGGGGCAAATACAGGACTAAGTTCAGTTCTTGCAGATAGAACACCTGAACTGAGAGACCCAAGTTTAACCAATTTTTATGGCACCAACGAAACTCTTGGAGATCGTAGAGGTGACAGTAATGAAATGAATGATTGGTATATGTTTTTTAACTTCACATTGACAAGAAAGATCGTTGGTGGAAAGCAAACTTGTTACCAGTTTTAATCAATTAACAAAAAAAATCTTGTTTTTATGCGTTGCTTTGGCGGCGCATTTTCATATCTATGCGCAGCGCTATTTTGCTGGTCGCAACGAGTTCGGCTTGGTTTACGGTGTGAGTAATTATTATGGTGATTTATCTCAAGGTCAAAACTTAAAGCACTTTCATCCGTCTTATGGTGTATATCAGCGATACAACATGAGCAGCTATTTTTCCTTGAGAAATCAGTTAAGTTATTTAAAAATATCAGGAACCACTGAAGGCAATCCCAATTATCAGTTTCAAAATTTAAATTTTAAATCTGATATATACGAATTTGCCAGCATGCTATCGTTTGATTTTCATTCATTTGGTACCAATGTGCGAAATGGTACAGAAACTCCTTATGCTTTGTTTGGTTTATCAATGTTTTACTTTGATCCAACCCGTTTGGAAAATGAAGATATCAATTTGCGTGATTTGAATACAGAAAATCGTGCTGCATCCTATAGTCCTCTTCAATTTTCAATTCCAATTGGTATTGGTTACAAAACAATGGGAACAGCCCGACGCCACAAAGGAGCATGGGTTTTTGGGATAGAGGCAATTTGGAGGAAAACATTCATCGATTATTTAGATGATGTAGACGCCGTTTATCCAGATTACGTTGAAATGAAGAAGAACAAAGGATTAGGGAACGCACAATTTAGTCAAGCACAAACTTTAAATAATGAACCAACACTGAGAAATGGCACATTTCGTGGCGATGTACACTTAAAAGATTGGTATTATTTCTATGGTTTTAACCTTTCTTATCGTTTTACTCCGTTTATTTGCAGATAATTTCAATTTTCCGTGGAACCAAATTCAATTTACCCTCAGATTCACCCAGAAAAAGTACCCAACCATGTAGCCATTATCATGGATGGAAATGGCAGATGGGCCAAAAAGCAAGGACTTTTAAGAATTTTTGGACATAGAAAAGGGGTAGATGCAGTTCGAGGTGCCATAGAGTTTGCAGCCGAGGTTGGAATTAAATTCGTAACAATGTATGCTTTTTCAACTGAGAATTGGAACCGACCAGCCATTGAAGTAAATGCGTTGATGCAGCTATTGGTCGACTCAATCGAAAAGGAACTTCCAGATCTGATGAAAAATGGCATCCGTTTGAAAACATTGGGAGATATTCAGAAACTTCCTGGAAACTGTGCCAATCAATTGAGAAAAGCCGAAGAAATTACAAAAGACAACAATAAAACCACACTGATACTCGCTTTAAGCTATAGTGGCAGGTGGGACATAACTCAAGCAGTACACAAAATTGGGAAAGATATTGAAAACGGTACCTTGTTGCCAGTGGCAATAAGCGATGAAGTAATTTCTCAACATTTGAATACTGCAGAATATCCTGATCCTGATTTACTCATTCGTACAAGTGGGGAGCACAGAATTAGCAACTTTCTCCTCTGGGAAATTGCTTATTCAGAGGTTTATTTCACCAATGTACTTTGGCCTGATTTTACAAAACAACACTTTTTAGATGCTGTTTTGGATTACCAAGGTAGAGAAAGAAGATTTGGAAAAACAACAGAACAGATTGCAAAATAATTCATGAGGAAACTGATTTTAATGATCGTTTTTAGTTTAACGGGTATTTTAAATGCCCAACTAAACGATAGCGCATATAAAAGTGCACAAAGTATTGATTATAATTTCGTTGAACCTGCTACCTACAAAATAAAAAATATCATTGTAACGGAGATTTCTGGAAAACCGGTTCAAAAAGCCATGGTCATACTTTATTCAGGTTTATCCATCGGTCAAGAAATTAAAGTTCCAGGTAACGACATTCCTAAGGCAATTGAAAATGTATGGAAACAAGATTACTTTAGTGATATTCAGGTATATTTTCTACCTGGGGCCAATAACTCTGTAACCATTCAATTTGTGGTACAGGAACAACCGAGGTTAAATGGACATCGTTTTTTAAATATCTCCAATTCACAAGCTAAAACTTTAAAAGAAGAAATTGGATTGACACGTGGTATTTACATCACACCGAATTTAGTGAATCGTTCGATTCAGAAAATTGAAAAATTTTATCAAGAAAAAGGTTTTTATAACGTTCAAGTTACTGTAAAACGCCCTCAAGCCCTAAATAAAGAAGGTAAACCAATGCAGGGTTTTGAAAATTTCGATTTTGTTGTGAATAAAGGTCCAAAAGTAAAAGTGAGAGACTTTGTTTTTACGGGCAATTCTGCGTTGAATGAGAAAGAACTAAGAGCGTCGATTAAGAAAATAAAAAGAACCAAATTGAAGTGGAATATCTTCGCTAGTTCTAAATACATTGAGTCTCAATTCGAAGAGGAAAAATCTAACATCATTCAAAAGTATCACGCGAGAGGGTATCGCGATGCTCGCATTATTTCTGATAGTGTGACCATGTTTGGTGACGACAGATTGCTGGTGCATGTAAATTTAGTTGAGGGCAATCTTTATCGCTTTAGATCAATTAATTGGAAAGGAAATGTTAAATACAGAACCTCTTTGCTCGATACTTTATTGGGAATTAAAAAGGGTGATATTTTCAATCAATCATTGTTAGATGAACGTTTATTCAGCAATCCGGGAGGTTTTGATATTCAAAGTTTGTACATGGATGCAGGATATTTGTTTTTTAACATGATGCCTGTAGAAGTGGGTGTGGTAAACGATAGTATTGATCTTGAAGTTCGTATTACCGAAGGACCCCAAGCGGTGATAGGAAGGGTTTCTTGGGTTGGGAACACAAAAACTTCAGATAGGGTAATTTTACGCGAATTAAGAACCAAGCCAGGAAATACTTTTTCTAGAACCGACATACAGAGAACCATGAGAGATTTAGCGGCGATTGGTTTGTTTGATCCGGAACAATTGAATGTAAATCCAAAGCCAAATGCATCAGACGGTACAGTTGATATTGAGTATAAATTGGTGGAAAAACCTTCCGATCAAATCGAATTGAGTGGTGGTTGGGGAGGTAATGGTTACAGTACTACGCCTACATTGATTGGAACAGCAGGTATTGTTTTGAATAATTTTAGTGCCAGAAAATTATTCCATCCCAAGTTGTGGAATCCAGTTCCTACAGGCGATGGACAAAAACTTTCATTAAGGGCGCAATCTAATGGTGCCAATTATCAAGGATATACCTTTTCTTTTACGGAACCTTGGCTTGGTGGCAATAAGCCCAACTCATTGTCAGTTTCTGTTTTCCATACGGTCAACAGTTTCGATTTTAGACAATCGGATGACCCACTTAAAAAAGCGTTTTTTAATACCGGTATCAACGTAAGTATGGGTAAACGTTTAAAATGGCCAGATGACTTCTTTAATATTCAGTATTTGGTGAGTTTCCAACGTTACAGAATGCAAAATATGGATGGTGCATATTATGGATTTCCAACAGGATTTCAGGGAATTTCTTACAACCCATCTTTCCAGGTTACAATTGCAAGAAGTTCAGTGAGTGATCCAATTTACCCAACTTCAGGAAGCAACATTACAACCTCTATTCAGGCAACACCTCCGTTGAGTTATATCATCAAAAAGGATTATGCAAATTTACCTTTGACAGAGAAATTCAAATGGGCAGAATTTTATAAATTTAAGTTTGATGCTGAATGGTACACTCCAATTTATAAGAAGCTGGTTTTAATGGCTAAAACAAGATTCGGATTCTTAGGTTATTATAATCCAGTAATTGGACCTACCTTCTTCGAGCGTTTCCAAGTGGGTGGTGCGGGTATTTTTGGATTTAACATTGCGGCTACGGAGATTATCTCTCAAAGAGGTTATGATAACTACACCATTTCTCAAACCGCGATGGGTGGATCTGCGGGTGCACCAATTTTTAATAAATTCACCATGGAACTTCGTCAAGCAATCACGACTGGCCAAACGGCTACAGTTTACGCATTGGCATTTGCGGAGGCAGGTGATGCTTGGTCTGATATTAGCAAATACAATCCATTCCAATTAAAGCGATCAGCTGGTGTAGGTGTGAGATTGTTTATGCCTATGTTTGGACTGATAGGATTGGATTACGCTTGGGGCTTTGATTACAAAGATGTACCTAAAAGTGGTCAACCTACCCAAGTTCACTTCTTTATTGGTCAACAATTCTAATCAATTATCTTTTAGATAAAAAAACCTCCTAAAAGGAGGTTTTTTTGTTTTAAGAGTATTTTGAATTTCTTAAAAATCAAATTTAATTCCTTGTGCTAAGGGCAATGTTTTGCCGTAATTAATGGTATTGGTTTGACGTCGCATATAAGCTTTCCAAGCATCAGAACCACTTTCGCGGCCACCACCTGTTTCTTTTTCCCCACCAAATGCTCCACCAATTTCAGCCCCCGATGTGCCGATATTTACATTTGCAATGCCACAATCGGAACCTGAAGCCGATAAAAATGCTTCTGCTTCCTGTAAATTGTCAGTGAAAATGGCGCTCGATAGTCCTTGTTTAACCCCATTTTGGAGAGCAATTGCTTCTTCCAATGTTTTGTATTTCATTAAGTATAGAATGGGTGCGAATGTTTCATCTTGAACAATGTTGAAATGATTTTCACCTTCGCAAATGGTAGGCATTACATAACATCCCGATTCAAACCCTTGTCCCTCCAAAACAGAATGGCCGTAAAGAACTGTGCCTCCTTCATTTCTTAATTGATCAATGGCGTTCATGTAGTTTTTCACTGCATTGTGGTCTATCAAAGGACCAACGTGATTCTGTGCATCGAGAGGATTTCCAATTTTCAGTTGAGCATAGGCATTCACCAATTTGTTGCGGAAAGATTCATAGATTGATTCATGAATGATGAGTCTACGGGTTGAAGTACAACGTTGACCGGCAGTACCAACAGCACCGAACAAAACAGCTACCAATGCAATTTCTAAATTGGCATGTTCCGATACAATGATGGCGTTGTTTCCACCCAATTCAAGAATGGTTTTGCCGAGTCTTGCACCCACAACTTCGCCCACATGTTTACCCATTCGCGTGCTACCAGTGGCGCTAATGAGAGGAATATTGCTGTCATTAGATAGCCATTCACCAACTGCTTTTCCTCCTTGAACTACAGAGAATAATCCTTCTGGGAGTTCATTTTTCTTTAAAACATCAGATAGAATATGCTGCACAGCTTGAGCTGTAGCGGGTGTTTTTTCACTTGGTTTCCAAACACAAGCGTTTCCGCAAATTGCTGCTATCATGGCATTCCAGCTCCAAACGGCCACTGGAAAATTGAAAGCAGAAATTATGCCAACCACCCCCAAAGGGTGCCATTGCTCATACATTCGGTGGTTTGGTCGCTCACTATGCATTGTTAAACCATATAATTGACGACTTAAACCAACGGCAAAATCGCAGATGTCAATCATTTCTTGCACTTCACCGAGTCCTTCTTGTAAACTTTTACCCATTTCATAGCTAACCAAAGAGCCCAAACTTTCTTTGTGCGTTCTCAGTGCATCGCCAATTTGACGCACTATTTCACCTCTTTTTGGTGCGGGCCAGTTTCGCCATAATCTTTGTGCCTCTTGTGCTTTTGAAATCACCTGAAGGTATGTCTCTCTGTCGCACTCATTGAAAGTTGTGATTTGAGCAGCATCAACAGGGCTTACATCTGTGAAGCTTTGAGTTTGTGTGCAGAAGAAATGGTTGATTCCAGTGCTTGCACTTGGAATGTTCTGTGAGATATTTAATTCTTCGAGAAATGAATGTTTCGCCATGATTTACACAAAAATAGCGAATGTAAGCGGTTAAATAAAATGCAATTATTCGCGTTTTCTCATGACCAAATAAACGGCCGTGAGAAGAAATCCCAATCCAATGAAGATGTTCCACGAAAGTGTTTCATGGTCTAAAAGTCCCCACATAACCGCAGTTACAGGAATAATGAATGTATTTGTTGATGCTACCAGGGCGGAAGTATGAAGTATCAGATAATTGAATACCACCATGCTCAAAGCGCTTCCAACAAATCCTAACAGAAACATGTAGCCAAAGCTGGTCCATGCTTGCTGTGGATGTTGTTCCCAAACTGCAAGAATATCAGTTTTCCATAGGATAAAGGCATAAATAAATCCTACAAATACAAAAGGGTAAGCTGTTTTTACCATGGAGGGCAAGTGAGATAATTTGTGTTTGATAATGTTGATGTTGTAGCCATACATGAGCGCCGACATTAACGGCAACATGGCACCAATGGGGTCTATTTTTTGTCCGCCTTGTAACAAACTTGGCCCGAATAGAAACAAAGCACCAATTAATCCGGTAACTACTCCGAGAAGACCGTTTTTACTGAGTTTGTCTTTAAAAAACCAAACACCCATGAGCAATGTAAACATGGGAGTAAATGCGTTTAGAATACCGCTTAATCCAGATGGTATTCGTTGACCCGCCATGCTAAAAAACAAAGCAGGAATCGCATTGCCAATAACTCCACTTAAGAACAAATAAAAATAGTCTTTTGGTTGTACCACTTTCACTTTAGAATCTTCCGTTTTAGGTAAATGTTCTTCGATAAAAGGGTGGTGATATGACTTAAAAACAGAATATTTTAGAAACCAAGGAAACAAAAAGATACCGGCCAATGATAATCTTAAACCGGCAACTTGCACCGGACTAAATACTTGTAACCCTTTTTTCATTAAAATAAAGGAACTGCCCCATACACAACCCAACAGCACAATCAGGAAAACGGGTAACCATTTGTATTTCACACTGCAAATAACGCGCTTTTTGTGCGTCGCTTAAAATCTATCACCAAAATTCACGAACTTTGTGTGATGAAATTTCGTTTGTTATATACTTTGAGCTTTTTATTTTTCGGAGGGACATTTGCTCAGGTGCCCGATGATTTAATTTGTGCGGAGAAAGCAAATGTGATTTCGCGTATACAGCGCCGCGGTATTTCAACCATTAGTCATGGATATAATATTGACTATCACCGTTGTAACTGGTATGTAAATCCTTTAAAAAATGCCTTTTTCAAAGGTTCTGTGTTGTTTAAGTTTACTGTGGTTCAAGACGCAGATTCATTGGGGGTTGACATTGTGGGTGGCTTAAATGTGACACACATTGTTTATCATGGTTCTCACACGAATTTTAGTCGCAACGGCGACGCTTTATACGTTTATAAAACGGGTAAGTGGAATAAAAATACACATGACTCATTTGAGATATTTTATGAGGGATTCCCTGCAAATGGCTCGGGTTTTGGGTCGTTTGTTTATGACAATCATAAAACAGGGCCGGTGATTCACACCTTGAGCCAACCTTATGGTGCCCCATCTTGGTGGCCCTGCAAGCAAACGCTTCATGATAAAATTGACTCAATCGATATTTTTGTACACACAGATAAGTCTCTAAAAGTTGGATCTAATGGTTTATTGATCGACACCACTTCGGAAGGTGATACGGCCGTTGTTTTTCACTGGAGGCATCGCTATCCAATTGCCACATATTTGGTTGCAATTGCTGTGACCAATTACGATGAATTCACGCATTTTGCGAAATTCAGGAATTACAATGATTCAATGCCAGTTTTGAACTATGTGTTCCCTCAATTTAAAAATACAGCTTTTGAGGAAACTAAGCCCATACTGCCCATGTTGCGATTGTTCGACAGTTTGTTCACGAGATATCCTTTCATCAAGGAGAAGTACGGACATGCCCAATTTACTTGGGGGGGAGGCATGGAACATCAGACCATGAGTTTTATGGTAAACTTTTCGTTCGATTTGATGGCACATGAATTGGCTCACATGTGGTTTGGTGACATGGTAACTTGTGGCAGTTGGCAGGATTTGTGGTTGAACGAGGGATTTGCCACTTACTTAACTTGTTTGACGTATGAGTTTTTAAAATCGCCGGTTGAGTTTAGAACGAAATTGAGAGGTATGAGAAACGATATTTGCAGTGATCCAAATGGCAGTGTTTGTCCATCTGATACTTCTAAAGTGAACGTGCTATTTAATGGTAGACTCACTTATAACAAAGGAGCTTGGGTGCTACATATGTTAAGAAATAAGATCGGTGATTCTGCATTTTTCAAAGGTTGTAGAAATTATTTATCGGGCAGTAATGCTTATGGTTTTGGCTACACCCCTGAGCTGCAGGCTGAAATGGAGAAAGCCTCAGGTATGGATTTGACTGTATTTTTCCAACAATGGTTTTTTGGAGAAGGATTTCCATATTTAAAAATCAATTGGAATCAGGTAGGAGGAAAGATGAAAGTAAAAATTGATCAAACCCCCTCCAATGCTGAAGTGCCATTTTGGTTCATAAAAGTTCCTATTTTATTTCAGAATAAAACAACATCTAAGTTGATCACTTTTGAGCCTAGTTTGTTGAAAGATTCTTTTACTTTTGATTTGCCATTTTCGTGCGACACAGCCATTTTTGACCCAAATGTGACAGTATTGGCGAAAGCGGCTGTTGGTGGTGTCAATCAAAACACCATTCAGGACGAAGAAATTTGGTTGCTACCAAACCCAGGAACTGATATTTTACAGGTATATTCGAGGAATCCGAATCTAAAAAAGATAGAGATTTACAATTCAATTGGCGACAAAGTGAAGGAGGCGGTTCTCAATCAGGGAACTACGGGAAATATGCGCTTAGATATGTCGCAATTTGCCTGTGGCACCTATTTTATTAGGATAAATACAGAAAATTTAGTATATTTGAAGAAATGGCTAAAAATCTAAGATCTACAATATACACCGCCGCAGTGGCGTTAGTGTTAACGGTTGTGTTCACATCTTGTGAGCCAGAGAAAAATAATCCACCAGCATCGGTAGACAATTCCAATGGAATTACCCTGAAATTTACGGGTTTACTTGGTGGTAAAGATGTATCTGAAATTTCTGGAATTGGTCATGTTCCAAAATCGGAAGGTGAAAGAATGGCTGTTTCAAATTGGGCCATGATTTTATCTCATGTTGCTCTAATCAAAACCAATGGCGATACTGTCCAATTGGGAGATGGGTATCAGTATGTGAACTATTTAGAGTCGAGTAAAAACTCAAGAACTGTTCGCAATATTCCAGAAGGCGATTACAAAGGCATTACTTTTTTACTTGGATTGGATTATGATGTGAACCATGATGATCCAGCGAAATGGCCTGCAAACCATCCTTTAAATGGATTTACTACTGGTTTACATTGGGGTTGGTCTAGTGGTTACATATTCCATGCTTTAGACGGAAATTACAAAAAAGATTCTAGTAGCAATACCATCCAAGGATTCAGCTTTCATACGGCAACAGATCGTTACCCAAAAAAAATCACTTTGAATTTGAATTTTACCATCGGAAAAACAGTAAAAACTGCCATTGTTAAAAGCAATGCTGAAGATTTCTTTGCCAATCCTAACTCAATCAAATTGGCGAATGGTTCGGTAAGTCATTCTGAAGGCTCTTCGGAAATTGTATTGATGGATAAATTCATTCAGAATGTGGTGACAGCGTTTACCCTTACAGCAGTTGAATAAAGAGATATAATGTCATCTATTAAGATGGTTTAAAAACTAAATATCGCGCATATGAAAGTTTTAAAAATTGCACAAAGAACTGCTGTGATCCTATCATTGCTAGTTACATTCTCTTCATGCCAAAAAGAGGGTGATGCCAGTGCGAACAGCCAAGGCACATATGTACCTACGCCAATTTCGGCAATTGAAATTTTTCCGAAGGAATTTGGTATTCCGCCTTTGCCGTCTGACAATCCGTTTACGGTTGAGGGTGTATATTTGGGTAGGATGTTGTTTTATGATCCATTATTGTCTTATGACAGTAGCATCAGTTGTGCCTCATGTCATAAACAAGAGTTTGCCTTTGGTGATCCTGCTCCTTTATCATCGGGGGCATTTGGACTGAAAACACATCGGAACGCACCTTCGCTGTTTAACATGGCCTACAGTAAAAGGTTTTTTTGGGATTTGCGTGTAACAAATTTGAGGGATCTCGTATTTGAACCCATTCAAGCTCACAATGAAATGGCAATGTCACTGCCGCGGCTAGAGGGTAAACTCAAAAATATTGCGCGATACAAAGAGTACTTTAATAAAGCTTTCGGACATGCGCCTAATTTGGTGGATATGGCAAAAGCCATGGAGCAGTTTATGCTCACAATAGTGAGTAGCAACTCTCGTTTTAACCGTTTTTTCCCTGGCGATAGCGTTCAATTGATGTCGCCATCTGAATTAAGAGGTGCATTTTTGTTCAACGGTTTGGTAGACTTTAAAAACGGAGTGACCAATGGTGCTGACTGTTTTCATTGCCATGGAGGAGAGTTGGTGCAACAGCAAAATTTGAACATGGGTGGCTTTGCAAACAACGGGCTAGACGCAGTGCCAACAGACAAGGGTTTAGGTGCTATCGACAACAAACCAACGAGTATTGGAATTTTCAAAACGCCTTCTCTACTCAACATTGAAGTTACAGGACCATACATGCATGACGGTCGTTTCAAAACATTGGACGAAGTGATTGACCACTATAGCGATAAAGTGAATTTTAATTCTCCGAATTTGCATCCTTTGATGGATCACGGTGGCATACATTTGAATCTGTCTGCTCAGCAGAAAGCTGATTTGAAGGCCTATCTGTTATCGATGACCGATCAGAAATTTCTCACCAATCCTGCTTACAGCAATCCGTTTAAAAAGTAACTTGCTGAGCGATTAATATCCAAGTACGGGACTCAACCATCGTTCTATGTCTTTGAGGGACATTCCTTTCCTTTCGGCATAGTTTTGAACTTGGTCTTGACTGAGTTTACCAACTGCAAAATATTTCGATTGTTCATTGGCAAAGTAAAAACCGCTTACACTTGCTGCTGGCATCATGGCCATGCTTTCGGTTAGAGAAATTTGCAATGGGAATTGTTGTTCAAATAGAGTGAACAAGGTGGCTTTTTCAGAATGATCAGGACAAGCTGGGTAACCTGGTGCAGGGCGAATACCGCGGTAGTTTTCACGAATTAATTCATCGTTAGACAAACTTTCATTTGCTGCATATCCCCAGTATTCGGTTCTCACTTTCATGTGTAAATATTCAGCCAAACTTTCAGCCAATCTATCTGCCAAAGCCTTCGCCATGATGCTATTGTAATCGTCGTGATTGGCCTCGAAGGCATCAACAATTGGTTTCAAGTTGATTCCAGCAGTGACCGCGAATCCCCCCAAATAATCCATCTCCATAGGAGACAAGAAGTCTGCTAACGATAGATTTGGAATTCCGTTCGATAATTTACGTTGTTGTCTCAGAAAATGAAATTTGGTAAGTTCTTGAGATTGATTTTCATGGTGGAATACAGTTACGTCATCATTAGACCGTTTAACCGGTAAAATAAAGTAAGAAGCTTCACATTGAACGCTCTGATTTTTTGTCCATTCATCCAACATTGCGTTGGCATCATGAAACAATTTTTGAGCTTCAATCCCTACGATTTCATCCTGGAGAATGTCTGGATATCGTCCGGCTAATTCCCAAGTTTGGAAGAAAGGTGTCCAGTCGATGGTTTCTCTTAACGTTTGAATATCAATGTTTTTCAATTGATAGAACCCTAATTTATTTGGTTTAGAGACAACATTGTTGTGAACAAGGCCATTTTTCAAGGCTTCATCATAGGAGATAAAATCTTTGATTGATTGTCGTTTGGCATGATTGTCAGCCAACTCGCTGTACTCTTGGCGTAATTTTTCAGAGAAAATTTGGTAGGTATCGGGATTAAGTAATTGTCCAGCCACAGGTACAGACCTGCTCGCATCCAATACATGAATCACGGGGTAAGAAGTTTGTGGGGCAATTTTCACTGCAGTGTGAACCCTAGAAGTTGTAGCGCCACCGATTAAGAGTGGTTGCTTCATGCCTAATCGGTTCATTTCAGATGCCACATGTACCATTTCATCTAAACTAGGGGTAATGAGTCCGCTCAAGCCAATGATATCCGCACCCCATTCTTTGGCACGGGCTAATATTTTATCGGCAGGAACCATCACACCCATGTCTTCTATTTCGTAATTGTTACAAGCAAGAACAACACCCACAATGTTTTTGCCGATGTCGTGTACATCCCCTTTTACGGTAGCAAGAAGGATTTTTCCTTGAGCACGTGCATTTGGATTGTTGAGTTTTTGAGCTTCCAAGAAGGGTTGCAGATAGGCCACAGATTTTTTCATGACACGGGCCGATTTTACCACTTGAGGCAAGAACATTTTTCCTGCGCCAAATAAATCACCTACGTAATTCATTCCAGCCATCAAAGGGCCTTCGATCACCCCTAAAGGGTCATTTAAGAGATCCAGAGCTTCTTGTGTATCTTGATCTATGAATTCGGTAATTCCTTTTACAAGGCTATGTTTCAATCGTTCTTCAACAGGGAAAGAGCGCCATTCTTGTTCTTCAACTTTTTCAATCTTTTTGCCTTTAACGGTTTCTGCAAAATTGACCAAACGTTCAGTGGCATCGGGTCTGCGATTTAGGAGAACATCTTCGCAGTGTTCAAGCAATTCTTTCGGAATTTCTTCATACACTTCAATCATTCCAGCATTTACGATACCCATATCGAGTCCAGCTTTGATTGCATGGAACAAGAATGCGGCGTGCATGGCTTCGCGAACAGGATCGTTTCCTCTAAATGAAAATGAAATATTAGAAATACCTCCACTGACTTTAGCACCAGGTAGATTTTCTTTAATCCACTTGGTTGCATTGATAAAATCAACCGCGTAATTATTGTGTTCATCAATACCGGTTGCAACAGTTAAAATATTTGGATCAAAAATGATGTCATTTTTATTGAAATTGGCTTGATTCACAAGGATATCATAGCTTCGTTTGCA
>JACCDX010829880.1_pt1 | contig 24572 bp, 22 predicted proteins | sample 7449681 | NCBI WGS metagenome assembly JACCDX01 (sample SAMN15323450, study PRJNA562643) | freshwater metagenome | isolation source: river surface water | place: USA:Blue River Watershed | collected 2017-08-18
CCAATTCTATCTGGACAACTTTCTCGTGAAGAAATTGAAAGATGTGAAAAAAATTCTGACGCAGTTTTAGCGTTAAGAAGATCAACTACAAGCGATGTAAAATCTGTCGGCAAAAAAACCGGCAAATATACTCCAATCGCCAGAAGACAAGACAAGCCAGACGGCATTTCTTACTTGTTAAAATATTATCCTGACATCAGCAACGGCCAAATCAAAAAATTGGTTGGTACTACTGACAAAATGATCGAATCAATTCGAACTCGTACGCACTGGAATTTGAAAAATATCAAACCTCGTGACGTAGTTCTTTTGGGTCTTTGCAGCCAATCACAATTTAACGAAATCATCGCTGGCATCAAAGCTCCAGAAAAAGAAATCGAAAAACCAAAGAAAAAAGCCGTAAAAGCGAAAGTTAAAGAAGTAAAAGTGAAAGCTAAAAAAACCGTTAAAGACAAGGCTTAATATGACCTTAGAAATCGGAAGCTCAGCTCCATTATTCTCAACTGCCTCTGATGAAGGCGAAATTTCTTTATCAGATTTAAAAGGCAAAAATGTTGTTTTGTATTTTTATCCAAAAGACGACACTCCGGGTTGCACTATCGAAGCTCAAGATTTTACCAAAAAAATTAAAGAATTTGAAAAGCTAGATTGTGTGGTTTTAGGCGTTTCGAAAGACAGCGTAAAAAGCCATTGCAACTTCATCAATAAATACAATTTAGCCTATAATTTATTGGCCGATACAGATGGCGAGATCTGCGCCAAATATGAAGTCATTAAAGAAAAATCAATGTTTGGAAAGAAATATTTCGGCATTGATCGCAGCACTTTTTTGATCGATAAAATGGGCAAAATTGTTAAAATTTGGAATTCGGTAAAAGTTAACGGTCACGTTGAAGAAGTGTTGGAAGCTTTAGCCAAAGCACAAAAATAGCTTGATTTTTGCTACTCGATTTTTAGATTGCCGCGCTCTTTTAGGGCTGGCGTAAGTATTTATCCCGCAATTCGCGCTAGAGCTGCAAGCCTTGTTTATTCCCATCTATTTGTTAAATAATTTCGTAGAAAATAATGACTACCATCGTGTTGAAAGCTGAAAAAAGAGAAAAACTTGGCTCTTTAGAAGCAAAAAAAATTAAAAAAGCCGGAAGAATTCCAGCAGTTATTTATTCATCAAAAGGCAATATCAACCTTACAGTTGATGCCAAAGAATTTGAGCATGAATATTTCAAAGGTAACGCTCTGACTTCAGTTCTTGAATTGGATCTTGGTGGTAAAAAAACTAAAGTTATCGCTCACCAAATCGAATTAGATCCTGTTTCTGATCACCCAGTTCACATCGACTTCCTTAACTGCGAAGAATCTAAAACTGTAAGAGCACAACCAAAAATCAATTTCGTAAACCAAGATAAATCTCCAGGTTTAAAAAGAGGCGGTTTCTTGAACGTCGTTCTTAGAAAAGTTGCTGTTGTTTGCGAAGGCGGAAAAAATGTTCCTGAAAAAATCGATGTTGATGTTGGAGTAATGCAAGTTGGCCAAAAAATCAGAGGCAATGATTTACACCTTCCAGCTGGAGTTACTCTAGCTTCAAACGGTAAATTCTTAATCGCTTCAATCACTGGTAGATCTTCTAAAGCTGAAGAAACTCCAGCCGCAGGCGCTGCTCCAGCAGCAGGTGCCGCACCATCTGCAGCAGCTAAACCAGCAGCTAAGAAATAGTTTAGATTTTTTAAAGATTCAAAAAAAGGGAGCCCTTGAAAAAGGCTCCCTTTTTTATTGTCCGTCATTGCGAGCGCAGCGTGGCAATCCAGAAAAACCGAATACTATACTTGGTTGCCGCGCTGCGCTCGCAATGACGATACCTATACTTCCCTACAACGCTTTCTTCCCCGGCAATTTCGCAAAAATCGGATCAGTAATTCTTGGCGATAATAAAGTTGAAAGCCAAACCACAAAATAAAGAGGAAATGGAAAAGCAATCCGTGATTTATTTTTCGCTAAACCCCTTTTTATAATCTCTGCAGACTTTGATGCATCCATCAAAAACGGCATCGGAAATTCATTCACATCGGTCATCGGAGTTTTGACATATCCCGGACAAATCAAATTCACTTCAATTCCTAATTTTCCAAGATTGCCGCGCAAAGCCTCGCCATAAACTCGCACCGCCGATTTACTTGCCGAATAAGCCGGCGAACTTGGCAAACCACGAAATCCTGCAAGTGAAGAAACTAAAGCGATCTGGCCTTTTTTTCTGACTTTCATTTTATCGATTACGGGATGAACCAAATTCAAAACTCCATCAACATTGGTGCTAAAAATTTTCTTCACCTGACTAAAAGATTCCGGCCCGCCAGCAGTTCCGGCGGAAATTCCAGCATTGGCGATCACCAAATCCAGAGCATATTTTTCTTCAATTTTGTCGATCCAATTTTTCATCGCCAACTCGTCGCTGACGTCCAAAATTTCTAGGTGAACTTCTGCTTTTAATTCCTCGCATAAAATTTTTGTCGACTGTAACTTTTTTTCATCGCGACCGCACAAAAATAAATTCACACCAGCTTGAGAATAGCTAATAGCAAGAGCGCGACCGATTCCGCTTCCAGCGCCAGAAATTAAAATATTTTTAGGATTTATCATAAATGAGACCAAAGTTTATTACGTTTGAGGGAATTGAAGGCTGTGGAAAATCAACACAGGCAAGAAAATTGCACGAGTTTCTTTTATCAAAAAAATATAAAACTGTTCAAACCAGAGAACCTGGTGGAACCAAAGCTGGAGAAAAAATTCGTGAGATTCTGATTGATACCAATATTGCTAAATTAGAGGCAAAAACTGAGCTTTTTCTAAATTTTGCTGCACGTCTTGAACATATTGAAAAGTTCATAAAACCAGCATTAAAAGATAAAAAGATTGTTATTTGTGATCGCTTCTTCGATTCCACTTATGCTTATCAAGGAAGTGCTTTTGGCATCGATAAAAAAATTATCGATAATGTAAAAAAAATGACCATTGGGGATTTTGAGCCCGATATAACTTTTTTAATTGATGTACCTGTTTACGTAGCCTTCAAAAGAATTGATGGAAGAGCAGAGAATAATCGTTATGAAACTTTAGGGAAAAACTTTCACCAAAAAGTACATGATGGATTTTTGCAACTAGCGAAGAAAAATAAGAGAATTAAAAAGATTGATGGAACAAAAGATCCAGAGGAAGTTTTTGCAGAAATTATCGAGATCTTAACTTCGACTTATCCAACCCTTAAACTCAATTCAAAGAAAAGTAAAATTTATGGCAAAAAGAAATAAAATTGCGCTGATCGGCGCAGGCAATATTGGCGGCACTTTAGCGCATCTTGCTGGTTTAAAAAATTTGGGCGATGTTGTAGTTTTAGACGTCAATGAAGGCGTTGCTAAAGGCAAAGGTCTTGATTTAGAGCAATCTTCTGTTGTTGAAGATTTCGATGCCAATATCACTGGAACCAGCAATTACGCCGACATCGCCGGTGCTGATGTAATTATCGTTACTGCGGGAATTGCCAGAAAACCGGGAATGAGCCGCGATGATTTGATGAATACCAACACTGCAATTATCAAATCTGTTGCTGAAGGAATTAAAGAACATGCACCTGATGCTTTTGTAATCGTGATTACAAATCCTTTGGATGCGATGGTTTATGTTTTGCAAAAAGTTTCTGGATTACCGGCAAGAAAAGTTGTGGGAATGGCTGGCGTGCTTGATTCTTCAAGAATGTCACTTTTCTTAGCGCGCGAATTCAACGTTTCAGTTGAAGATGTAAATGCCTGCGTTTTGGGTGGCCATGGCGACACGATGGTTCCACTAATTCGCTATTCAACAGTTTCTGGAATTCCAGTGCCTGACTTGATCGAAATGGGTTGGACTACCAAAACTAAAATTGAAGAAATCGTTCAACGCACTCGCGATGGCGGCGCTGAAATCGTAAAACTTTTGGGAACTGGTTCAGCATTTTACGCTCCAGCTTCATCAGCAATTTTAATGGCTGAAAGCTACTTGTTTGACAAAAGAAGAGTCTTACCAGTTGCTGCAAGTTTGAATGGCGAATATGGCGTTAAAGATATGTATATTGGCGTTCCAGCAATCATCGGTAAAAATGGTGTCGAAAAAATTGTCGAGATCAAATTGAACGCTCAAGAATTAACTATGTTCAACCGCTCGGTTGATGCGGTGAGAAAATTGGTTGCAGAAGTTACGTTGTAATTAACCGCTATCTTTTGCACTAGCGCGTTATCCTTGATTCGAAGATCGAGGATAACGCTCTGCAAATAAGAGACGCTCCCAAGTCAAAATGACCGACATCGACAATAAAAAATCCAGACTCGTCTTCATCTATTTCTGCATTTTAACAGCCTTTGCTGCTATTATTTTACGGATGTTTTTTGTCGTCACCTTCGGCGATAAAGTCAAAGTCAGCAATATTTACGATCAACGTAAACTCACCAAAAGAGCCAATATCTTAGATCGCAACGGCGTTTTGGTTGCAACCGATCTAAAAACCAAATCACTTTATCTCAGCAGCATTTTAATCAAAGACCCGCAGATGGTCGCCTCAGCGGTTGCTGGCATCTTTCCCGATCTTTCTTCACAAGAAATTTTCAAAAAAATTACCGATGGTAAAAATAGCAAAAACTGGATTCTACTCAAGCGCAACCTAACTCCCAGCCAAGCTGAACAAGTGCAAAATTTAAAAATCGCCGGATTAATTTTCGAAGATGATCGTATTCGAGTTTATCCCCAAAAATCGATCACCAGCCATTTAGTAGGCTATGTTGATCTTGATCGCAAAGGCCTTTCTGGCATTGAAATGCAATATGACAAACAACTGGCACGCCAACCGCAAGACATCGAGCTGGCTCTCGATATTCGCGTTCAAGACGTCTTACATGATGAACTTCTTACCGGCATGGAACAATATCGCGCCAAAGCCGCTGCTGGTATAATTATGGACGTCACTAACGGCGAAGTTCTGGCAGTATCTTCTTTGCCCGATTTCGATCCCAATTTACAACATGAAGCAACCCAAGATCAGCGCTTCAACCGCGCAATTAACGGCACTTACGAACTTGGTTCAATTTTCAAAATCTTCACCAATACCACCGCTTTCGACGAAAATTTAATTAAAATGAATGACGTTTTTAACGTGCACGATCCCATCAAATATGGTCGTTTTACCATTAACGACGATCATTATGTAAAAGATGAAATGACGGTGGGCGAAATTTTTGCTTTCTCTTCCAATATCGGAACTGTGCAAATCGCTAAAAAAATTGGTATCGATTTAGAAAAAGATGCTTTGGAAAAATTCGGTCTTTTGAAAAAAGTTGATACTGAATTTCCCGGACTTGGTCGCCCGATTTATCCTAAATTCTGGCGCGAAATTAATCTTTACACAATCTCTTATGGCCACGGTATTGCTATCACGCCGCTGCATATCGCCAATACCGTTTCAGCAATTATGAATGGCGGCACACTTTACAAACCATCATTTTTAAAATTATCTCAAGCCCCCAAAGGCACGAGAATTATCAAGGAATCTACATCGGAAACTATGCGCCAAATCATGCGCAAAACCGTAGTGGAAGGAACAGGACGCAATGCCAATATTGAAGGATATGAAGTTGGTGGCAAGACTGGAACCGCTAACCGTGCCGAATCGGGCAGCTATAATGAAAAATCAACCATCGCTTCTTTCGTGGCGGTATTTCCAATGTCGAAACCGAAATATTTAGTTTACGTAATTTTTGATCGTCCAAATTACAGCTTTAATACGGGCGGAATGGTTGCTGCACCAGTTGCCGGCAGAATCGTACGCGACATTGCACCGATTTTAGATGTGATGCCGCAGGCAAAAAATTAAGTTAGTCACGTCATTGCGAGCGCAGCGCGGCAACCCATTAAATCCAGACTCTGCACTGGCAATTACGATGTGTAGATATCTCGAGACGGTCTATTTAATTTTTCTTCAAAGGCCTGCAATAAAGTTCCAGCTTGTGCCCAACTAATTCATAACCTTTATCACGAGCAATTTTCTCTTTTAGCTTTTCTAATTCTTCACTAAAAAATTCAAAAACTTCGTCGGTTGTAATATCAACCAAGTGATCGTGATGATCTTCGCCTTCCAGTTTTTCATAGCGCGCACGGCCTTTTCCACCAAAATCATGCTTGGCAATCACACCAAATTCTTCAAACATTTTTACCGCGCGATAGACGGTGGCAATACCAATTTTTGGACTAATTTTTGAAGCACGACGAAAAACTTCTTCCACATCAGGATGATCAACACTTTCGGAAATTACGCGGGCAACAATGCGGCGATTCTCGGTTAATTTAATCTTTCTTTCTTCACACAGTCTTTCAATCTGAGAAGGCATAAATAGAGCATCGAAAAGGGTTAATAATTGATTTTGATTTTTTAAGCACCGACAATAATTTACCAGCTCTTTCTCACTTCAAACATCGAAATGACATGACAAAAAATCGTAAAATCATCGAGACCACCAATCCTTCTCTAACCTTTGATGACGTGCTTCTAAAGCCAGCCTTCTCGAATGTTTTACCAGCTGATGCCAACATTAAAACTAAGATTACAAAAAATATTTCGCTGAATATTCCGATCATTTCTTCGGCGATGGACACCGTTACCGAAAGTCGTCTGGCGATTGCAATGGCACAGTCCGGCGGCATTGGCTGTATTCACAAAAATCTTTCAATCAAAGATCAATCTGACGAAGTTAGAAGAGTTAAAAAGTTCGAATCAGGAATGGTCGTTAATCCAGTACCATAACCGCTGAAGAGACTTTGGGTGATGCTTTATTATTGATGAAAAATTACGGAATTTCTGGAATTCCTGTCGTAAAACCTGGTACCAAAAAACTAGTCGGCATCCTCACCAACCGCGACGTGCGCTTCGCCACCGACAAAAAACAATTGATCAAAGAGTTAATGACCAAAGAAGGTTTGGTCACTGCCAAAAATAATATTGGCAAAAATGATGCAAAAGCTTTGCTTCATAAAAACCGTATCGAACGCATTCTTATTACCGACTCAAGCGGTAACTGTATTGGCTTGATGACTGGTAAAGATTTAGAAAAAACTAAACAATTTCCCCACGCTTCTAAAGATGATGAAGGTCGTTTATTAGTTGCTGCCGCCACTGGCGTTGGTCGCGAAGGCATTAAACGCGCTGAAAGTTTAATCGAAGCCGGAGTTGATATTGTTGTAATCGACACCGCTCACGGCCATTCAGCTGGCGTGATCGAGACTGTTCGTGAATTAAAAAAAGCTTACCCAAAACAAGATTTTATCGCTGGAAATATCGCCACAGCAGAAGCCGCTCGCGCCTTAATTGACGCTGGTGCTGATGCTGTAAAAGTTGGTATTGGCCCCGGTTCAATTTGCACAACTCGTGTTGTTGCAGGTGTTGGCGTACCACAATTGTCGGCTATTCTCGACGTTGTTGAATATTGTGACAAAGCAAAAATTCCGGTCATTTCTGACGGCGGAATTCGTTTTTCTGGTGACCTTGCCAAAGCCATCGCCGCAGGCGCCTCTTGCGTTATGCTTGGTGGATTACTTGCCGGTGCTGAAGAAACTCCCGGTGAAATTGTATTATTTAAAGGACGTTCTTACAAAGTTTATCGCGGCATGGGATCACTTGGCGCAATGGCTCGTGGCTCTGCCGATCGTTATTTCCAAGAAGACGTTACCGATAAATTGAAACTAGTTCCTGAAGGTGTTGAAGGTCGTGTCGCTTACAAAGGACCGGTTTCTGACATTATTCATCAACTAGCCGGCGGATTGAAATCTGCAATGGGTTACACTGGAAATGCTACAATCGAAGAAATGAGAAAAAACTGCACCTTCGTTCGCATCACTAATTCCGGCCTCAGAGAGTCTCATCCGCATTCAATTACCATCACTTCTGAATCGCCGAATTATTCGACAGAAAGTTAGTTCTTAAAAAAATCACACCACAAAAAAACACCACATGCGCTATTTATTTAGTATTTTGTTTTTCTTCCATTTCAGCTCTGCTCTAGCTTCCCCGCCACCAATTCAATTGGCGAATCTCTATTCTAAAAATATCAATCTTGATGAATTTCTAGTCAGCGAGAAACTCGATGGCGTACGCGGATATTTTGATGGTGAAAAATTTATTTCGCGCCAAGGCAATGCTATCAAGGCTCCGAAGTGGTTCACGGAAAATTTTCCTCATGAAGTTTTGGATGGAGAATTGTGGATTGGGCGCGGAAAATTCGAATTAGTTTCAAAGATTATACGCCAAGAAAGCCCTGATGACAGGCTTTGGGAAGATGTGCATTTTATGATTTTTGATTTGCCGAAAAGTTCAGAAGTTTTTTCTAAACGTTACGAGATCATGCAACAATTGGTTGCAAATGCTGATTCAAAATATTTGCAAGTGATTAAGCAGTTCGAAATTAAAGATCACGAGACACTCGAGAAGCTGCTAAAATTAACAGTTAGAAATGGTGGCGAAGGCTTGATGCTACATAAAAAAACTGCACTTTATAAAGCCGAAAGAAATGATGATTTGCTGAAACTCAAAACCTTCGAAGATGCAGAAGGAAAGGTAATCGCGCACATTGCCGGCAAAGGAAAACACACCGGAAAACTCGGCGCACTTCTAATCGAAATCGAAACCCCCACTCACCAAAAAATCCGCTTCAAAATCGGCGGCGGCTTTTCCGACGACCAACGAAAAAACCCACCCGGAATTGGCAGCAAAATCACCTATAAATTCTACGGCAAAACCAAAAATGGCACACCAAGATTTGCCAGTTTTTTGCGGGAAAGAAAAGATTGAATTTTGCGCAATAAAAAAGCGGGGCGTACCCCGCTTTCAAATTTTGTGCGTTCCTTTTTGAAAGGAACACTTGTTACCAGCTTGACTGCAAATTCCCGTAAGAGTCTAAATGGTGAGCGTAGTATTTTCTGAGTTTTTTATTCAGCAACACCTTTCTCACCTTAGCACATTATTCATATGAAAGATGCTCAAAAACAAAATTATCGTCTTGGTTTAGACCTTGGAACCAACTCAATCGGTTGGGCAATGTTGGCCTTAAATAAAGATGGCGAACCTCATAAAATTATTGATGCTGGAGTAAGAATTTTTTCTGACGGAAGAAATACAAAAGATGGAACACCTTTAGCCGTTGCTCGCAGAACCGCTCGTGGAATGCGCCGCCGCCGCGATCGCTTTTTGGCAAGAAAATCAAAATTAATGAATTGCTTAATCCGTCTTGGATTAATGCCAAAAGATGAAACTGAACGCAAAAAATTAGAATTACTAAATCCTTATGAACTCAGAGCCAGAGCGCTTGATAAAGCTCTTAATCCTTATGAACTTGGACGAGCTCTTTTTCATTTGAATCAGCGAAGAGGGTTTAAAAGCAATCGGAAAGAACAAGTTTCTGAAGAAAGAAAACTTAGTGAAACAAAACAAAATCAAGAAGATCTGGTTAAAAAAATCATCGAAACGAATTCACGAACTTTAGGTGAATTTTTCTACAAAGAGAGAATTTTAAAAGAACTCACAACTCGTGCAAAACCTGATGAATCAGGGCTTTATCCAACTCGAATAATGTACGAGAATGAGTTTGATAAAATTAAAGAATCCCAATTTCCAAAACAAAAATTAAGCGAAGAAAATTGGACAGATCTTCAAAAAATTATCTTCACCCAAAGACCCTTGAAACCACAGGAAAAAGGCGTTTGTCAATTCATCAATAAATTTAATTCTTTACCGAATTGGGCTAATCAGATTTTTGAAAATTATACAAAACTTTCTGAAAATAATAAAAATGCGAAAGGCTTACCACGTGCTAATCTTGTGCTTCCAAGCTATATGAAGTTTCGTATTTTATCAGAAGTTAATAATCTGAAAATCGTTAAGAATAATCGCGAAGAAATCACCTTAGATGCTCCACAAAAAAGAAAATTGATCGAATATTTACACGAAAAAAAATCAGCCGGATTTTCTTCTCTTAGAAGGCAAATCGGATTTGGTGCAGATGAATTCAGATTTAATTTTGAAGGTGGCAAACGCGATAAATTAGATGGCAATTTAACCGAAATCTTTTTGAAAGATAAAAAATTCTTCGGTGAGAAATGGCATGATTTTTCATTAGAACAACAAGATGAAATCGTAGAATTTCTGCTGGAATCGGAAGACGAAGAAAAAATTTACCAGAAAGCTCTAAAAGACTGGCAAGTGAGTGAAATTCAGGCTCAAGCAATTAAGAAAATTACTCCAAACGACAAAAATTTCAAAAGTGGCGTTGGTAATTTAAGCAAAGAACTTTTGCAGAAATTAGTTGCAGAAATTGAAGAAAAAAATTGTCGCTATGACAAAGCCATTGAAAATTTAGGTTTCTATCACAGCAAAAGAGAAGCCAGAGAAATTCAGACACAACTTGATTATTATGGAGCAGTAATTCCTGCTTCAGTTGTTAGTGTCAAAGTTGATAAGACTAAAAAACCAGAAAATTACACAGAGGAAGAAAAACACGGAAAAATTGCCAATCCAACAGTTCACGCTGCACTTAATCAATTAAGAAAAGTCGTAAATTCAATTATCAAAGAAAATGGCAATCCGACCGAGATTCATGTTGAATTGGCGCGTGATTTGAAAATTAGCAAAGATGAAAAACGTGAGATTGAAAATGCTCAGTCAAAAAATCAGAAGGAAAATGAAAGATTTGAAAAAGATCTAAAAGATTTTGGACAGAAAAATAGTTATGATAATCGCTTAAAACTTAAACTCTGGGAAGAGCTGAATTTAAAAGATTGCAATGATCGTAAATGTCCTTTTTGCGGAGTGCAAATTGGACGAGGTAGAGTTTTTAGTCATGAAATTGAAATCGAACACATCTTACCATTTTCTAAAACTTACGACGATTCAACCGCGAACAAAACTTTAGCGCACCGAAGCTGTAATCACAAGAAAGGCAATCGTTCACCATTTGAAGCTTTTGGTGACTCAACTTTTGAAAGAATCCAGAATTTTCCCAGAAATAAGAAATGGCGTTTTTACGAAAATGCTATGGAAAAATTCCAAGATGAGAACGGCTTCCAAGAAAGACAACTCAACGACACGCGCTATTTATCAAAAATCGCCAAACAATATTTGGCACAGGTTTGCGATCCAAACAAAATCAAAGTTGCTAACGGAAAATTGACCTCACTTCTGCGTCATCATTGGGGTTTGAACTCAATTCTAAATCCAAATATCGAAGCACTTTCAAACCAAGAATCTGGAATAGAAAATTTACGTGAAGCAACCTTTGATCCAGAAACTGGAGAAGTTCTTGAATCAAAATTAAAAGATAAGAAGACAAAACCAAAAAATCGCGACGATCATCGTCACCACGCAGTTGATGCCATTGTGATTGCTATGACTGAAACAAAACGTCTTCAACAAATTTCACGCGATAATGCACGTGGTCACGACTTAGATCGACTTGTGATAAACTTACCCGGACATTGGAATCGATTTAGAGAGGATTCTGTTGAAGCAATTGAGAAAATTATTGTTTCACACCGTCCAGATCATGGGAAGAATACGCAGCTTCACGATGAAACATACTACGGAATACTGAAAGAGCCTGTAATGCTTGATGATGGAAAAAAATCAAAAGAGCCTTATAACCTTGTGGCTAGTTGCTCTATCTTAGCTCTCAAGAAAGCAGAAACAAAATTTATTCGAGATAAAAAATTACGAGAAGAACTTACTGAATTGGCGACACAAGCATCTTCCGATAAAGAATTTCAAACTAAATTTTTACCAGAATTTTCGAAAAAAACCGGTATTAAAAATGTTAGATTCTACGACAAGAATCAGTCGATTATTGAGATTACCCATCCTCAAAAAAATCCACGTTTTTCTAAAGCCGTTAAAACCAACGGTAATCATCATATTTCTGTTTGGAGAATGCCCGATGGTACGATCAAAACTGATGTGGTTTCAAATTTCAGGATGAATTGTCCTTTTGAAATTAAAGAAAACGAGAGAAGCGAAAAATTCATAAACAAACAGAAAATATTTTTGGAAAAGCAAGAATATGAAAAGCTAAAACCGCACCCAGCGGCAAAATTACTGATAAGATTGTTCAAATATGATTTAGTAAGATTAGAGGAAGGTGGGGAATTAAAAACAGTAAAGATAACTATGATTGGTAGCACCACTAAATGCGAGTATATTGACCAAAATTTAGCTCAACAGAACAGAAAGACCCCGCCATCTTTTTATCTTAACGAAAGAAGCCTTGTAACAAAAAAAATTCGTAAAATTTTCATCACAGAGTCGGGAAAAGTCTTCGATTCTGGCCCAATTCTAAAAACCAAAGAATCCAACAAATGACCAACCGCATAATCGAAATTTCGGATCCATTGGTTTCGCTTTCGATGAGTCGTGGGTTTATGTTGGTCAAGATTAGCAATGAGGAAAAAAGCAGAATTGCCGTCGAAGATATTGGTACTTTAATTTTGAATGGCACAGGTGCATCAATCACCACCAATTTGCTAAACTCAATGCTGGAAGCAGGAGTAATGGTCATAGTTCTTGGCGCTAACTATTCTCCATCAGGAATTTTTTATCCAACTGATCCACATTATCTCCACAAACAAAAAATTAATCTACAAATCGCATCTTCCAAACCTCTGGAAAAAAGACTTTGGCAACAGGTAGTTAAAGCAAAAATTCTGAATCAAGCTTCAATCCTTTCATTCTTTACTTCTGAAGATGAAAAACAACTTTTCGAACTGGCAAAAAAAGTTAGCTCTGGGGACAAGGAAAATTTAGAGGCACAAGCAGCAAGAAAATATTGGCAACGCCTTTTCGGCTCTGATTTTAGAAGGAATTTTGAAAGCACCGGAATCAACTCCATGCTAAATTACGGCTATGCCATTTTAAGATCAGCAACCGCTCGCGCAATCTTTGCCAGCGGCCTTCACCCAGCAATCGGGATTCATCACACTAATCAAGAAAATGCTTTTTGCTTGGTTGACGACTTGATGGAACCTTTCAGACCAATCGTGGATTTTGTAGTAAAGAAAATTTCTGAAGAAACTGGAAAAATTGACGAACTTACTCCCGAAATAAAAAGATCTTTAACAAAAATTCTTAGCCTTGATTTATCAACATCAGCAGGCACAACACCAATAATCAATTGCCTTACCAGACTTTGTCAATCTTTTGTAAGAAGCCTTGAAAACGGCGAAGCTAATTTAGATTTTCCGCTTTCTCCACTTCCTACTGAACTGATTATTTCTTAAATGAGTCAACTTTCAGCATATCGAATTTTGTGGATTCAAGTTTTATTCGACCTACCAACAAATACTAAGAAAGAGCGCAAAGCTGCTTCTGAATTTAGAAACTCGCTACTTGATTTGGGTTTTCAAATGGCACAGTTTTCGGTTTATCAGCGCTACTGTGCCAGCAAAGAATTGTCTGAAAAATATCTAAAAAAGATCGAGAAAATTATTCCAGAAAGTGGTAAAGTTCACATTCTAACTTTTACCGATAAGCAGTACGAAAATATTATCACCTTCAATGGCAAAAAAGAAAAATCCAATCCAAAAAATCCTGAACAATATGATCTTTTTTGAAGTAATTTTTGATATTTTTTCCAAAATAAAAAGTCGCGTAATCCTTACTATAGTAGGGATCACGCGACTACCAAGCTAGGCGGCGGGAATTTGCGGTCAAGCTGGAACATAAGTAGTCTTGTGTTTCTAATGGGATGAAAGCTAGGCGGCGGGAATTTGCGGTCAAGCTGGAACAAACATTCTGCCATTGAACTAGCTCCGCATAAGCTAGGCGGCGGGAATTTGCGGTCAAGCTGGAACCTGATTTACCTACCCCAACAGGTCCGTGAAAAGCTAGGCGGCGGGAATTTGCGGTCAAGCTGGAACAAGGATCTTCAAATCGTAAATGGGCTGATAAAGCTAGGCGGCGGGAATTTGCGGTCAAGCTGGAACGATTAAATTTTTAATAATAAATTTTTAAAAAAGCTAGGCGGCGGGAATTTGCGGTCAAGCTGGAACGACAGAGCCGCGCGCGCAAAAGTTCATCTAAAGCTAGGCGGCGGGAATTTGCGGTCAAGCTGGAACATTAGAGCGCTTACAAACTCTATTGCGAGGAAGCTAGGCGGCGGGAATTTGCGGTCAAGCTGGAAGGGTTAACTCACAGGATCAACATCAACTCTTAATCGGATCGTCTTAGGAATTTCAAGGCTTTTGAGCACATCAGAAATTAATTTTTGCAGATTTATTTTTTTCTCGGCTTTGAGATTTACTAAAAAATGATGACGATTTTTTAAGCGCTGAAGTGCTGCTGGTGCTGGGCCGAAGAGTTCGATTTTTTCACTTATCGGAAAATGTTGAATTAATGTTTTGGCAAAATTTTTAGCTTCCATCTCAGCAAAAGAACTTACTTCAAATCTGGCGAACCTTGAAAATGGCGGCATTTCGAGGAGTTCGCGGTTTTTAATTTCAAAATCGTAAAAAGATTTTTTATCGGATTTTACAATTTGTTCGAAGATAAAATTTTGTGGATTGTAGGTTTGAACAATGACTTTTCCCTTGGTCTGGCGGCGTCCGGCGCGTCCGATTACTTGGGTTAAAATTTGGTAAGTTTTTTCTAAAGCGCGTAGTTCAGAAGAATAAAGCATCGCATCAGCGTCAATAATTCCAACCAAGCTGAGATCAGGAAAATCATGGCCTTTCACGATCATTTGTGTGCCGATAATTACGTCAATTTCGTGATTTAAAATTTGCGCAACTAAGCGATCAACGTCTTCAAAATTAGTCACACTATCGCTGGTTACTAAAGCAATTCTGCTTTCAGGAAAAATATTTTTTACCTCTTCCGCAACCTTTTCAACACCCACTCCAACCGAAATTAAAGCATCCGCTTCGCCGCAAAATTTACATTCCAAAAAAAGTTTTTCCTGATGTCCGCAATGATGACAAATTAGTTTTTGTTTTGCTTTGTGTAACACCAAATGAAAGTCACAATCTCCACATTCATATTTTTTTCCACAAGTCTTGCAGAGAGTAACTGGCGCATATCCGCGGCGATTTAAGAAAAGCAGAGTTTGTTTGTTTTGCGCGAAATTTTGCACCATTTCTTCGCGTAATCTGCGCGAAATAAATTGATTTGTTGGCATTTTTTCACGACGTAAATCAATCAATTCGATGTCATTTTTTTGACCAAAACTTTGCTCTAAAATAAAATGACGATATTTGCCAGAAAGAGCGTTTACGTAAGTTTCAAGCGCCGGTGTTGCTGACGATAAAATCACCGGAAAATTTTCTAATTTCGCTTTGACAATTGCCATGTCGCGCGCGTGAAAATTGAAAACATCTTCTTGCTTGAAAGACGAATCATGTTCTTCGTCGATGACGATTAATTGTAAATTTCTGAAAGGCAAAAGTAGTGACGAACGCGCGCCAATCAAGACTTTGACCGATCCTTGTGCAACGCCATAAAAAATTTCACGCTTTTCTTTTTTGGAAATTTTCGAATGCCAAAGTGCTGGTTTGAAATCAAATTGCTCTTCGAAACGCAGCAGTAATTGCGAAGTCAGAGCGATTTCAGGAAGAAGAATTAGAATTTGTGCTTCAGAATTTTTTGCTAAAATTTCTGCGATTAGTGCAAAATAAATTTCGGTTTTGCCAGAACCAGTTACGCCATCAAGCAGGCATACAGCATGCTTCGACGAACTCAGCATGACATCGAGTTGGTCAGAAATTTCTTGTTGTTTAGGGAGTAGTTTTTTTAGAGAAAAATTTTTCGGCACAACTTTTTGCACTAATCCTTCGGGGATTTTTTTGACTTTATCTGAGTTCAAAATTCCCAAAAATGCTCGCAGCACCAAGCCACGACTGGCAAGATTGTAATACGCAATCGTCTCGATAAATTTTAACTGATTCTCACTAAATTTTAAGCGCGAATTTTTTTCTAAAATCGGTTTAATTTTTGCTTCCGAAAAATTTTGTGGCGCTTCACTACCAACCTTAGTGACCAATCCCCAAATTTCTTTTTTACCAAATTCCACGCGCACCACTTCGCCGCACTCAACTGGTTCTTCAGCTTTGTAAGTGAAGGATTCGTCAAGCGCCAAAGGTAATAAGACCTGCGCAAAAAATTTTGACATGATGGTTGATAAAGAGATTCGGGAAGGTTAATTTCAAAGCCTCTAGCAAACCGCTTCTCCTTCCAAAATTCAAACAAAAAACTTTATGAAATTTTTCATCGACTCTGCAGAAATTGCTGAAATCAAAGAAATCGCCGCTTATGGCTTGCTTGATGGCGTTACTACCAACCCAAGTTTAATCGCCAAATCTGGAAGAGATTTTAAAGAAGTAATTGCCGAAATTTGTAAAATTGTTTCTGGTCCAGTAAGCGCCGAAGTTGCTGCAACTGACTATGAAAACATGGTTCGCGAAGGCGAAATTTTAGCTAAAATTGCTAAAAATGTCTGCATCAAATTGCCGATGACACTTGATGGATTGAAGGCTTGTAAATATTTTTCTGACAAAGGAATTCAAACTAACGTCACTCTTTGTTTCTCGGCTGCACAAGCGATTCTAGCTGCCAAAGCTGGCGCAACTTTTGTTTCTCCATTCGTGGGCAGACTTGATGATATTGGCCAAGATGGCATGAATTTGATCGAAGAAATTTGCGACATTTATTCCAACTATCCTGACTTCAAAACTGAAGTTTTAGTTGCCTCCATAAGAAATCCAATTCACATCACCACAGCCGCAAGAATGGGCGCTGATGTTGCAACAATTCCGGGTAAAGTTTTGAAACAATTGATTTCTCACCCACTTACCACTTCTGGCCTTGAAACTTTCGTGAAAGACTGGGCTTCAACTGGTCAAAAAATTTAGTAATCAAATTTTGACAATGTCAAAAAAATGGAAAATTTTTGGCTATCAGACCAATATTGAATGGTATGATGTCAAAACAAAATTCAAGCAGCTCTTGCGCAAAATCACTTACTCTTGGTTGTTTCAAGAGCTGCTTTGTCTGATTTTTTTGTCTTACATGCGCTTAGTTTTTTACAGCAGCAAAAGAATTTTTATTAATCAAAATTCTGTGCTTGATGCCGCAAAAAATAAGACGCCTCTGCTGATTGTCTTTTGGCACAATCGTTTGCTGATCGCTCCTTTCGTTACTGTTGCCCCGAAAAAACTTTATCCTGATTGTAATTTTATGACGCTGGCTTCACGCCACGGAGATGGCCGTTTTGTGGGCAGAATTATGGAAAAATTCGGACTAATTTCAATTTTAGGATCTTCGCGCGATGGCCGCAAAGCTTCGCGTGGAATTGATATTGGCAGTTTTAAAAGAATTTTCGAGGGTTTGAAAAAAGGCTATTGTTTGAATATTACGCCGGATGGACCACGCGGACCGAATCAAAAAATTAATGGTGAGATTGTCAATATTGCCCGAATTTCGCAGGCGGGAATTTTAGCAGCATCTTGTTCATCGTCGCGATTCAAGCAGCTCAACACTTGGGATCAGTTTAAAATTCCGCTGCCTTTTTCAACTTTGTGTTTTTATTTGGATGAGAAACCATTTTATATCGATAAAAATGCCAGTAAGGAAGAGATGGAAGCCATCAAAATTACGATTGAAGAAAGGATGAATTTCTTTCAGGAAGAATCTTTGAAGATTGCACGTAGCAAAACTTAATATTTAGCATATAAACGCCGTCATTGCGAGCGTAGCGCGGCAACCCAGTGTAGTGTTCGGTTTTACTAGTTTGCCGCGCTACGCTCGCAATGACAGTGTTGGAAATTTGTTGGGTTGATTGACCCTTCTACTATTCTTCCGTCACCGTCATCCAAATTGACGCCACAGCTTGCGCAGCAATTCCTTCGCCGCGACCTAAAAATCCTAATTTCTCAGTTGTTGTCGCTTTAATATTTACACGATGTTTAGCAATTCCCAAAACCTGCGCCAGCTCTTCTTTCATCTGGTTCTTGAACTTCAAAACTTTCGGTCTTTCACACATTATTGTAACGTCAATATTCAGAATTTTGGCGCCTTTTTTTACCAATAAATGTTTAACAATTTTTAACATTTCGCGCGAATCGATATTTTTCCATCTTGAATCTGAAGGAGAAAAATGTTCGCCAATATCACCTTCACCAATTGCTCCTAAAAGCGCATCCATCACGGCGTGAATGCCAACATCGCCATCGGAATGAGCATCGATTTTTTTATCAAATTCAATATCAACGCCGCAAATTTTTATGAAGTGATTTTCATCTTTCTGACGTTCGCGAAAGGCGTGAACGTCGAATCCACAGCCACAACGATTTTCTTCTTTAACATTTGAAATCAGCATTGAGGCCAGACGCTGCGCGCGTTCGTAATCTTCTGCGGTAGTAATTTTAAAATTATTTTGCGAACCCGGAACAATAGCCACTGGAATTCCGGCATATTCGTTGAGCGCTGAATCGTCAGTAAAATGTAAATCTTTGAAGGCGATGTGAGAATTTAAAATATCTTCGTAAATGAAGCCCTGCGGGGTTTGAGCACGCCATAGGTTTTCGCGCTCCAGCGTCCATTCAATTTTTCCGTCGGAATATTTTTTTAGCGTATCTTCAACCGCAACCGCTGGGATTACCGCCGGATGAGTTTCTAATTTTTCCAAAATGCCATTGATTACACGCTTAGAAACAAAAGGACGAACACCATCATGGATTAAAACTTTGTCAGGATCATGTTCGCGCAAAGCTTCTAAACCAAAGCGAATCGAGGCTTGGCGAGTGTCGCCACCAAAAACTGGATTTAGCAAATCAAGCCCTGCAGTCGCTTCTTCGTAGAGCGCAAGATCTTCCGGATGAATCACACAAATAACATCATCAATTTTTGGATGATTTAAAAATGCTAAAATCGAATGACGCAAAAGCGGCAAACCAGCAAGTGGCAAATATTGTTTGGGAATTCCCTCGCCGCGATTGAAACGGTTTCCACGGCCACAGGCGGTGATTAGTGCGACGATTTTTGTCATTTTAGGCTTTATTATTTTTCTCGATTCTGCGTTCCATTTCACCACGGAAATTTTTGATCAGTCCTTGAACTGGCCAAGCCGCGGCATCGCCAAGCGCGCAAATTGTGTGACCTTCAATTTGTTTCGTTAAGTTATAAAGTTTATCGATTTCAGAAACTTCAGCTTTGCCTTCAATCATACGATCCATGATACGCATCAACCAGCCAGTTCCTTCGCGGCATGGCGTGCATTGTCCGCAAGATTCGTGTTTGTAAAAATGTGAAAGTCTGGCGATTGCAGCAATAACATCGGTCGATTTATCCATCACGATAACGCCAGCAGTTCCAAGGCCTGAACCCGCATTTTTAAGTGAATCAAAATCCATCAAAACTGTGTCGCAAACTTCTTTGTTTAACATCGGAACTGATGATCCACCAGGAATGATCGCAAGTAAATTATCCCAACCGCCGCGCACCCCGCCGGCATGTTTTTCGATTAATTCACGAAGTGGAATTCCCATTTCTTCTTCAACGTTACAAGGTTTGTTGACGTGACCAGAAATACAAAAAACTTTGGTTCCAGTATTTCTTTCGCGTCCCAAACCCGCGAACCAAGATGGTCCGCGACGTAAAATTTCTGGCACAACTGCGATTGATTCAACGTTATTAATTACAGTTGGACAGCCGTAAAGTCCCACAAGTGCTGGAAATGGAGGCTTCAGACGTGGTTGACCTTTGTTACCTTCTAAACTTTCAAGCAAAGCTGTTTCTTCTCCGCATATGTAAGCACCGGCTCCGCGATGTACGTAAATATCTAAATCCCAACCAGAATTGCAGGCATTTTTACCAATTAAATTTGCGGCATAAGCTTCGTCAATTGCACGCTGCAAAGCGACAGCCTCATTGTAATATTCACCACGAACATAGATGTAACAAGTGTTAGCATTAATGGCGCGAGCAGCGATTAAACATCCTTCTAAAAGCTTATGTGGATCGTTGCGTAGAATATCGCGATCCTTACAGGTTCCAGGCTCAGACTCATCTGCATTAATCACCAAATAATGCGGTTTACCTTCTTTTGGATCAGCTTTTTTAGGAACAAATGACCATTTTGTACCAGTCGGGAAACCAGCGCCACCGCGGCCGCGCAATCCCGAATCTTTAACTTGCTGAATTAACCATTCTGCACCTTGGTCGAGAAATTTTTTAGTTTCATTCCAATCACCTCTTTTCTTAGAAGCCTCTAAACCAGCGGATTCGTAACCATAAAGATTGGTGAAGATCTTGTCTTGTTCTTTAAGCATTTTTATTTTTTTTGGAAAATTATATGAGGGAATCGAAACAGTTGTACAGAGGCTAAAAATTAATTCGACAAAATCAATTGCCAAAAAAAACTTCGCAAATAACATCCGATGAACCCTCAAGATATCCCCCTACCAATCCTTGAAAATCAAGCGTTCGAGCCCATGACTCTTTTGAGAAAAATTCTGCTTCCCTTGCTGCTCTTAAGTTTGCTTTCCTGCTCTCAAAGCAAGGCGGATTTGTCAAAATCAAAAAAGCCTAAGAAAAGTGAATCAGTTGACGGCGATACAGTTCCAAGCTTCTCAAAATTAATCATGACTCCGCCGCCGCCTCAAATTGGTGGAGACAAAACCATTTCTTTTTCGGTTACCGACCAAGTTCCTCTTAAAGATGTTTTAATTGAATTGGGTCGAGTTGCAAAAATCGATGTCGATCTTGATAGCGGAATTTCCGGCGGCATCGTAATCAATGCTAAAAATCGCCCTCTTAAAGAAATTATCGACCGCATCGCTGCTCTTGGTAATCTGCGCTATTCCTTCCAAAACGGCGTTTTACACTTTGAACGCGATATGCCTTACGCCAAAAATTATTTCGTCGATTTTTTATCCGGCAGCCAATTATGGTCGGATGTTGAAACTAATATTTCCGCAATTCTTTCTGATGCTGCACCTTCTGGCAGCGCTGGTGGTAGCGGTGGCGGTGAATCCGAAAGTGGTGGCGCATCCGCTGCAACTTCAAGATATACCAGCAATAAATCAGCAGGAATCATTTCAGTTTATGCCAGCAAACTACAGCACGAACAAATCGCTAAATATCTTGATGACGTTTACAGAACTTCTTCGGCACAAGTTTTAATCGAAGCTAAAGTTGTGGAAGTTACTCTCTCAAAAGAATTCGATACTGGTATTAACTGGAGCTGGATTGAAAGTGGTAAAAGCGCTTCAAGCGCTGGAACTTTTGGCGGCGGATCAGGCGCGACAGCCTCTTTCACCTCATCGGTTCCTAAAGTTAAACTCTTCGGACTTGGCGGAAATTTAGGTGCTAATATTCAAGCCTTGGAACAATTCGGCAAAGCTAAAGCACTTTCCAGTCCAAGAATTAACGCAATCAATAACCAAAAAGCTCTTCTCGATTTCTCTCAAAAGAAAATTTATTTCACAATCAGCTCTTCCGCCTCAACATCTACAGGAACTGCCACCAATACCGTCTCAACTGTTACCGCCACTAAAAATGAAGTCGACGTTGGCGTAAAGCTTGAAATTACTCCTTCAATCAATCTTGACACCAGCGAAATCACGCTTGACGTCAAACCAAAATTATCGATCGATTCTGGACAAGTTGCTAAAGATCCTTCGGTAAATCCATCAACCGGCGTTTCTTTGGGCAACACGATTCCAATCATCAATACCAGAGAACTTTCCACCATCGCCAAAATTCAAAGTGGCAGCATTTTGGTTATCGGCGGTTTAATTTCAGAAAGTACTGGCGAAGGCGGAACCGGCATCCCGATTCTGATGCGAATTCCAATTTTGAAATATTTAGTCGGATTTTTTAATAACTCTTCTAACAAGGTTGAAACTGTAATTTTCATCAAGGCGACTATTGTGAATAGTAGCAATAACATGACTAAATCCGATCGTACTTTTTACAATAAAAACGCTCTCACTAATGACGAAATCATTAATGACACTAGAAAGAAAACTTTGTGGGAAAAATATTTCGATTATACAAACGATTAAAATTCTGCTTAAATAAATGAAATCGATTTTAAAATATATTCTCTTAAGCGGCACCAGAGACCGACTTTATCTCGGTCTTTTCATTTCCCTTATCGTCACTTTTTCTCTGTCAATTTTTTTAGGCTCCACCGCCTTAGTTGAAGAGCAACAAATGACCACAGTTTATATTGGTGGATTAAGCCGCGCTGTGCTTGTTGTGGGCACCATTCTTTTCGTCTGCCTTAACATCAATCGCGCTTTCGAAAATAAAGAAGTTGAATTCATTCTCTCGAAAGCAATCTCGCGCGAACAATTTATTTTAAGCTATCTTGCCGGATTTTTTATCGCCGTTTTGTTGATTATTATTCCACTAGTAATCGCGATGTTAATTGTAACCCAAGCCAATAAATTCGGCCTTCTAATCTGGTCACTCAGCTTGCTTTCAGAATTAATGATTATGATTTCCTTCGCACTTTTGGCGTCATTAATTTTAAAGAATTCTTTTTCTTCAATTATGGCGACTCTCGGATTTTATATCATTTCACGATTGATGGGAATGTTCGTGATGGCAATCAATCTGCCGGCAAAAGTCACTTCTGAAACTTTTGAATTGTCGTCTCGCTCTTTTGGATTAGTTTTAAAACTTCTTTCTGTTGTGTTTCCACGCCTTGATTTATTTGGTCAAAGCGAATGGTTAAATTATGGCGTAACTGATTTTAGCAATTTAAAAATCATTTTATTTCAGTCACTAATCTACATTCCGCTCATGATTTTCATGGCTTTCCACGATTTTAAAAAGAAACAGTTTTAGCTTCGATGATCTCTTCCTATCAAGACTTCCGCTTCTTTTTTCATCTTTATTCCCACAAGATTTTCTTCTGGTTTTTTATTTTATTTTTCGCGCTGCAAGTTTTTTTCTGGAATAAAACCGAAAATATCAAACCTGCTTTAGAGCTTGTTCCACCAGCTCCCAGCAAATATTTAATTTCAGCCGCATCTCTTGGCGATAAAGAATTTTTATTCCGCGCTATGGCAACACGCCTGCAAAATTCTGGCGACGTTTTTGCCGGATTTGTCGCACTAAAAAAATATGATTATTCACGAATTTACCAGTGGCTGACTGCTTTGGACGAGCTTAACAACCAATCCAATTTTGCGCCTTCCCTTGCTGCTTATATCTATTCACAAACCCAAACACAGCAAGATACCAGATATATCATCGATTATCTGGATGAACATTCTGCCAAAGATATTGATAAAAATTGGTGGTGGTTATTTCAGGCAATTTACATCGCTAAAAATAATCTCGGTGATATGAATCGTGCTTTAGAATTAGCTTACAAACTCAGCGAAAATAATGCTAAAAATGCACCACTTTGGACTAAACAAATGCCCGCCTTCATCCATGAAGAAATGGGCGATGGCTGTATGGCTTTTAGCGTAATTCAAAAAATTCTTAATGAGAGCGAAAGTGGCGTCAGACAAGTCAATCCTGATGAATTAAATTTCATGCGCCACTTCATTCAAGATCGTTTGCATAAGCTCAAGGAAGGAAAATTCGATCCCAAAAAATGTCACAACAATCTGTAAACTTTGACCAAGAGCTTAAAAAAATCTGTCGCCTTGCTCTCAAGGAAGACAAGGCTCAAAACGATGTCACTTCTGATCTGACCATTAAAAATGATGCTTCAGTTTCATTTCAAATTACTGCTCGCGAAGAAATTATTTTATGCGGAATTGAAGTAATTCATCACTGTTTTGATGAATTAACCAAACTCAAAAAATTCAAAAATATTTTTTTAGGCCTAAAAATTAAAGCCCATGACGGCGATTTAATAAAAGCTGGCGAGCCAATTGCTGAAGGTTATGGCGATGCTAAATTAATTTTGGCAGCGGAACGTGTAATCTTAAATTTGCTGCAACATTTAAGCGGAATTGCGACTGCAACTCATCAATTCGTAAAAATTTTAGACAACGAAAAGATTAAAATTTTAGACACCAGAAAAACTTTACCAATGCTGCGCACCCTACAAAAACAAGCTGTTGTAGTTGGTGGCGGAAAAAATCACCGATTTAATTTATCGGATATGATTTTAATTAAAGACAATCATATCGCAGCGGCAGGAAGTGTTGCGGAAGCAATTAAAGCCGCACAGAAAAATAAAAAATTAAGGATTGAAATTGAATGTGACACTTTTGAACAAGTTGCGGAAGCAATAAAATCAAGCCCCGACATCATTATGCTTGATAATATGAAAGCTGATGAAATCAAAAAATGTTCAGCGCTAATTCGCGATCATAAAGCTAAAAAAATTCTCATCGAAATTTCCGGCGGCATTAATCTTGGCAATATCAAAAACTTCCGAACTCTCGACATCGATTTCATTTCAATCGGCTCTCTGACTCACTCGGTGAAGGCTGTGGATATTGGTCTTGATATTGTTTAATTCTCTGGCTGTCATCCTGAACTAAGTGAATGATCTCGCGAG
>JACCDX011119878.1_pt1 | contig 24571 bp, 20 predicted proteins | sample 7449681 | NCBI WGS metagenome assembly JACCDX01 (sample SAMN15323450, study PRJNA562643) | freshwater metagenome | isolation source: river surface water | place: USA:Blue River Watershed | collected 2017-08-18
CTAAATAATTCAAGTCTTTCCCTTTGTTCTTTAGTCATTGTTCTAGGCGGCGGCGGTGGAGCCATTTCCATGCCTTGTCTATCACGCATTGGTGGTCTATTTTGACCATACATTGTTTGTCCTTGTGCCTGAGCTACAAAAACTGTTACAATAAAACTAAAGAGACATAGTATTTTTTTCATAAAACGATTATTTAAAATTTAGACGAAATTATTTTGAGATAGTTTAAAATTAAATTGATAATTATTATTTAAATCTTTATTTAATTATTTGTTGATATTAAATTAGTGCCTACAGCTTCAATTGCGCTATTCCATTCTACTTCGGTTACAAGTTCATTATTATTAACATATGCTTCGATCAATTCATCGGGTAAATTTTCAATTTCAATCAATTCGACTTTTGCTACTGAAGCAGTATTTTTTTCTGTTTTATTAAAAAATAATAATCCAGTTGTAATTGCAAAAATTAAACTTGCTGCAACTAAGTATTGTTTATGATCTAACAAAAGTGTCACTATCGGCGCCCTTTTAGGTGCTTGCTCCTGTGCTTTAATTTTTTGCATTAAATCCAATTCAAATTGATCAAAATACCCAGCTGGAACCTGCTTGGTTTTTGTCTCAAAGCTTTTTAGGGCTTCTACTAGTTCTTTTGAAATTGATTCGTTTTCCATATCGGTATTTAGATGCTTTTTGTAGTCAAAGGTTTAAGATGTTTGGAGTAATGTGGTCATTTTTTTGACTGCTTGGTGATAATTTGCCTTTGCGCCCCCAACAGTAGTCCCTGTAATAGACGCTATTTTTTCGTAGTCAAAATCCTGATAATACCTTAACATGAACACAAATCGTTGTTTCTCAGGCAATTCTGCGATTGCGCGCTCTAATTTAATCTGAATGGCCGTTTCTTTTAGTGCATCAAGGCTACCAGACTGTACTAAACTTGGATCTAAGGCGCTTTGGGTTTGTTGCGCTGTCAAACGTTTTTTCTGAGCAATAAAGTTGAGGGTTTCATTATAAGCAATCCTGAAAAGCCAAGTGCTAAAGGCGCTTTCTTGCTTAAATCCATCCAGCTTATTCCAAACTTTGATCCAAACTGCTTGAGCAATATCGTCTGCATCTGCATGTTCGAGCACCATTTTCTTAATTTGAAAAAACACCTGTGCCTGATGACTTTTTAGTAATTGGGTAAAGGCGGCTTCTTTTGATTCGCCGTTTTGAAATTGTGTTATGAGTGCTTGGTCAGTCATGTAAGTTCAAGTTAGACCAAAATGATGTCAAAAAGTTTAAACTACAATTTTACATTAGATTTTAACAATGGTTTTTACATATTGGTGTATCCCATTTTGAATTCTAATATAATATACGCCAGGTTTTAAATCACTACCAAGTAAAGTGACACTATTCATTCCTGCATAACTATATGTGGCATCTACTAATAATTTAATCACTGTGCCAGATGCATCAATCAACTGAACTAAAGTGTGCCCACCTTCTGTTTTAAATTCTATTCTGGATTGTTGTGCGAATGGATTTGGATAAGCCACAATCATCGCATTTTTTTCAAAAACAGGATTCTTCATTTCAACCGCGCAAGCACTTGCGTTGATTAAGTTTAAAGTTGAAAACTGCTTGAGCATGATTTCTTGATTATCTGCTTCTTTCACACAGAACCAATTCGTTAATATCGAATTATAAATTGTTCTAAAATCATATTGATAAGGTACATTATCACCAACAGTGACATTTGCTGGTATCGTTGGATTTTCACCAAAAACACCTCCTCTCACATTTTTACCAAATAAAAATAATGGGGCAGCAGCACCATGATCTGTTCCACCACTTGCATTTGATTTAATTCTTCTTCCAAATTCTGAATAAGTCATACCAATCACCCTATCTTCTATTTCCTGATTTTTGATATCACTCTGAAAAGCACCAATCGCTTCGGAGACAGCTCCTAATAAATTAGCATGCGTCCCAGTTGTGGTATCTGTTGAAACGGCTTGACCTGCGTGTGTATCAAAGCCGCCATAATTCACTAAATAAATTTTTGTTTTTAATCCTCCTTTAATCAATCTTGAAACAATTTTTAATTGATTGGCAAGACTAGTGTTGGGATAAGTCACTTGTTGCTTCACGGCGTCAGATGCGGCTTTGATACGTGTAGCATATTTATTGGTTTGCTTTGAAATTCTTCTGATAAAACTTAATTCATAACCAGCATTGGTATTTGGAACTGCTTGTTCAGTCGCATCAAATAAATTATAAAATGCACTTGGATCAGAAATACTCATGCCCATATTTACGATGGGTCCTTGACAAGTCAATGAAGTAATAGAACCAATTTGAATGGCCAAGGGATCTGTATCTACTTCGTTTGGATAATTGTCCGGAAAGCCTGGGTAATTATTATCTAAAAAACGGCCAATCCAACCTGTATTTAAATATTGGGTACTATCAGAGCCACTCATCCAAATATCGGTTGCTCTAAAATGAGAAAAATTTGGTTGAGGATAACCCACGGCTTGCACAATATCAAGCTGTCCATCATTGAATAATCTTTGCATGGCTGTCATGGACGGATGCAATCCTGTTTCATCAAATCCATTTAATCCTAGTATTTTATTTTCGGGGATGGCAATATTGGTCCTTGCATTTCTGTACGCCCCATATTGGTCAATAGGGAGCACGGTATTCAGTCCATCATTTCCTCCATTCAATTGAATGATCACTAGCACTCTATCGTTATTGACGTTTGCCAATACTTCTGGTTCAACCATGCTGTGGTTGTTCAATATATGTATTGGGTTGCCGCTAATGACTGTGGGCGTTAGTACTGCAAGACTATTGCGTAAAAAAGTGCTTCTTTTCATTTAACTTAATTGATAGTCTGGCAGGTTCATAATATATTTTACAAGTGCTTTCAATCGGTTGTTCACCAAATTAAAGTTGACTGTATTCTGATTGGACTGATAGCTGTTCCATGCTTCTGTCCAATAGTAATCAGCGGTTTGCCCACTTAATAAAATTTGTTTTTTTAAATTGTCTTTGATCGTTTGATCTATCTCGGTAGAAATTAAAAGATCAAATAAATCTTGAATCAGTTGATTGGGATTGGCAGGACTGCTGGAAATAGCTTTTGCAAAAGGAATCAAATCTATAAAGACTTTTTTACCATTTCTGGTATAGCCTGTCTCAACCATCAAGTCAGTAAATTTATTTCGCTTTGGTAATGTGTCGGCATTGATCCACAATTCACCAAATTCTGGCGACTGATAATAAGCAGGCCAGCCGGCCACATTAGGAGGATCCGCTAAATTTTGTCCGAAGTTTGTCAATTGCCCCACCATATTATTAAAGTGCAAATAGGCGTCTGCGTAATCTGTAATTGAATTTGGAAAAACTACATTTGTTTTTCGCAAAGTACCAATGACATGGTCTATTGGACTTTTTATTTGACATCCAATATATAATGGATCATAAAAATGGGCACTATTCAAAAGTGCACTTAATACAGGCTTAATTTCAAAATTGTTATTTTTAAAAATGGTAGCCAAAGGCGCGATAATATTTTTTTCAACGGTCTCGTCGATATAATAAAAAACAAACCATCTGTAAATTCTTCTGCAGATATATTTTGCCATGTCTTCTTTTGCAAACAACATGTCTATCAATTCATCTGTTTCGCCAGCGCCTGCAGCACCAGATTTCCCAGTAATTATTTTATTATTATAGTAGCTCGAAAATTGTTTGCTACCTGTATCATGTCTTGTCGCATCAAAATAACTATTGAAGCTTGTATTGATGCGCCATCCAGTTAACACCCTCGCTGCTGCTTTCACATCTGATTCTGCAAATTGAATTGCATTGTCTTTTCCAACCGTATACAGTTCTTGTAATTCTCTTCCATAGTTTTCGTCTGGGGCAGTGGCGGAATTCAAATAACCATTTAAGTACCTCAACATACCAGGATCAATCGTTACTGCTTTCACCATTGTTTTATAATTACCAAGGGCATTTTTTCTTAAAGTATCATGGTGTTGATACACATAGTTTGCATTGGAAATGGTGTCTGCTTCGGTGCCAAAATGATTCCCCCAAAACAAAGTCATTTTTTCTCTGATACTTATATCTTGATGAATCATTACACCAGTAAGCCATTTTTTATAGCTATTCCTTCTTAAGCCATTGATGGTGCCATCATTGGTTGGATGGTTGATCCAGGTAGCGCCGGGTGCAACAGCTGGGTCAATCACCGTGGCAGTATTGTATTCATTGAGTGGAGGAGCAGGGATAGGAGCTGTCGGATTGAGTAATTCAGACACTGAGGCATTTAATCCCTTCGCTAAAAATTGTTGAATTTCGGTATGCTTTGCACCAAAAAGCACTCTATTTAATAAATGAGTGGTCGTTTGCTTAGTCCAAGGACCTTTGTAGGTTTCTAGACCTTGACTGCTAGAAAGGGGGCTTAGTGGCATGCAAGTGATTTGTTAGCAATTTAGACAATTTTCAAATTCAAAAGTTTAAAACGCTTATTTTCAATCCGGTTATCATCATTTTTTTCATTTGCATTCAAAATGAAATTATCTTTAAAGCAACTCAAAAAATAGTTAATATGAGAATGATTCAATTAATATGTATCGCATTGTTAATCCCTTGTTTAGGTATTAGCCAAATGATTAATAAAGTAATCACCAAGTCAGAAACCGAAAGAATAGAGCGCGTGCTTGCATCAGATGAAATGGAAGGTCGAAGAACATTTAGTCCAAGCATTGATAAAGCAGCTGCTTTTATAGCTAAAGAATTTGAAGCCTCAGGACTAAAGTCTTTAAAAGGAGATAATAATTTTTTACAATCGTTCTCTATCATTAGACCAAAATTCATCAGCTTGTCTGCAAGTTTAGATGGGACCCTTATTGACAATAAGCAGGTGATTGTGGTGACAATTGAACCAGAAATTAAAATCACAGAAGCAACAGGATATGCGGTGGCTAAAATTGCAGCAGGTGAAAATTTAAATCAGGCAGCAGCAAAAATGATTGGTGCAAATCAAAAAACGATTGTACTAGTAGATGAATCGCATACACAAAACTTTAGCAGACTAGTTCGTTTTAAAAATAATTTAGCTTCCAATCAAGCAACTGTAATATTTGTATTAACCAATGCCACACCAGCTAAGTATGCGATACAAGCGAGTCACCAAATAGAGACCATGCCCTTAGCCAATGTCGTGGCCATGCTTCCTGGAAAAACTTTGCCAAATGAATATGTCATTTTCTCTGGTCATTATGATCATATAGGTATTAATTCCAAAAATATGGTTAATGGAGATTCTATCTACAATGGCGCCAACGACGACGCTGCAGGAACAACTGCCATGATTATGTTATCAAAATATTATAAAGCACTTAATAATAACGCACGTACAATTTTATTTGCTGCTTTCACTGCAGAAGAAGTAGGAGGATATGGTGCTCAATATTTTTCAAAGCAATTGGATCCAGCTAAAGTCGTAGCCATGTTCAATATCGAAATGATTGGTACAGAAAGTAAGTGGGGAAAGAATAGCGCTTATATCACTGGATTTGACAAAACCAATATGGGTGCTATTTTGCAAAAAAACTTAGAGGGATCTAACTTTAAATTTTACCCAGACCCCTATACAGAACAAAATTTATTTTATCGATCAGACAATGCAACACTTGCTAGACTTGGTGTAGCAGCGCATACGATCTCTACATCTAAAATGGATTCAGAGCCAAATTACCATAAAGCATCTGATCAAATAGAAACTTTAGACTTAGATAATATGAATGAAATTATTAAAGCGATTGCATTAAGTGCAGGTTCTATCATTGCAGGAAAAGATACCCCAACAAGAGTAGACACGTCACAATTGAAATAATTAAAAAAGACCTCTTTATATGAAAAAGCAATTTGTATATATTTTACTTTGTTTATGTGTTACAGCAAGTGCACAAGTGAAAACCTATTTTCCGCCTGCTGATAATTGGGAAAGAAAAACGCTCACAAGTATACGCGTAGATAGCAATTTGATCCATCAAGCAATTCAATATGCATTAACACACGAGACAAAGTATCCAAAAAATTTAATGCTTTCGCAAGCAATGCAATTTGGAAAAGAACCTTTTTCGGATCCAATTGGACCAATGGCAAACCGTGGTTCAGCTGCGGGTATCATAATTTATAAAGGATATATCATTGCAGAGTGGGGTGATCTACATGCGGTGGAGATGGTCAACAGTGTCACAAAAAGTATGTTATCTACTGTAGTTGGTTTAGCAGTGCAAAAAGGACTCGTTCGTTCAATAGAAGATAAAGTGTATACCTATCTTCCTCCAATTGAACTTGTAAACACACCAGTAACAACAGATCAAAATCCGATCACTCAAACATCATTTATTTATCCTTTTGACAGTGAGCATAATCAAAAAATAAATTGGAATCATTTATTAAGACAAACAAGCGACTGGGAAGGTGTCTTGTGGGGTAAGCCAGATTGGGCAGACAGACCATCTGACAAGCAAGATGAGTGGACCACTAGAAAACGCTTTGAACCTGGCACAGTGTATAAATACAACGACACTAGGGTCAATGCCTTGGCATTAGCAGCTACTGCAGTTTGGAGAAAGCCTTTACCAGAAGTACTAAGAGAACAAGTGATGCAACCTATTGGGGCATCCAATACATGGGCGTGGACAGGCTATAAAAATGCATGGATAGTATTGGATGGAAAAATGATTCAGTCAGTGAGTGGTGGTGGACATTTTGGTGGAGGTTTGTTTATCAATGCGTATGATATGGCCAGGTTCGGATTACTTACTTTGAGAAAAGGGAATTGGAATGGCAAACAAATTATCGCAGAGGATTGGATCAATCAATCATTGACCCCAACTACAGCAAATACAGGTTATGGTTTTATGAATTATTTTTTAAACACAGATAAAAAAATGTATCCATCTGCACCCGCATCCGCCTATGCGCATATTGGGAATGGCACCAATGCAATTTATGTTGATAAGGAGAATGATATTGTTGCAGTCATCAAATGGATGGACGACAAATCAATTGATGGATTCTTAAAATTAGTCTTGACAGCCTTACCGAAATAAATGCACTAAGCTTTAGCTGCTTGTATTTTGTGAAAGCTAGTATAAGAAACCAACAATAAACCAAAGAATACAATTGCCATAATGGTATTGCTGAATGGATCACCCACCGCAATATGTGCTATAGTGGCTGTGATATACAGTATACCAAACCCAACATAAGCCCATTCTTTAAGTCTAGCAGGGACTGCAGGAACTATAAGTAAAACTAAGCCAATTAATTGTCCAATGCTTACTTCTAAGCCAAGCCAACGTGGTATACCAAGATGTGTTGTGCCTTCGATTGCCATTTTGGAATTCATAAAAATAGCAGTAGAAGCGAATAAGCAAATGATACTTGTAGTTATCCAATAAATTATTTTAGTTGTTTTCATGTCTTAGAATTAAAAAATGGGTTTAAATTACAATGAATTTATAAAATAAATTAAATATGAAAAAATCTATTCCTTATATTATTTGTTTTTTGTTTGCAACACAAACTAATTTAACTGCACAAACTACAAATACGACTTTGTCCTCAGCATCCGAAAAAGAAGTTAAACAAGTGATTCAAAACATGTTTCAAGCCATGTTACAAGCTGACACTAGCATGTTAAGAACTTGTTTTTCTGATAAAGTTATTTTCCAAACAATTGTCAACAAGCCCGAGGGTGCAATGATCAACACCGTGTCTATCAATGATTTTATTCAAAGTATCGGCAAACAAACACCCAATGCATTAGATGAAAGGATTGAATTTGGGGCGATTCAAATAGATCCGCTCATGGCTACTGTATGGACGCCGTATTCATTTTATTTTAAAGGACAATTTTCACACAAGGGTGTAAATAGTTTTCAGCTAGTTAAATTAAAAGAAGGCTGGAAGATCCAATATTTAATTGATACGAGGTATAAGTAATCAATTATTTGACTTAAGCTTAATACTTTAAGGTCTTTAATTGTTTTTGAAATTGCAATGGCTGATTGGTCGTGATCCATTCTACACCTTGTTCTTGTAGAATCGCTAAATCGGATAATTCATTTACAGTCCAACTTCCAATTTTTAATCCTGCTTTTTTAGCAGTTGCACTTAGCTGACTATTATTTTTAAATGAAGTATAATGCAAATTAATACCATCAAATTGATGCTTTACGACTGCATCAATTGTTAAGTCAGATTCAAGGTATAATACGATTGCATTTGATTGCTGCGCTTTTATCCATGAAAGGATGTCTTTGCTAAAACTGATATAGACAATACGTTTTTCAATGTTTAATTTTTTTGCTAAGGTCAAGGTTTCAAGCGTTGCTAAAGAGTCTTGTACTTTATCATTAATGGCAGCTTTGATTTCACAAATGAGTAAGGTTTTGTGCTTGTCTTGTGTACCTTTTAAAAAATATTGTTCTAATGTGGGTAAGGACTCGCCATTAGACAATTTGTTTCTATTTAAATAAGCGTAGGTATTGGTTTGGATTGTATCACCAAAATAGACTGGGTCATGATTCACAACAAGTACTCCATCTGCAGTTCTCCTAACATCAAATTCCGCACCATCACATTTAAGTTCAATCGCTTTTTCTAAAGATGCAATTGAATTTTCGGGTAAGTTAAATTCTTTCCATGCACCTCTATGTGCAATGATTTTTGTTTGTTGGGCGTTTGATGTTTGCATAATTAGCGAGCATAAAAAAATCGATACTATTTTTAACATAAATTCAGTTTGTAATCATTGTATATGATGCATAAAATTAAAGCTTATTAGATTTAAAATTGCACTAATCATCGAACCTTAGTTTAAGTATTAAGGTACTAAAATAATATTAGTTAAACAGCATTTGTAAAGCTTTCATAATTACTTAACTTTGCCCTCCTTAAAACACCATATGCATACAGGCATCCAAACATTAAAAACGGCTATTGAACCAAGTAGAGCGCAGTTATTACAACATCCTGTCTACCATCAAATCCAAACATTGGATCAATTGCAAAAGTTTGCAGAGGTGCATGTGTTTGCAGTATGGGATTTTATGAGTTTATTAAAATCCTTACAGCAAAAATTAACATGTGTACAAACGCCTTGGGTGCCAGTAGGATCTGCCAATACTAGGTATTTAATCAATGAAATAGTGTTGGGCGAGGAATCTGATGTGGATGCTTTTGATAACCGCATAAGTCATTTTGAATTGTATCAACAAGCAATGCAACAAATGGGTGCTTCTACAAGTGGAATAGAAAGTTTAATGCGTGCTCTACAATCAGGTGTTCAAATTGAAGCAGCTATTACACAATTGGATTGCGCAGATGCGATCAAAGATTTTTTGAGCTTTACTTTTAAGATTGTCAACCATGCCCCAGCACATGTGCAAGCGGCTGTATTTACTTTTGGAAGAGAAGATTTAATACCAGACATGTTCACGCGCTTATTAGAAAAACTTTTTGCAGAATCGCCAGATAAAGTTTCCATTTTTAAATACTATATCGAGCGCCATATCGAAGTAGATGGTGGTCATCATAGCCATCTTGCTTTAGAGATGGTATCAGAGCTTTGCGGAGACGATGCTGTAAAGTGGAAGGAAGCAGAACAAGCTTCGATAGAGGCTTTACAAATACGCGCTAGGCTTTGGGATGCCGTGACTGCATAAGTAAATTAACAAACGGAGATTCGCAATGTAATTTTATATTGCTTCAAACTCACCCTTCTCGGTATTTTTTCTGACTTTATCTGCTTCAAAATATTTACCATTCATGGCAATATAAACTCCTGTTGGAAGCACTTGAGTGAAAGCGAGTGCACTACCTAAGTTGAATAAACCATCCGAGCTACCAAACTTATAGGGAATCATTGCACCTGTGAGCACAATTGTTTTATTGGGGCAATGTTTTTGTAAGTATAAAGCCGTGACGGTCATCGTATCCGTACCGTGTGTGATCACAATTCTTTCTGATGTAGTAGCATTGCATGCAGATGCAATGAGTGCACGATCGGCTTCCACAAAATCAAGACTATCTTTCATCATCAAAGTGGCAATCGATAAATCTAAATTGCTTCTTCCTAGGCTCAGCATTTCATTTAAATGGGTTTCTTTAAAAAAAAGATTACCGTTTAATTCATTGTACTCTTTATCAAAAGTGCCGCCTGTTACAAAAACCTGAATACTTAAATTCATACATATTTTATTTTGGATCCATCCACATTTCCTTCCTGTCCAACCACTTGTTATCAGAAAAAGATTCCTTGCTTGCAATGGTTCGTGTATATCTTGGACTGCGCGTGGTGGAACTTGGTTGATAAGCTACATAACCCATAAGGCTTAATGCTTTACTCAAATAGGTTTCATCTGGATGCCCCAAAGCCTTGTATGGTAATACATTGTCTGCTAGTTTATGATCTGGCGTAAACCCATTTACAGTTCCATAGTTGGATTTTCCATCAAAATTCTCTGTAAGAAAAGTAATTGGTTGTAGTCCAAAATCCCAACGTTTATTAGGGTCGGTAATGGTGAATGAGCCTACATTTTTTCCATAGGTATTCTCTCCAATTAAAATCACTTCCATAAATGGTAATAAATTATTGATCACCAATTCACTCGCAGAAGCCGTATTGCCAGCAGTTAAAATAAAGACACGATTGAGTGTCCCTAAATTATTTGGCTCGGATTTGAATTTGGTTAAAAAGGCAGTACTGTCGCTGCCAGGATAGGTTTTTGATAAATAAGCAGAATAGGTTTTATTGTACACTTTTCTATTCATTATTTTACCCACCCTTGCCGTTGCATCTTTTACTGTTAAGTTGGTAATTAAATCCGAAGACACTACATATCCACCACCATTGTATCTAAAGTCTAAAACCAATTCATTTACCCCTGCAGTTTTAAAGCGACCAAAGATGGCTCTTAAGCTATCATCAAAGCTCGTGAGAAATTGACTATATGCAAGGTAGCCCACTTTTTTACCAGGCCATGAAATGATCGTATCTGCTAAAATAGGATTTGCTTGTAATTCTACTTTTGTAACTGTTACAGATTTTCCATTGGCTACAAATGTACCATTGGTTTTATCGAAATCACCAAGCTCTAGTTTTAAAGTTTGATTGGCTAAAATAGTAGTATAGTTGGCATTTGTAATTGTTTGATTATCTACTTTTAAAATAATGTCGCCTCTTTTTAATCCAGCTTTTTCGGCAGGGCTTCCTTTTAATACATAGGCAAGTACAAATGCAATTTTAGTATTTGTATTGTCTGTAAAAAATGCATTGTTTTTAATACCCAGTACTGTACTTATACCATTCAATTGATTTTGTAGATTCGTATAACTTTCGTCAATCCATGAAAAGCGATCTATTTCCTTATTGGCCAAAAGTGAATAAAAATAATCTGTTGGTTTGGCTACTGTATCGGTCTTCGATATCACTTTTATACTATCAGACCATAAATAATAGTATTTCATTACTTCGTGGATCCATTTATTAGGTGCAATATTTGGACTGGTAACAGAAGTGATTGGCGGCATTTCACTAGGTGCTTCCGTTTCTTTTTTACAAGCAAAGAAAAAAGTAGAAAGGCATAGAATAAATAGTAATTTTTTCATGCGATTAAAATGTTTCAGCATAAATTTAATCAAACTATTGTTAATAGAAAGAAAAATAATCTCTACTCGTCTGATAGTTAAGAAAATTGTCTAAATTTATAGCCTTCACCTAGGTAAGTACAGTCAACAATTCATATACAGGTCGAATTAAACGAACAATATATACAATGAAAAAAAATGCTATCGCATCAATTTTGATATTAGTTTCTTTGGCCATTTTTGGACCAGCCAAGGCACAAAAAAATTTCTACCTTGATGAATTGAAACAATGGGACGCTGCTAGAGTTGCCGCATTAAAGGATCCCAATGGTTGGCTAAATTTAGAAGGGTTGTTTTGGTTTAAAAAAGGCGTAAACAGTTTTGGTTCGGCCTCCACAAATGATTTGGTATATAACAATGTTGCTTTCCCAAAACATGTAGGAGATTTTATTTATGAAGATGGAAAAGTGTATTGGAAGGATGGCAGTACAGAAAAAGTAAAAATTTATGACGGCGATCTAGTTCAAAATTCCGAAACACTTAATTTATTAACTGCAACAGAAGGTCAATATATCAGTCGTTGGAAAGATTTTGCTTGGATCGTGATTCAAAGAGAAGATAAAGTGGGCGTTAGATTTAGAAATCTAAAAGCAAAGACTTTATTGGAATTTAAAGGCATTGAAAGATTTCCTGTAGATGCAAAATGGCGTATTAAAGCAAAAGTGATTCCTCAGAATCAAAACCCTTTGATGATCATGAATGTGTTGGGACAAAATACAGCACAAAAACATGGTGGTCAATTGGTTTTTGAAATTGATGGTAAAACTTATCGATTGGATGCCATAGATGAGGGCGGAGTAAGGTTATTCGTGGCATTTGCAGACGCGACTTCTGGTAAAACGACTTATGGGTCTGGTAGATTTATAGAACTAGATAGGCCAGATGCTGAAGGGTATACTTACATCGACTTCAATAAGGCCTATAATCCGCCATGTGCATTTACTGAATTTGCGACCTGTCCGCTTCCGCCTCCTCAAAACAGACTAAGTATTGCCATTCCTGCTGGCGAAAAAAAATATGGACATCATTAAGCGCTCCATTAACTTTGGTGGCAAATGCAACAGTTAACACCATCCAATCCTCCAATTATTGCCATTATCGGACTAGGTTATGTGGGCTTGCCCTTGGCTTTAGCATTTTCTAAACACTATCAAGTGATTGGCTATGATTTGGATCAAGCAAGGGTGGATGCATTAAAAAAGGGAGAGGATACTACATTAGAAACGGATGCAGAAGCTATTCATAATGCTAGTAATTTGATCCTAACAAATGAACTATCAAAGATTGCGAATGCAACCATATTTATTGTTACAGTGCCAACTCCGGTGCATGCAGATAAAAGTCCAGACCTGAGTTCTTTATTATATGCTAGTGCAGAAATTGCAACTGTATTAAAACAAGGAGATGTCGTGGTCTATGAAAGCACTGTGTATCCTGGTTGTACCGAAGAGGATTGTGTTCCAGTACTTGAAAAAAATTCAGGACTTAAATTTAATGTAGATTTTTATTGTGGTTATTCTCCAGAGAGAATCAACCCAGGAGATAAAGTGAATACTTTAACAAAGATTCAAAAAATCACATCGGGCTCTACACCAGCAATAGCAAAGTATATCGATCAGTTATATGCAAGTATCATTACTGCAGGCACATATGCAGCGCCTTCCATTAAAGTAGCAGAAGCTGCTAAGTCTATTGAAAATGCACAGCGTGATATTAATATTTCTTTTGTCAATGAACTGGCATTGATTTTTGATAAGTTGGGCATCGATACGCACGAAGTCTTAGCTGCTGCAAGTACTAAATGGAATTTTTTACCATTTAAGCCCGGCTTGGTGGGCGGACATTGCATTGGCGTTGATCCTTATTATTTAGCACATAAAGCAAAGATGGTCGGATATCATCCACAAGTAATATTATCGGGGCGTGATGTCAATGATCAGATGAGCATTTTTGTAAGCAATAAACTGATACAATTACTAGCACAAACAGGAAAAAAAATTCAAGGCGCCAAAGTGTTGGTGCTTGGTGTCACTTTCAAAGAAAATTGTCCTGATTTCAGAAATTCAAAAGTATTTGATATTATCCATCAACTCAAAAAAGAAGGGGCTGATGTTGCTGCTTTTGATCCTTATGCCAACGCGATGGAAGTATTTCAAAAATATCAAGTGCAATTGATTACCGCATTCGAACAATACGATGTGATTTTATTAGCTGTGGCGCATGATTTTTTTAAAGCATTGGATTATGCTTCATTAAAAACAAGTCCAGAAGCGATTGTATACGACACGAAGGCGTTTTTAGATCGTTCCATTGTCACTGCAAGATTGTAAGATAAAAATTAAAAACCTATGATAGAGTCAAAAAGATTCGGTTCCAAGAAAGCATTAATTGATATTGATGAAACCATCTGTTTCTATTCAGATAAAAGGGTGTACGAACTAGCGGAGCCTAATTTTGATAATATTGCCAAGATCAATCAATTATATGATGAAGGTTGGCATATTACCTATTGGACTGGAAGAGGAGAAAGTTCAAAAAGAGATTTAAGACCATTGACATTAGAACAGTTGACCAAATGGGGCTGCAAGTTCAATGATTTAATTACCGGATATTGTCCGAACGGTGGCGCAGTAAAACCAAATTTTGATTTGGTGATTGACGATAAAGCGAAAAGAATAGAAGAGCTATAAGAAGCCTTTTAAACATTCAATCACTAGCTTTATTTTATTCCAATCAAGAAAGTACTGATTTGGCTAGTTTTCTTTTTCTTGCAAAAGGCAAATAAAATAACCAAAAATGCGCGATGGCAGCTACCTCAAAACAAATGAGATAAAAAGGCCATGCTCCAATGATGAATGGATTATTGGCCGATGGAGGCTCCCTTAAAAACATATAATTAGTTCCAATAGCATAGTTGAGGATACCCACAGATAAGACGACTAATTGAGAGTAACCAAAAATAACCAACCAAGATTTCGGACGAGGTACAAATCCATTGTGAATGATGCTATACAGCACGACCAATAATAATCCAGCATGCTCAATAAAGTAACTATAAAAATTATAGCCCTTTATACCATTGTTAAATTCTGGTGTAAGTAATGCATGAATTCCTCCTAATAATCCCCAGTAGTAAACAAACTCACCTAATAATTGATTTTTATTGAATAAGTAGATAATGCATAAGAAAGTACTAATACTGCATAAATGTGCAGGAATATTTTGTTGGATATTCCATGAGCCAGTATAAAAATTGTAAGATTGCTCAATACCCAAATTTGCAATTAATAAAATAGCAATAAAAAAATCATAATGTTTGATTTGAATATTTTTTAAGTATTTAGGCACTTGTATCAACAAAAAGATACTTCCACCAATCCATAAAATACTCTCCCACCATAATGGAGAGAAAGTGGCGAGTGTAATAGATTTTTCAAACTGCATGCTGCAATTTACACCAATCTGAGTAGATTCTATCGACTATGGTATTAAACTAGTTCATTAGATTTTTTTTGAAGGGGTTTATTACCTTATAAAAATTGTCCATTAATGTAAAATCGATTTGATTTTGTCTACATCAGCTTGATCTATTGTTTTTTTATGGATGCAAAAAAATTATGCTACCCAACAAGAACAGAGACAAGTAATTATTTGTGACCAACAAGCCATCTATGCCATGGGCTGTGGCCAATTGGTAAAAGCGCATCCCATGTGTAATGGGTATCGCATAATCAACTCCTTAGAAGAATTGAACAGCTTCAATTTTGGCTTATCTCAAGGATTGTTGATCATTGATTGTGCTATGTTTGATTTTGATTCACAAGCTGTGAAAAATAAAATCAAAGCACTCCAACAAGTTTTTCCGTGTATTATTTTGTTGAATAAGGATACCACCGATTTTGTACTCTATCAGTTAATCGAACTCGAAGTAGATGTCATTGTTTCAAGAAATATGTCTAGCCTTGAGTGGAATAAAGCGGTAGAAATGGCTTGTCAACATAAGGTCTTTTTTTGTCAAGATACTGCTGAGCGGGTTTTACAACTCACACAGGTCATGGACAAAATTAATTTAATAGAACGCGTAAACGCGCTATGCTTATATGATAAATATATCTTAATTCGTATTTGCGAAGAAGCTTCTAGTAAACAAATTGCGGCAGAATTGAACCATAGCAAAAGAACCATCGAAGGTCATAGAACTAGACTCATGCAAACGCTTGGTGTAAAAAATGTAGCAGGCTTAGTTAAAATTGCTTTAATCACTAAGCTCTATGAACACTATCTTTCTAATCCAGGTTGGTATGCTAGTTTTTTGTTAGCCAAAACATCTTCTTTATAGTAGTGGATGGTTTTAAACTGTCCGTTCACAAAACCATAGGCTTGGTCTGTAAAATTTTTGCTTTCAGCAAACCTGCTTTGCCCACCTGTAATAATCGTTTTTGCATGTAGTCTTTTGCCAAACTCTACCGCAGCTACAAAGCTATTGCCAGTATAGCCGTATCGTTTGTTCGTGTTTGGGTAACGTCTACTTTCAAAAGAAGGCAGTGAACCCCATTTAGAAGAAGCTTGATTGACAGCTAAGCTTGGAAGGTTATCATCAAAGCTAGCACCTGGTGCCACTCTTTGAAAACGATTTATAGTACCCCAAGTAACCTCCCATCCACCATACCATTTTTCGAATTGATCTAAAGTGGCTTCTAATAATTTGATTTTAGTTTCAAAAGCAACCTCTTGGTCCATACGATTGTATTTTAAAACAATTTGTGTTCCAGCTTCTTCTGTGTTTGCAGGAGGAATGGTCGCACCCCATTTTGTAGCCCACTCTATTGCAATACTTGTTGCAATAGAATTCGTGTCAGCAATATGGTCCCAATTGGCTAAATAGTCAATCGCTTTTTTGGTTCTAGGTGCAAGATCTGCTGCTTTTGCTGCTTGTATAAAACGAGGCAATAAAATATCGAAGGCACTTAATTTTTTATTATATCCTAAAGCAATGAGTTCGTCTAAATTTATTTTATCAATTGTAGACAATAATGCTACAGCATTCAGCCCCCTTCCGTTTTCGCCATCTGGAGCCATATAAGCAGGGTAGTTAGATGCTTTTGGACTTTGATCTCCTGCAACTGTAAATGGCGTTGCATTACAATTTTGTAACCAACCATTGCTTGGGTTGATACTTTGTACAATTTCCTTTAAAGCATGTCGTCCTTGCCAGTCAGTTGCTTTAGTACTTCCATCAACCGGTAATGTATAATCAAAATTTGGGTTGCGTTTAGGTATGAAATTCCCATGCCAATAAGCGATATTACCTGCAGCATCTGCGTATACTGTGTTGTTGCTATTATTGGCTACTAGTTCCATTGCTTTAGTATAGTCTGCTAAGCTTTTTGATTTTGTTCTTGTCCAACATTCCATTAAAGCATCTAAGGAACGATTGTTTTCTTGTAGGCTTAACCATTTCCCTTTTTCCATGCCCATAATCGGTCCATGGTGGGTGAAATAAGTATCAAAGGATTTTGATTTTAGAATACCATTTTCTAGATATTGAATATTGATAGTACGTTGTCCAACTTTCTTTTTTTCTTTTTCGTAGGTATAAAACAATTCATTATTGATTCTTTCTGTTTGTTCTTCGTAGACATCTGCTACATCCGCATAACCACTTGTATGCATCCAACCACAATTTTCATTAAAGCCTTGATAAATAAAGAACTGTCCCCAAGTCACTGCGCCGTATGCATTTAATCCTTGCTCACTTACCATATGCATTTCTGATCTAAAATAAAAAGGTACATGTGGATTGATATACAGCATTGCATTACCAGTACGACTATGTTTTGGTGCAATCGCAAACCCATTAGAGCCTCTTAGGGTCTTGTCTTCCATATCATAATTGGTCTGTTCAAAAATTGATTTTTGAATAGGCGTTGTGGTATTGATACTAACTGCGTTTGGATTGGAATATAATTGTTGACCATAAAAGGCTTCAACATGTCTTTCGGTGATACCAGCAGATTTTGTTGGGGAAACGCTTCCGTCTGTCCACATCAAATGGTACCATGGCTTAAACTTTTTAAGCACTACCGGTTTTACCTCAGGGTGTTTTGATAAGTAATAGTTGATGCCATCGGCATGTGCAATTAATAATTCCTTAAACCAAATTGGACTTCTTTCAAAATCTTTCACGGCCTCTGCACTATCTTGGATGAGTTGCATCATTAGATCTTCATAAATGACTTTAGGTCCTTCCATTTCGGAACGTCGTCCTAACATTTCTAAAAAATTCTTTTCTATCTGCGGAAAATTTTCCTCGCATTGCGCGTACATCAATCCAAATACGGCATCGGCATCCGTCTTGCCATAAATATGTGGGATATCCCATTCGTCACGTATGATGGTAGTTTGTTTGGCGTGTTGATTCCATCTTGCAAGTTCAGCACTAGTTGGTTTTTGTGCAAACAATACCATCCCACTCAATACCAAGCAACTTAGTAAAGTTAATTTTTTCATATAGCGCATTTTTATGCAGACCAGTTTATAATCTTTGAACGTCTCAACCCATTTATACTAATCCCCAAGTTTTAATTCTTTCTAAATTGATTCTAGCACATTCAAGTGGTGCAATCCCTTGATAAGATTCTTGTTCTATGATAAAATGTTTTGTTCCACCAATTGCTTTAGCTAGTAAGCATACTGCTTTTGGATCCACTAAGCCATTGCCTAAAATGGTACTATCATGCTGGTCGTTCATTTCACCAATTGGAACTTTAATTTCATCCTTTACATGTACTGAAACAAAACGACCTGGATATTTTTTGATCCAATCCATCCCCCTTGCACCAATACCAAACATATTCCCAAAATCCAATTGATGGATCACCAATTCTGGATCGGTTTCTTTTAAGATGATATCATAAATTAATTGTCCATTCACTTTTTCAATAAACTCAAAATTGTGGTTATGGTATCCAAAGCGCATGCCTGATTCTAGACATAATTCCCCAGATAAATTAAATTGTTCTAACTGATGCATCAATGCATCATAAGAAGTCCTTACTTTTTCATCGATCCAAGGACTTATCACATAATCTTGTCCAAGTGTGACCGCATCGTCGATCGTATATTTCCAAGCATCTGTAAATTCCTTTTTTTGACTATCCCAATGGCTTGCATTCAATGAAGTATGACCACTTGGCATTTTCATTCCAAGGTCGTCTAATATTTTTTTAAACTCAATTGGGGTATAGCCATATAGTTTTCTGTTGACATAATTAGCATGCTCCACATATTGATAACCCATTTTTGACAATGCTTTTAAAGTACCCAATGGGTCTTTAAACATATTATCACGCACTGCATACAATTGAATTCCAATTAAATGCTTTGCATCGGCATTGGTATTTTTTGACCACAATGTAGTTGGGGCAATACCCATGCCTAATAAAGCTATCCCAGTATTTTGTATAAATTTTCTTCTTGAATTTTGCATAGCTATTAGTCTTCTACCTTTGTGTTTTTAATTGGTTTTTTATCCAAGTATTCTTTGCGATCTACTTTAGAATTACCAGTCACTAACTCATCTAAATTAGCACCATTGTATAGACGACCATTTTTCATCACATACTGGATGCTATTGGTATTTTTAATGTCTTCTAATGGATTCTTATTTAAAATAATTAAGTCTGCTAATTTACCCGCACTGATACTTCCTAAGTCCTTATCTAATCCCAAACTTTCTGCACCCAAGATAGTTGCTGTTTTCAAAGCATCTAAATTGCGCATACCGCCAGATTGCATAGACCATAATTCCCAATGGTAACCCAAGCCTTGTAATTGACCATGGCTACCTACACCAGCAAGTCCACCTGCTTCAACAATCTGCTTCATACTCTTAGCATGTTTCTGAAACACATGCTCTTCTGGTAAAAACCAAGTAGCACGACGTCTTGACTTACTTGCTAATTCTTCGTAAGGTGTATAGTATTGCATTTTAGCATCACCATATACGTTTTCGGTTTCGTAAAAATAATTCTCTGCCCATGGTCCTCCATAAGAAACCAATAAAGTTGGTGTCACTGCCATTTTAGAATTAGCAATTGTTTTCACCACATCATTGTACAAAGGATAAATTGGTAAAGAGTGTTCATGACCAGGATAACCATCCAACAGATTCGTCATATTTAATTTAAAATCTAAGCCACCTTCTGTTGTAGGCATTAACTTTTGATTTTTAGCAGCTTGAATTACCCATTGTCTATGCTTACGGTTACCTACTAAATACATTTTAATGTACTTGGTATTGTAATACTTACTGTATTGCGCTAATACAGATTCTGCTTGTGCAGAGTCTTTTAAATTATAAGACCAATAACCCACACCAGGGCCAGTTGAATACACTCTTGGCCCAACCATTTTACCTGCTTCTACTAAATCACTATAGGTTAATACATCTGTAGTAGCAGTTTGTGGGTCACGTGTTGTCGTCACACCATACGCTAAATTAGCTGCGTAAATCCATACTTGATTTTTATGAATGCCCCAGCTAGGCCACATATGAGAATGTGTATCTATAAACCCTGGTACCACAGTTTTACCAGCAAGGTTCACACGTTTTGCGCCAGCAGGTACTTTGAGTGAACCAGATTTTCCAACAGCTTGAATTCTATTTTTTACAATTAAGATATCACCATTGTTGATCACTTGATCTCCATTCATTGTAATGATTCTTGCGTTGGTTAATAACACTGTAGTTGTAGGCATATCATTTTCATAATACACTTTAACCCAAGTTTCACTCGCTTTGTATTTTGGTGCTTCTTTTTTATCGTCTTTTTTTGCAATTGCTGTGCTGTCCTTTTTAGTCGTATCTTTCTTAACAGCAGCTTCTAATTTTTTTGCAGCAGCTAAGCTATCATCAAAAGCATAAGCAGCATCCACATCATACGTAAAATGTGCTGCACCTAAACTCCAATGAATGGTTTTGCCATCTGCTTGCCAACTAGGAAATTCTCCACCAATTTCAGTTAACAACTTACTTGGGAATGCAGCATTTTTAGCATCCGCAACAGAAATAGAAACTGATTTGCCAGATTTTGGAAGTGTAACAAAATAGATATTATTGTTCACCTGTGCAATTGCTGCAGATCCCTTTGGCGATAATAAAATATTGTTTGCACTAGATGGAGGATTGTTTTCTTTTGCAGCTTCGTCTGCGTCAAATACTTCTGGAATGACACAAGGATCTGCTAATGGCTTACCACGATGCTCAGGCACACTTCCGAAAGTAGTGATACCAGAGATTTTTGCAATTTCTTTTTCGTCACCACCATCCCACTGAATTGAAATTAATCTCCCACGATTGTTTAAATAAATACGATCATCGTTCAATGCAAAATGTGGATTGTATCTTCCATTCGCTTTATCAATGATTGTTTCATTGCCTGTGGTCAAATCAATCCAAGCTAATTCATCTTCTGAATCATCATAACTAGGTTCAATGGCATCCTTGAATTTTTGAGCGCTCGTTTTATTGAAAACTAATTTCTTACCTGTTGGATCAATCGCAAGACCTTGGTACAAAGCATTTTCTTTTGTAATTGTCTTTTCTGTATTATTATTTAAATCAATAAAACGAATGGCACCACCATCGGGATTCCATGTGGTAAAATAAATACCATTGCCAGCAGGATTCCAAACTGGTTGCGCTTCGGTGAAATCATTTTTTGTCAAACGCTTAGGATTGCCGTTTGGATAGTCCATCACATACAACCTGTTCAATACTGTAAATGCCAATTGTTTTCCGTTTGGAGAAGGCACCGCATCTCTAATTTGAGTCGCCATTGTAGCTACTGTATCCTTGATAGGATATTTAAATAATACTTCTGGGCCCATTTCAATTTTTGCATCTACTGTATATGGAATGGAAGTTTGTGCAGCAGTTTCAATATCGATCTTATTTATTTTTCCGCCGTAAGAAGCTAATAAATATTTACTGTCTGGCGTGAAACTCATTGCTGGTAATACACCTAATACCGCAATAGATTCTTGGTCATCTCTTTGTACAGGATAAGCCAACCAAGCTTCTTCGCCAGTCGCTAAATTTCTTTTTACCAATCCAGTTTTATCTTCATAACGAGATCCATACACCAACCATTTTCCATCCTTAGACAATACCGGTGTAAAAGCCGATCCATATCTAGAAGCAATCGTTCTGGTTGTACCTTTTTCTCTATCATACACACCAATACTATATTGTGGTAACATGGCGTTGTAGTTCCAAGCACCATTACGAGCACTGTAATAAATATAACGACCATCTGCACTCACTGCAGGATCAATAGTTTTTAAAGTAGCAGGTGCATCAATCAAACTAGTACCTGCTCCACCATTCTTATGCATCAAATACAATTTAGTATTACGACGCCCTTTTGTATACACGATATAATTTCCGTCTGGTGTATAGACTGCACCTGGAAAATTATTGTTTTGTTCCTCAGTCAATGCAAGGGTATCTTTTTTCTCTAAATCTATATACCATATATTTTCTGCACCAGATCGGTCAGATAAAAATAAAATGCGTTTTCCATCGGGACTATAACTTGGATGGTTATCGTAAGCCATACCCTTGGTGATCGCAGTTGCTTTTCCGCCTTCCATCGGGATACTATATATATCACCCATCAAATCGAATAAAATAGTTTTACCATCTGGGCTTACAGCTAATGAAGTCCAAGTGCCTTCGTTGGTCGTAAAGTCAAATGATCTAGTTGCTTTTAATGGCAATCCTTTAAATTGACTAAAACTGGTGCTATCTTTTTTTGGACTTTTCTTATCCTGTGCTTGTGAACTGATTAAACCAAGCACCATGAATAGCGTCAAAGTAATTATTCTCATATTGGTTATTTTTTGAAAGTTACATCAATCCAATAGTTCTCGAAAAAAAATGAAACCATAGCAGATAGCCGTTCATCAAATATTTGAATAATTTTAACTAAAAACTTAGGTAGAAATTGGCTATCATGCCTAAACTAGTCGTATATTTGTATTATGAATAAACAAAAATTGGGGCAATTTATTTCTATAAGTTGCTTGTTATTAATGAGTTATGTTGGATTTGCTCAAAATTTAACTATTCAGGGTAGTTTAAAGGATAGTATAGCAAATAGAGCCCTTAATTCAGCGACCGTTTCATTGGTCTATGCAAAAGACTCATCATTGGTTAGTTTTTCAAGAACGAATGAGGCTGGGGTCTTTAATTTCAAAAATGTGGCACCTGGAAATTACTTGATTTCTGTTTCCTATGTTGGTTATGTCCCAAAATGGGTACCTGTTTTAACTGGAACAGATAAAATAGTAGAAATGGGTTTGATCTATATGAACGATGTGAATACGATGAGCACGGTGACGGTGACTGCACGTAGACCACCTGTTGTGATTAATGGAGATTCGGTGGAGTTCAATTCAGAAAATTTTAAGACTGCGCCGAATGCAGTGGTAGAAGATTTATTAAAAAAGATGCCAGGGATGGAAGTAGATAAAGCTGGTGGCATCACAGTGAATGGAAAAAAAGTGACCAAGGTTTTTGTGAATGGAAAAGAATTTTTTACAGGCGATCCAGTGATGGCTACTAAAAATTTACCTGCCGATGCGGTTGATAAAATTCAAGTTTACGATCGCAAGTCTGATCAAGCCATGTTTACAGGCATTGATGACGGATCAGAGGAAACAGCGATTAATTTAAAATTAAAAAAAGACCGCAATAAATCTACTTTTGGTAAATTGAATGCAGGTGCTGGAACGCCAAGTGTATTTGATGCACAAGGCAATGTGAATGTAATTAATAATGAAGAACAATTTTCTGCCATTGGCGGTGCGAATAATACCAACAGACAAAATTTTTCGGGTCGAAACATCATTAATTTTTCTGGAGGTGGCGGAGGTAGACCAGGCGCCGGTGGAGGCGTAACCGTCAATTTTAGTGGTGGTTCTGGCGAAACAGATGCCAATGCACAAGGTATTGCAGATACCTATTCTATCGGAGGAAATTATTCAAATTTGTTCAATGATAAAAAAACCGAGTTCAATGCCAATCTTTCTGTGAGTGATGTTACAAGAAATAATAACAGTTTCTCGAAAACACAGAACCTTACACCAGGTAATTCATTCAATAGAATTTCTAATGCTAATTCAATAGCAGGCAATAAACAACAAAACTTTGGAAGCACGATCGATCATAAAGTGACTGACAATTTTTCTTTTAGGTTTACACCAAGCTTAGGTTTGCAACAAACCACGAATTATAGCGAAGATTCCACCCAAACCTATTTAACAAATGGCAACTTGCTGAATAGCAATACCACAATGTCTTCTAGCGCTTCTGATGCAGTCAATGCAGCAAGTACTTTATTGTTAAGAAAAAAGTTTGCTAAAAAAGGACGTACTATTTCTTCTACAATAACACAAAGCTTTAATCGATCTAATTCAACAGGAAATCAGTATACAGAACAATTATCTTATTTAAATAATAAGCTAACGAACGACTCAATTTTAGATCAAAAAAATACGCGTAAAGGAGAGAATTCAAGTTACTCTGCTAATTTAATATATACAGAACCTTTAGGTAAAAAATCTTTATTAGAGTTCAATACTTATTTAAGTAAAAGCATTGGATCATCTAGTAGAAGAATTTTTGATCGAAACGATGCAACAGATAGTTATGATTTATTGAATACACGTTTAACCAATGAGTTCAATAGCGAGTATACCTATTCTGGTGGTGGTATGAGCTTTAGATCTAATCAAAAGAAGTTTAATTTTGCCACGGGCGTGTCCTTACA
>JACCDX010034846.1_pt1 | contig 24543 bp, 27 predicted proteins | sample 7449681 | NCBI WGS metagenome assembly JACCDX01 (sample SAMN15323450, study PRJNA562643) | freshwater metagenome | isolation source: river surface water | place: USA:Blue River Watershed | collected 2017-08-18
CGTAAAAATTTATGACGCCAGACGCGCGTACATTGTGAATGAGGAGGATGATACTGTAGGTGCCTCGGGAATCAGAATGCATGTGTTGCCGCGCGGTTCACGCTTTGATCCAAGACTTGGAAGACTGGGTTCCTGGCGAAATTAGTTTTGCGCCGAATACGTATGATTTGATGGGTGCTTCAGTTGATGATTTATCTACACAAAATACTGCCGTTTTTGCTCTCGCCACTCGTGCTGGCGATGCTCCTCTTGGCAGTTGGTGTCATCACTAAAAAAAAGCGTTATGGGTTAATAGGTTTAATCCTGCTCTATGGTTCTAGTACTTTTATTGTGGCGGATTTTTTGTTCGAGTCACTGGAAGGACGCAACCTTAAAAAGCAAGCTCAACAAGCGAAACCTGCTGATGCGATTGTCGTATTGAGCGGAATGCTGGTCCATGTAAATAGTGAAACAGGCCCAGTCGCAGAATGGGATGATGCAGATCGCTTTTTTGCTGGTCTGGATCTTTATCAGGCTGGAAAAGCTCCGCGTTTGATATTCACGGGTGGTGTCCTGCCATGGGAAAAATTGTCGCAAAGTGAGGGCGAGATTCTTCGGTCCTTAGCATTACGGTTTGGTGTGCCTGAAAAGAACATCAGTGTGACACGCGAGGCTCAAAATACTCAGCAAGAAGCGTATGCTGTCAAAGAGCTATTGGGTGAAGCAAAAATTTTATTAGTGACCTCTGCCTATCACATGCCTCGGGCCCAGCGTCAGTTTGAGACCCAGGGATTTGAGGTCGAGGCTTTTCCAGTGGATTTCAAAGTTCGCGCCAGAGCGATGACGCCAATGGATTTCATGCCCGATCCACGCGCACTGAGACTGACAGATATCGTTGTGCGCGAATGGCTCGGCGGACTCTACTACCGAATCCTCAGAGGTCTGTAGTCAATTCTTTTCAATATCAACGAGCTTGTTGGCAATAAGTTTACGAAGAGCGTCTAGCGCGCTTTTCAGAGAATACAAACGATTCATATCGTCGGTGGGAATGGAGATATTGAGGATTTCCAGATTCAAGTCATTTAATCGCGAAAGCATTTGCTGAAGCTCTTGACGGTTGTCGTTATAGACGGCATTTCGTTCGATCTCCAAGATCTCTTCATAGGCGTTAGAAATAAGAATCACTGCGCGGGTATGCCGATAGTTTGGAAATAATTTGATGAGTGGATAGATCACTGCAAAAGCACCGACCAGCAATAGCCAGATTTTGTCCAGATAGCTCACTAGCCAAAGGGGTAGTTTTCCATCAAGAGCGGGAGCCCCTTTGTCGTAATAGCGTGAGGCGACTTGGCTTAACGGAAAATTACGGTCGAGGTAAGTTGGAAAAAAATCAGGGTTGTTGAAAAGTGGTTCGAGGTCCCGGCTGATTTGTTCTGCCGCAGTCATAAAAAGATACTGAATGGCTGGATGCATGTCTTTACTGATGAGCAGCGTTGCCGTTGTGGCAAGCATGTTGACATCTTGAGCGGGAATCCGATGTTTCAGATCCAGGGCTCCTTTGGGTAGCGTGATTGGATTCAAGATAGGGATCTTTTTCGAGATCGCCTGGGCGAAATCAAAATTAAAGATTTTCAGTTCGTGATGATTCAGTAGTTTTTGCAGGTTCGGACCATTTTCCGCATCTGCAATAAACATGGCAAAAATTTCGCCATCGATTATTTTTTGAGTCGCCTCGGTATTACTCAAGTGAAGAAAGTTTGGATTGTCTTTAACATTTAGGTTAGTCAGAGACAAGATTTTTTCGCTGAGAATGTCAGTGCCACTTCCTTTGGGGCCAATTGAAATCTTTTTGTCACTTAGGGCTGCAATGATGGCCTTGGCATCAAGATCCTCACCGCGATGGAAAAGCCATAATGGTACGTATTCGACACTACCCAGAGTTTCAAGTTTGGGGTAACGACCTTTGGGAGCAATGCCGGCCAGGGCGAACGCAGCGGTCACGGGAGATCTGGGGTCCGTGATCTCTTGCATGCTTTCGGTGTAGCCGCTTGTATTGACCAAATGCAGAGTGATCCCTTCCGCTTCGAAATAGGATTGGAATTTTTTACCGAGTTTTTCAAAACTCGAGTCGGGCTGGCCGACTGCCAGGTAAACATTACGGGGTGGAAACGGATCGGTGACAAACAGAAGAACACTGAGACCCACCACTAACAACAAGAGCATGGGCCATTCGGTACGCAGGAGATTGCGCCAATCACTGATTTCTTGAATCAGAGACTTCAAGGAATAAATGGTCAGTGAGGGGTCTTGGTTCTTTTTTCTGTTGGAGGTCATAGGGCGTTTTAGGCTCGTTTTCCTAGGAGACCATTATGCGCTATTTCACTCAAATCAAGGAAGCTAGACTAGAAACTGACCGCTAAACCAATCGCAAAGCCTCGCACATTATCACCAAAGGCGTAGCGGGCGACGAGTCTGGTGCGCGTGACAACTGCTTTGTACTTGCTGGAGTCGAACTCGATCCCCACGCCGACGGAAGTCAGATTGTTGAAACCGAGCAAGCCACGTTGGTCACCTAGGTAAACCGTATTGGCCGCCTCCAGAACGTAGCGAAGAGGGTTGTCCATCACTTGCAAGCCAGTCGGTGCTCGATAGCGCGCATAAATACTGGCGGCTTCTGCTGAGGCTGAGCCGCTGACTACAGCGGAGGAGTCAAACGTGCGCAACCGAATATTCGTGTAGCGCAGTTCGAGATCAATCTCATGCTCAGGTTTAACAAGCGTGTAGTCGAGCATGAGCGAGCCGCCCAAACCGTAGGCGTTGAGTCGACCTCTTTTGAGAAAGTCTAAAGAGGGATCGATATAGTCATCAATGAAACGACCCGCGAGCGAGGCGTCCGATTCGAGGTGCGCGAGCGAGAAATTAAAAATGGGACGTAAGACAAGGTTGGGCGCAATAGGAAAGTCATAGCCTACGCCACCGGAGAGGGCGACAGAATTCCAGCGCGCGGGAACTGAACGGAAATCCTGACCACGTTCAGAAACAAAAACCGGATCAAACCGCATGAAGGCAGCAGAGCCCTCAAGATAGACAGGCACGTTTTTACTGATGGTCTCGCCGCCTGCGAACTGTGTCATGAATAAACGATTTTGACCAACTTGATCGTCTCTGATGGAGAGAAAACTACTGGTCAGATCAGGCACAACTGAATATGACATCATCGCGAGAACTTCGTCTGCGCTCTCTTTGATTTTTGCTGCCGGAAGTAGACCTCGTCCTTGTGCAAAAGTTGAACTGAAGGCAACACCACACAACAGCAAAACAATGATTTTTAAACAGGATTGAAAAGCGTTTTTACACATGATGTTGTTTAAAAACTTCAATATTGACGGGCTTCGTAGCCCGATTGGCGTACGCCTCGGGTATTTGCAATGAGTGAATTCTGATAACTGAATAGATTAATGCTTTCTGAGTAATTATGCGACCGACAACGATTGTAATATTTGAAATTCGAAGGCGCGATGTGTGTAATTAATCGTTGCCCTGTAAGCAAGATTGACTCCTCTTAGGATGACTTATGCAGACTCCACATCGTGTCTCAACAATTGTTTTTGCCCTTTCAGTCGCTTGGGCCGCACCCTCAGTCGGACAATCTGCCGCAACAGATTCAACAACAGCACCGCAAGCACAAAATGCAGCTGCACCAGTATTTTCTGCACAAGAAATCGACGCCATGCTCGCGCCGATTGCGCTCTACCCTGATGCGCTGTTATCGCAGGTATTGATGGCGGCGACATATCCGCTCGAAATCGTGCAAGCCGCGCGCTGGTCGAAGTCGTCTGGAAATACGGGCGGTGATGCCGCGCTCGCCAAAGTCAGTGACCAGACCTGGGATCCGAGCGTGCAGTCTCTCGTCGCGTTTCCACAAGTGCTAACCATGATGAGTGAGCAGCTCGACTGGACTCAAAAACTCGGCGACGCCTTCTTGGCTCAGCAAGGCGATGTGATGGATTCGGTTCAGCGCTTGCGCGCACAGGCGCAAAAGGCCGGCAATTTGGCATCCAACACTCAGCAAAAAGTTTCCACGCAAGGACAGACGATCATCATCGAACCAGCGCAACCGAATGTCGTGTATGTGCCTGCCTATAACCCGACTGTGGTGTATGGCGCGTGGGCTTACCCTTCGTACCCGCCTGTTTATTATCCCGGCGTGATGAGTTGGTATCCCGGTCAGGCGATGGTGAATGGCTTGATGTGGGGAGCCGGTGTAGCCGCAGCGGGCGCGATTTTTGGTGGATTTAACTGGAACAATCGCGACGTCAATATCAACGTCAATAATTTCAATCGAATCAATCGCAATAATTTTTATTCTGGTCAAGGTAATAGCAGCTGGAAACACAATCCACAGCATCGTGGTGCTGTGGCATATCGCGATAACGGATCAAGGCAACGTTACTCGACACGAGATGCCAATGCTGTGAATGCACGCAATGAAATGCGTGGTCACACACCCGCACGCCCTGCGGCGGGTGCGGGTAACGCACCGGTGAGGAATGCAGCCAATGTTGGTAATGCCCCTGCGCGCGCAGCGGCTGCCGCTCCTGCACGAAATCTTGAACAAAATCGTCCCGCTGCGGCCCCGCAGCGTGATGCCTTGCAAAACCGCGCGGCGCAAGCACCTGTGGCGAGAGGGGATGCGTTCAAAGGAGTTGAGGCTGGCAGACAGTCTATTGATCGTGGTCGCTCAAGTGTGGCCGCGGCGTCACGTCCGAATGTGGGTCATGGTGGTGGCGGTGGTGGTGGCAGGTTAGGCGGCGGGGGTGGCGGTGGTGGTAGGGGCCACGGTCGTGGTTAATACCTTGCGCATTTTGTCCAAAAATATTTTTCAGACTTTTATTGAGACCACCATGATTGCACGTATTGGTTCAGTATTACTTTTAACGATTGGGCTGTTGATGGCCTCTGCCACCACTCAGGCACAACGTGTTCAGCAGGTTTTCAAAACACCAGAGGCCGCAATGGAAGAATTCGGCTATGCGGTTAAAAACAAGGATGACTTGCTATTTCGTCTAATGCTGGGAGAGGATTACAAGTCCTATATTCCCTCTCCGACCAAGGAGGACTATCAGCGGTTTTTAAGCGCATGGGACAAGTCGCACAAAATCATGATGGACAATCCGCAACTCGCACATATCGGCGTGGGTGAAAAGGGTTGGACGTTGCCGATCCCTCTGGTCAAAGAGGGCAATGACTGGCGCTTTGATTTGGATTTGGCTGCCCAGGAAATGAGACAGCGTACAGTGGGTGTCAATGAACTCGCTGCGATCAAGGCGATGCTTGCCTACGGCGACGCTCAAATGGAATACGCTGAAAAAGATCGGATGGGTGACGGTGTATTGCAGTATGCCCAACGCTTGCAAAGCACTCCGGGCAAACGTGATGGACTGTACTGGCCCACAAACGCGGATGAGCCTTTAAGTCCGATCGGCGAGTATTTCGCGCAGTCAAAGTCGGTGGACGGTATCGATGAGCGTGGATTCCATGGTTATCTTTTCCGTGTCTTGACTTCTCAGGGTCCTGCGGCACCGGGTGGTGCATTCGACTATGTTGTAAATGGACGTATGATTGGCGGATATGCCTTGTTGGCCTGGCCCGTTGAATACGGCGAGACAGGTGTGATGACGTTTATCGTGAACCAGGCTGGACAGGTTTATCAAAAGAACCTGGGACCCGCCACGGAGCGATTGGCGAAACAAATTAAGTCTTTCAATCCAGACGCTACTTGGCAAAAGGTCTCAAAAGACGATCTCTGAGTGACATCCTGTAAGAGCGGTGTAGTCAGAGGTTGTGGATGACTACCCGCTCTTGGAGAAACTCATGAGAATGACTTGCCCGCACTGCCAAAAAATCAATCAGTTGCCTGTTGACAGGTTATCGAGCTCGCCGATTTGCGGTGCTTGTAAAAAAGACTTGTTAACCGCACCGGTTGATGTCGACGAACTGACCTTCAATGAGCTTTTGGCAAGCTCTCCACTCCCCGTTGTCGTTGATTTTTGGGCCTCTTGGTGCGGTCCTTGCCAAATGTTCGCGCCCACTTTCAAAGCGAGTGCGGCTCGGCACGCCAATCGTGTACTTCATGTCAAAATCAATACCGAAGACAACCAAATGTTGTCTCAGCGACTGAATATCAGGTCGATTCCGACGCTCGCCGCATATGTGGGTGGCAAAGAAGTCAATCGTGTCAGCGGTGCTTTGCCTGCTGCCTCGCTTGAGCAGTTTGTGCAAAGAGCGCTAGCGGCTTAAATGGGTATAAAGTGCTAAATACTTTTGAGCCATTCTGCTGACATCGTGCTCGGTTCTCACGTATCGAGCGGCCAACGCAGTCATGTTGCTGACCTCAGCAGGGTGACTTAATACCCAGTCAAGATGTTTGGCAATTTCCTGCGCGTCGCCAACGGTGGCGAGCAGTCCGCGTCCGTCAGCGAGTACCTCTTTGATTCCACCCGTGCGGGTACCAACGACTGGTATTTCGAGCGACATTGCATCGAGCAAACTACTGCCGAGCGCCTCATAGGTTGAGCAGAGGACGAAAGCACTCAAAGCTGGATAGAGTCGTTCAGGGCTGTGCTGAAAACCCAGGAGTAAGTATTTTTTTTCGAGTCCAAGTTTCTTGATGAGTGCGCGGGACGCCTCAGAAGAGGATCCATCAGCACCCCAGTGAATAAAGACGACATCTGGATGGTCTTGGCAGACTTGGGCTGCAGCCTGGATCAGTGTGAGGGGATCCTTTTCGACGCTCAGAGCAGCACTTGTGCCGATGAGTCTTTTACCTTGTAGCTGATGGGTGGAAATCAGCGTGTTGATTCTATGGGTGTCAGGCGTGATGGGCGGTGTCGCGCTCGGAATGATGATGGGTGCGAGGCCAAATCGGCGAGGTTCTGCCGCGGCTGCCTGGCTGATGGCGACAAGCTGGTCGACGCATTTCCACTTCAGTTTGGTGAAAAGCTGTCCGGACGACACGGGGAATTCAGTCCGTCTGGAAAAAACGATAGGTCTGCGGTGAAAAGGTTTGGCCAGCACTGTTCCTGTGACTGCTCCGGCGGTTTGTGCATGCAAAATATCAAAATGCGCGCCATGCAAGCTTAACCACAATGCCAAGGATACCGCTTGGCGGGCGTGATGCACGGTGAATCCTAATTCTCTTGCATGCTGTGCAAGTTCACTCCCCGCGCGCGCGATAATCTCGACGTCATGTCCGAGCTCTCGTTGCGCGCAAGCGGTTAAAAGCGTTTGACGCTCTCCGCCACGCCAGCCTTTCTCAAGATTGATTTGAAGTATTTGCATGCTTCAAGAATAACAGAGGCAGAAGATTGGGTTCAGGCTTGAAACATGCTTCGCACACCTGCTCAGCTCGGCGATAATGGCCAGATGAACGTTTTTAAATCAGGGTTTCATTTTCAAGGATTGATTAAACATGTCACGCGAGCTGGATCAGGAATTTATGCTCGATCGCGAGGCGCTTGCCCATGCTGTAGCGCTGATGGGACAGACCTTTACTGCAAGTGATTGCGCCAAGCTTGGCACCACACTCCCTGAGTCTGGAATCGGTTCAATTGAAACGTTGGATCAACTTGCACCGATCGTGCTGGGTCGTGCCGCCAGACTGGATGCGCCGACAGCGTTCGCCCACAAGGATCCTCCCACACCTTGGGTGACCTGGGCCACCACGCTCTGGAATGCCTCGCTGAATCAGAACCTGTTGCACCCCGCGACAGCACCTGTCGCGCGCGAGCTTGAAGAAAAAGTGATTGAATGGCTCGCGCCTTATTTCGGCATGTCGGGTGGACATATGACGCCTGGCTCTTCCGCTGCAAATCTGACTGCGCTCTGGGCGGCGCGCGAGTGCGCTGATATCTCAGAGGTGATAGCTTCTGAGGCGGCGCATCTTTCTATTAAAAAATCCGCACATATTTTGGGATTACGCTTCACGGCTGTTCCTGTGGACGATGCAGGCGTGATCCGTGAGGAAGCTTTGCCAACAGATATGCATAAAGCCGCACTTGTATTGACCTCCGGGTCGACAAGCGTCGGCGCGTTGGATCCTCTCACACTCATTGGTCGAGCTGCCTGGACACATGTGGATGCAGCGTGGGGCGGGCCCTTGCGTTTAACGCGTTATGCAGACCGGCTGGCTGGAATTGAACATGCGGATTCGGTTGCGGTGTCTTCCCATAAATGGTTGTTTCAACCTAAAGAGTCCGCGCTTGTATTTTTTCGTGATTCGCTCAAAGCCACCGAGGCCATCAGTTTTGGTGGGGCATATTTGACAGAGCCTAATGTAGGGCTGCTGGGCTCTCATGGTGCGACGGCGGTTCCCTTGCTGGCCATGCTGTTGAGCTGGGGTCGGGCAGGGGTTGCGCAGCGTATTGAGCATTGCATGATGATGGCGCAAAAGTTGGCTGATTTTATTCGAGGGGACGATCGGCTTGAGTTATTTGCGATGCCGACAACAGGTCTTGTCGTGTGGCGCGCGCGTGATCCAAGAATGTTTGAACGTTTATTGTCAGAGTTGCCGATAGGTATGACGTCCACCGTCACGATTGGACAGCGCAAGTGGCTGCGAAATACGGCGGCCAATCCAAATGCAGACATCGAGTTGATGATTCACACAATTAAAAAGGTATTAGGCGAGTCATGAGTGCGAATAAGAGTACGCAGAAAAACACTAAACCCACCATCGTTCTGGCCCCTGGTTTTATGACGGATGACGATATGTGGCGGGATTTTGTTCCTTTTTTAAAGGACTACGACGTCATGTATGCAGACTTCCGGGAAGGCACGACTTTGCAAGAGTTGGCCGCCAGTAATCTAAGTCGGTGTCCCGAGCGTTTTATTCTGATCGGTTTTTCATTAGGTGGTTATATTTCGCGTCATATGTTGTATCAGGCTCCTGAGCGTGTGCAGGCTCTGGTCCTGATTGGAACTTCGACGAGACCGACGACGCCACCCGTGTCAGAGGGGCCCGCTACAAAGATGTTTCGAGGCATGAGTCGAACGGCGCTCAAGCGCGCAGTTCATGTTGATCGCGAAAATGACGAGACACTGATCAATCGATTGAAAGATATGGGTGAGCGGCTGGGTGCAGAGGTGTTTACCCGATTGTCCGCACTGGAGCGCAAGTCAGATCTTGAAAATATGCGTTCGATTGCGTGTCCCGTACTCGTCGTGACGGCGGATCAGGATCGTCTGCGCTCGATGGAGGAGGCAACTGAAATGGCTGAAGCGGCGGGTGCGCCTCTGGTTGTCCTGAAACATTGTGGACATATGATGCCGATGGAGGAGCCTGAGCAATTGGCAGAGGTCGTGTTGGATTGGCTCTCCAAAAAGTTAGGGCGACATGACAGTCCTCACGGGATATCCGCATAAGCGTGTCAGCATTTGCGAGTAAGTCATGCTGAGTCAAGGTGCACGGGTGCTACAGTCCTTCACTGTCTCTTTTTCGCAGTGTGACTTAACAGGATTGATCTCATGAACGTTCGGAATATTCTTTCTGGTATTTTTGCCGTGACCGCGATGGCTTTCGCAGTATCTGCTAGCGCGCAGACACCGACTGCCAGCCAGCAAAAGCAAATCAAGGAAGCGGAGGAAAAATTTGTCGCCGCTGACAAAAACGCCGATGGCAAACTCACGCTCGAAGAAGCAAAAGCCGGAATGCCGCGTATTGCTTCAAATTTCAGCAAAATCGACACGAATAATGATGGTTTTGTGACGATCGAAGAAATCAAGGTCATGATTCTCAAATAAGTCTTGATGGATGTGCTTCAGTGCAGGCGAACGCCATAGCGTTTGCCTGTTTCAGCAGCTATGATGTGGCAAATAATTCTTCTGATATCGCCCATCAAGAGTGCTGAATATGTCGAATACCCAGACTCCCCACGCACCTCAGCCGCCTGGCTTAGATGCTTTTGCACCCAGACTTTTGAATGGGGTCGCGCATTTTCCCGTTTATTACATGCGCGGTGGCACCTCCACGGGGGTTGTCTTGTGGGAGCCGCATCTGCCCGGGGCGCTTGAACTGAAAGAAGAATTGATCAGACGCATCATGGGTGTGCCTGTTTCAGGCGAAACAAAGGGCAACAAGCAAATCAATGGTCTGGGCCGAGGTCCGGCGACAAGTAATAAAGTCTTCATGCTCGACATGTATGATGGTCCCGAGGCTGACCTGAGCAGCACGCTCGCACAGCTCGCTGCAGACAAATCTGCGATCGACTGGAGCGTGAATTGCGGAAACATGTCATCGGCTCTCCCGTTATATGCGCTGGAGACTGGGTTGATTCAGGCGCAGAAACCGCTGACAACCGTGAGGATTTTTAATACCAATACAAAAGTGATCACCGATGCGCGAATCAATACGCCTGCGGGAAATGCTCACGTCCCTGCGGATACAGAGATTCCCGGGGTGATGGGCGCCTTTCCCGGCGTGGAGCTCAGTTTGAGGCACCCTGTGGGCGCCAAGACTGGCAAGCTTTTTCCCACAGGCAATCGAAAAGATGTGTTCGCCGGCGTGTCGGCAAGTTGTCTGGATGTCGCGGTGCCAATGGTGATCGTGAGCGCAGCCGAGTTGGGTAAAAAGGGTGATGAATCAGTCGATGCGCTGAATCAGGATCATGATCTGAAAGTCCGGTTGCGTGAAATATGGGTCGAGGCGGGCTTGAAAATGGGCTTGAAGAAGCGCAATGGCGAGCCCATGACGCGTACAGAGCTTGAAAACAGCGAGACGATACCGAAGATTTGCATGGTCGCGCCTCCCAGAGGTTCGGGTCATATTTCTGTCAGATATTTCACCCCGCAGTCCGCACACGGTTCGCTTGCTGTGACGGGCGGATGCTGTCTGGCAACGGCGTGTTTGTTGCCTGGTACTGTGGCACATGAGATCGCGCAGAATCTTGCTGGTTTTTCCGACGAGGAAAGAGAAATCGTTGTCGATATGGAAAATCCTGCGGGTACCTTGCGCGCGCGGATCCGCGGCGCGTTGTCGGTTGACGGAGCTGTGATCCCTTGGGCCGCCTATGCGCGTAATACGCAGGTGTTGATGCGAGGTTATGTGCCGATTTATCAACCCACTGCCGCCCTCATGGCTTTCTTTCAAGGAGTCCAGAATTGAAAACGATCATTGCCAAACCCTTAAATGCCAAAGATTTCGCGCCGTTTGGTGATGTGCTGGATATGCCCAAAGAGCCGGGACGCGTCTATTTTCAGGATTCGTTGGGGAATTTACGTCCGCATGCGGCGGCTTCCCTGTCAACGGTTTACAAAGAACCTAGCCCCGCCATGCCTTTCGAGGTATCGATGCTGGAGCGGCATGAATTTTCCTCTCAAAGCTTTATGCCCGCAGAGGTGAAAAGCTGGATGATTGTCGTTGCCCCCCATGATGCGCAAGGCAAACCAGATCTTGAACGCGTCCAGGCTTTTCTGGCCGATGATACGCAGGGGATCACCTATAAACCGAACACATGGCATCATGGCCTGACAGTTTTTGACGCACCCGGAAAATTCAATATTTTCATGTGGCGTGACAATAGCTCCGGCGATGAAGAGTTTTTCTCCATCGAGCCATTTGTGGTGACTCAAGCTTGATCGTGTTTATGCATCTTTTCATCAGGGGATTCTTCGATGCCATCTATCCTGCAGGTCAGACAACATAAAAATCCGGATGGGACGCCGGCACCTGCGCATGTTTTGAAGGACAACTCGGCGTGGCGTGCTTTGCACCGTGAGGAGATTATCGAACCTGAGCGGCCGATTATTGACGCGCATCATCATCTCTGGGATAAACCCGGTCAGACGTACCTCATACGTGAATTTTTAGCGGATGCTCAGTCCGGGCACAACATCAGAGGGACGGTCTACATCGAAGGTGGATCGTACTATGGGAAAAGCGTACCTGAGATGATGAAGCATCTCGGGGAGGTCGAGTTTGCCAATGGCATGGCCGCTGTGGCTGACAGCCAGGCGTATGGCACGACCCTTGTCGCGTCCGGTATTGTGGGTGGAGCAGATTTGACGTTTGGTGCCGAGATTGCCGAGCTACTCGATGCACAGGCCGCGTCTGCGCCCAAGCGATATCGCGGCATTCGTTTGATCACCAAATGGGATGCGGATGAAGCGCTCAACAATAGTCGTTACGTGATCCCGCCGGGGTTGTTGAGCCATCCTCAGTTTCTCGCCGGTTATGCCCAGCTGGGTGTTCGTGGTTTGAGTTTTGATGCGATGGTCTATCACCCTCAACTCCTTGAGCTTGCAGAGTTGGCGCGTGCGTTTCCTGAGACGACGATCAATCTGAATCATATTGGTGGTTTGATTGCTAAAACTCGCACATACCTCTCCCACGAGGCTGAGGCAACCCAGCAATGGCAAGCTTCGATGCGCGAGCTGGCGCGTTGTCCGAATGTGTTCGTCAAACTAGGCGGGCTGGGTATGCCTTATCTTGGTTTTGGAATGAATGCGCTTGAGCGTCCTGCTGATTCAAAAAAATTAGCCGAAGTTTGGGGTCCTTACTTTAATTTCTGTATTGAAACCTTTGGGCCTGAGCGTTGCATGTTTGAAAGCAATTTTCCTCCTGACCGCGACTCGGTCGAATATCACGTTGTGTGGAATGCTTTTAAGCGCATTGCGATGCCGTATACGTCTGATGAAAAGCACGCATTATTTTTTGATACGGCTGCCAAAGCCTATCGTTTGAAAGTGTCACTCTAGAAAGGTCTGCGATTTTGCCTGCTGTTTTGTACTCTTATCGTCGTTGTCCTTACGCGATGCGCGCGCGGATGGCTTTATGGTGCGCAGGGATACAGGTTGAGTTGCGCGAGATTAGTCTGCGCGACAAACCTCCAGAGATGCTTGCCTTGTCTCCCAAGGGAACAGTTCCCGTTTTGCATTGTGCGGACGGCCGTGTGATTGATCAGAGTCTGGACATCATGCGTTGGGCACTCGCCCAGAACGATCCTTCGGGATGGTTGCGCTGGCAGCCGGGGTCTGAGGAGTTTGCGCTGCAAGAATCATTAATTACCTGCAATGATTCGACCTTCAAGTATTGGCTGGATCGATACAAGTATGCAGAGCGTTATCCGGAGTTTGATGCTGCATACTATCGCCAGCAAGCGCTGAGTTGTCAGCTCGATGTGCTGGAGCAGCGCTTGTCTCATTTTCCATTTTTAGGCGGTGAAACTGCTGCGCTGAGTGATGTGGCTTTATTTCCTTTTGTCAGGCAGTTCGCCGCAGTGGATGCGCAGTGGTTTGAATCCAGCCCCTATTCCGCGACGAGGAAGTGGTTGCGCGGCTGGGTGGAGAGCGACTTGTTCAAGAAAATCATGGTCAAGCCGCAAGTGGTGATTTGAAAGCGGTACTTTGAGAGTGCTGGCTTGATCCTCTGCGTCAATAATGCGGCGGCAGCTCATCACGCAAATTCTGCAAACCTGAGTTGCGATCCTGAGGCAGTTGTTGGCGCAGGATACTGATTTCACGCGCTAACGCATCAATCTGCTGTTGCTGTCGAAATATAGTTTGATTCAATTGGTCGAGCATATCGTCCGCGAGCCCTGTTTTGATTTCCAGGTCCGTCAGACGTTGCTCGATGGAGGTTTGACTGTGCATGCTGGTCTCGTGAAGCGTGAGGTTGCTCAAGGATGGGGCAACGAGCGAGGATCGCGAACAGTCCAACGACCTGCTTCAACCGTCGCGATAAAGTCTGCCAAAAACAGGTTAAACCAGTCTGGTTCTTCCAGATTAATCGTGTGTCCGGTTTTGGGTAGCATCAAGAGACCGCAAGCGGGAATAGTCTTTTTCAGAAAGATCCCTGGTGCGATGCATTGGTCGTCTTCGTCCCCATTGATGACGAGTGTCGGGACATGCATGTTTTTAAGTCCCGCTTCAAAATCGTAGATCGACGGGCGTGAAGCTTGTACACCTCGCATGGTATTGGCAGCACCGAGGCTATCGTGCTCGCCCAGTTGAGTGGCAAATTCTTGCCAGCCGCGCGGACTTTTATTCTGGAGTTGCACTCGAGTGGGACCGAGGGCATAGGTTTTTGCGAGCTCTTTTGCGCCAATTTTTTCAAATTGATCCGCGGTGGCGCGTGATTTGGCGCGCATGATCTCTTGCGTGGATTTTTCTGCGGCGTAACCTGCGCCTGCGACGGTGAGTGATAACGCACGCTCGGGCGCGGTGAGGCCGAAATGCAAGGTCGCGAAACCACCCATTGATAAGCCGACGATATGCGCGCGTTCAATTTTTGCGGCATCCATCACCGCGAGGATGTCTTGCACTGCATTTTCCTGTGAATAGGCGCTGACATCCTTTGGGACATCCGAAGGCAGGTAGCCACGCGCGGAATAGGTGATGCAGCGATGACGACGAGAAAAATGGCGCATCTGAGGCTCCCAAGCACGCCAGTCTCCCGCAAATTCATGCACGAATACGATGGGTGTTCCTTGACCCGCTTCTTCATAGTGCAGGCGGATATTGTCTTTGGTGATAGCCCAACTCATGTCGTCTCCTTATCGATGGTATGACGGCCGCGCAGGATGACTGCGGCGGCGAAAAAATTCAGGCCGGCGGCCAGGGCGAGTGGCAGCTGATATCCGCCACTCAAGTCAAATAACACGCCAAAAAAAGCGGGTCCCAGGGAAGACATCAGTTGCATCAGCATCGCGGCGATCCCAAAGATTGCACCAAACGAAGCCGCGCCGAACTCACGACGCACGATCAGTGGTGGCAGTGTCGTGATGTTTCCCGCCGAAAGGCCAAAGCCTAGCACTGCGATGATTTGTGCCCAAGTATGGTCATTGAAAAGAGCGCCCAGACTCAAACTGATGGCGGCATTGACTAAGACGCCGCAGGCGATCAGGCGAACATCAAGATGATCGGAAAAGCGCGCCAGCAAAATCCGTCCGCAAAATGCCAGTACTGCGGCCAGTGTCACGCATAACGCTGTCGCCGAGGCGCCAATGGCGGGGAGTAACAAAGATACTTGATGGGTGAGGAAGCCGATTTGCACCATGAGAGCGAAACCGAAGGCGAGAGTGACCGTCCGCAAGGCGGTTGTGCCAAGCGCAGTCGCGCGCGTCCAGGTCCGCGAGGACGAAGAGGGTGTCTTGCCCGTCGGCGCGTCTCCATCAGGATATAAGCCGAGATCTTGCGGGTGGCGGCGCAAGATAAAAATACTGATCGGCCAAACAGTCATCAATACGATGAGTCCGACCATAATCATGGCGTTCGCAAAGCCGAACGCACCAATCAAGGCGAGCAAAACTGGCACACCGACCATCCCTCCGATGCTGGCCCCCAGCATGGCGGTGGACACGGCGCGTCCTTGATGGCGATCAAACCAGGGGGCGAGCGATGAAGTAATCGCAGTGGTCGACAAGCAAGACCAGCCAAGACCCATTAAGGCAAAACAGGCGTAGACATGCCAGACTTGGGTGATGCCACTCATGGCGATAAAGCCACTCGCCATGACCGTGGCGCCGAGCGCCATGACTTTTTGCGGACCGTATTTGGAGATGGCACTGCCCACGAAGCTCAGTACAGAGGCATTCACCAGAAAGGCAAGGGTGAGGGCGGAGGAGACTAAACCAATCGACCAATCGTGCATCCGACTAATCGTATGGAGATAGACACTCGGCCCGTATAGAGCGAAAGACCAGGCGACGATCGCAATCGCCATGCAGCCTGCGACCATCCACCAGCCATGAAAAACTTTTTGTTTCAAGGCTGGTGTTGCCCAGGACATCAGTTTATGCCTCGAGTTGGCAGGCTTTAAAGGCTGGCAAGGCTTCGCAACGCGCGGACAACGCAACGAGGTTGGGGAAGTCGGCGGCGACTGCCACTTTTGGAATCATTTTGTTGAGAAAGAACCAACCGACCGCGACGGTCAGGCAATCGAGGCGAGCTTTGTCGCCACCTGGAAAAGTATTTTTGGCCGCGAGTTCTTCAAGCATGACCAGACTGGCGCGAACTTGTGCGCCGAGACCATCGATGAAGGGTTGATGGACTTTTTCAGCAGGGCGCTTGAGGGGTTCGTACAAAATCTGAATCGCCTTGTCCAAGCCGCTAGTCATCAAGGCGCAGTGCTGCAGGATATGGCGACGCTCAGCACCGCTTGCGGGCAAGAGTTTTTGACCAGGTGTCATCTCAAGCAGGGTATCGATGATGGCTGAGCTTTCAACCAGGTGTTCACCATTGTCCAGCACCAGGACAGGCACCTTGGCGATCGGGTTGTACGTCTTGATGGCTTCGACGTCTTTGGCAGTCGACAGGCTTTTGTGCTCGTAAGCAATGCCCAGGGTTTGTAAAACGACGCCAACACGGCGAACAAAGGGTGAAACGTAGCGGCCAACCAAAATCATTGTGATCTCCGGTGTGTGGATGTTGTATATGAGTGTTGTTGTTTGATTTACAGTCGAGTATCGCTCATATTTGTACTTCTACCAAGAGATCCGGAATATGCCTTTGAATACACAAGCTCGAGCCATGAAAAATTCTCTCATGTTGTTGATATTGCTGGGTTTAGCCTCTGTCGGACAGGCTCAAACGACCACGCCAACCCCCAGGATCGATATGGGGGATTTCAAAATCGATCTTACCGAGGTCAGTATCGGGCGCTTTGCCGAGTATGCCCAGCGTAAGGGCATACAGACTGAAGCTGAGCGAAGTGGTGGCGGCTTTGAATATGTCATGGGTTGGCAAAAACGCAAAGGGTGGAATTGGAGGACTCCTTTTGGTGGTCCCGCCCAACCTGATGAGCCTGCCGTGCACCTGAAGTGGGACGAAGCCCGGGCTTTTTGTCAGGACGCGGGCGGGGATTTACCCACAAAAGCGCAGTGGCAGCGCGCTGCTTACACAGAACAGCGTCAGAACCCCCCTGCGCCTTACATTCAAGGCAAAACCTATGAGTATCCGACGGGAGACACCGGGGAAGGGGCTAACGTGAAGGGTGGCGCCGACGGCTGGGAGCGCCACGCACCAGTGGGTCGTACGCGTGCCGGAGTCAACGGGTTGTATGACATGGGGGCGAATGTTTGGGAGTGGTTGCTGGACACGCAGGGCAAATCCCATCTGACAGCCGGCGGCTCCTGGTGGTACGGTCCGTCCCAGATGCGGTTAGAGGGCATGCAGTACAAGCCTGACGATGTCTATGTGGTCTACATTGGCTTTCGCTGCGTATACTAAGCTCCTGGAGCATTAACGAGATTCAGTTCGTCTATTTTTAGGAGATACCTCCGTGTCAACGCCCATTAGTGCCTTGAACCCCGATTTTGCCGTCGCACCTCAGTTACAGCCGGGTGACATGGCTGCTGTTGCCGCAGCGGGCTTTAAAAGCGTCATCATTAACCGCCCGGATTACGAGGCGGGCCCCGATCAGCCGACGGCGGCCGAGGTGAGCGCGGCGGCAAAGGCTGCTGGCCTGGCTGTCGAATACCAGCCGGTCATCAGTGGTGGGATGACCGCTCAGGACGTCGCACGCTTTACCGAGCTGCTCGCGACGATGCCCAAGCCGATTTTGGCGTATTGCCGTTCGGGTACCCGCTGTACTGTTTTGTACCGCGCCGCGACTGGAAACTCTTGATTTGGATCAATCCCCCGCGTAATCCCTGTTGGGATATCGCGGATTAAGGTCTAGTATTCAGCCATGTAGTTCTCTCAGGAGGCAAGACCATGATGTTCAAAAAAATATTGATTCCAACTGACGGCTCAGCCCTGTCAGCGCAGTCCGCCAACGCGGGCATTTCATTCGCCCGTTCGACGGGTGCCGAGATTGTGGCGCTGCATGTATCTCAGCCTTTTGCGGCAACGATGGGTTTCGACGGAATGTCCGCCGCTTATGCGATCACGGACGAGGACTATGACAAGGCCAACGCTGAACAGGCCAAAGTTTATCTAAAAGGCGTCATGGATCGCGCCGAAACTGCGGGCGTCAAAGCGACTGCACACGCAGTCTCCAATTTTAATATCGCAGACGGTATTGTTCAGGCGGCGACCGATTATCAGTGCGACATGATTTTTATTGGCAGCCATGGCCGTAGCGGACTGTCGCGTTTGTTGCTCGGTAGTGTGACCACAAAGGTTCTGGCACTCACTCATACGGCCGTGCTGGTCTATCGCGTCAAAGACGAACCCAAGGCTTCCAAGTAAAGCGGTTGGTGCGCTGCTGTTGAGTGGCGCTTTTGCCTGATAAAACCATACGCTCTGTGTGGTGATTGAGTCTTGGCGTGTGGTTGTTGAGCGCTTGCACTCGCACTGAGCGATTTGGTGGCTTATGATAGTGCACACGCTAGGCTCAAGTGTGGCAGCCGTCGCTGCCCGTGAAGCCTCAGGAGAGCGCATATGACTATCAAAGTCGGTGATCGGGTACCCGATGCCACACTCACAGAATTCATCGAAACCGAAACAGCGGGTTGCACCCTCGGTCCGAACGCTTTCAAAGTTTCCGACCTGGTCAAGGGTAAGAAAATTCTGATGTTCGCATTGCCTGGCGCTTTTACGCCAACATGCTCCGCCAAACACGTCCCAAGCTACGTTGAGCATTTCGATGCCATCAAAGCCAAGGGCGTCGACGAAATCTGGTGCGTTGCAGTCAATGACGCATTCGTGATGGGTGCCTGGGGCCGTGATCAGAAAGTCGGCAACAAGGTTCGCATGATGGCGGATGGGTCGGCCGAATGGACCAAAGCACTGGGTCTGGAGCTTGACCTCAATGCACGTGGCATGGGCATTCGCTCACAACGCTACGCCGCCTACATCGTTGACGGCGTGGTGAAAGTTTTGCATGTCGAAGGTCCAGGCAAGTACGAAGTCAGCGATGCGGCTTCGATGCTCAAGGCGATCTAAGCGAATTGCTTTATTTGCGGGTTGGGCCTGACGGACCGGTTTCGTCACGCTCATCGCGCATGTCATCCCGCCTAATGGGGACTGGTGTCCTGCGTGGGCGGGATGTTTTCTTGTTCAGATGATTTCAACTCTCGGTTCCTTCCCTTCACTGTATCTTGCCACCTTGCTGATGCTGGCAAGTACCGGGCTATTCAACACGTATATCGCGTTGAAATTGTCAGCGGAGTCAGTGAGCGCCTTTTGGATCGGGACCCTGATCTCGGCGTATTACCTCGGTTTGGTTTTTGGTGCTCGTATTGGACATCGGCTGATTATCCGTGTAGGACACATTCGCGCCTGTGCGACAGCGGCGATCTTGTCGATTTGCGCCGTATTGTCACAAAGCCTGTTCGAGTCCTTGCCTGTCTGGATTGCTTTACGCTTGATCGTTGGCGTAGCGATGTCCGTTCAATACATCGTGGTGGAAAGCTGGCTCAACGAGCAGACAGAAAACAGTCATCGCGGACGTGTCATGTCCGTCTATATGGTCATGTCTGGTTCAGGCACCGCACTTGGACAACTCGCGATTACGCTTTACCCAACGCTGGATTTACGCCCGTTGATTTTTGTCGCGCTTTGTCAGGCACTGAGCTTGCTGCCGATTGTGCTGACTCAGCGCAAGCTTCCCATTCCACAATTGCCCGCGCCGATCGATTTCCCATATTTTTTCAAAGCAGCGCCTCAGGCATTGTTCACGGTATTTTTAGCTGGAAATATTTCAGCGTCGTTTTATGGTTTGGCCGCGGTGTTCGCGCTCGGACAAGGCCTCAGCACGCCACAGATCGCGCTTTATACAGCCACCAGTGTGATTGCCGGTCTTCTCGCGCAGTGGCCGATGGGGTGGCTCTCTGATCGGACAGACCGCGCCAAGTTGATTCGTAATAACGCAGTGATCTACACCGTGATCGCAGTGCTGATGTGGGGCTGGATGAGTTGGCCGTACTGGGTGATGCTTATTTTTGCTGCAGGCTTTGGTGTGATTCAGTTCACTTTTTACGCTTTGGCTTCGAACTTTGCCAATGACCGCGTGAGTGCGGACAAGCGCGTGGGATTAGCCGCGGTGGTGCTGATGACCTATGGAGTCGGTGCCACGATCGGTCCCACGATTGCTGGCGCGTTAATGCGTGCTGGCGGGCCGAACATGTTGTATGTATTCAGTTCGGTGTGTGCCTTGATCCTCGTTTTGTTGATGTGGCGGCCTAAATGGATTCGGTAAGTCAGATCGCCCTCGGGGCCGCCCTTTCGGTTGGCGTGATGGGACGGCGCACGGCGGTATGGAAAGCCGCGCTTTGGGGTGGCATTGCGGGTACCCTGCCTGATCTGGATGCGATCATTAATCATGGTGATCCTATTTTGAATATGGTCCGCCATCGTGCTGAAAGTCACTCTCTGCTTTATCTGACATTGCTCTCACCGTTCCTGGGTTGGGGCTTGGCGAGACTGCAAGGAAACATGACGTTGTGGAAAAGATGGACGCTTGCTTTCTGGCTAGCACTCTTTACCCATCCTCTGCTCGATGTGATGACGGTGTACGGCACGCGACTCCTGCTCCCGTTTACGGATTATCCGTATGGTGTGGGAAGTATTTTTATTATTGATCCTCTGTATACCGTTCCGCTGTTAATCGGACTAGGTGCTGCGCTGGTACTCAAGTCTGCACGTGGCTTGAGATGGAATTGGGTCGGTCTCGCTTTGAGTACCTTGTATCTCGCGTGGGGTGTCGCAGCGCAAGCGTATGTCACCAAGCTTGCGCAAGCTTCTTTGAAAGAGTCCGGCATTCAAGCTGAACGTTTGTTAGTGAATCCCACCGCGTTCAATTCAGTCCTCTGGCGAATGGTTGCGATGACGCCAGATGCTTATTACGAGGGTTTCCGGTCACTCCTGGATGAGAAAAAACAGATCACCTGGAGACAGTATCCGCGCTGCGATGCGCTGGCGCGTTTCGCTACGAGCAATGCGGGTGTCGCCGCGATCGCGAAATTCAGTCACGGTTTTTATAGCCTGGGTCAACAGGATGGACGCTTGACGGTGACGGACCTGCGTATGGGACAGGAGCCGTATTATTTTTTCCGGTTTGATGTGAGTAATGAAAATGCGTCTCGCGCGGTTGGGCAGAGACCTGATATCGCGACAGCATTACCGTGGCTGTGGACGAGGTTGACTGGCCATGATGTGCCTTTACCTGCCGCGGATCATGCAGGTCGATCCATTCAGGATGTACAGTTAGAACGTTGCGGATATTCCATAAAAAATAGAGGGGACGAGATTGACTCAGGTGCAGGCAAGACCAGGTAGGTGGTATTTCGGTTGGAACATCGTTGCGGCTGCGACGTTTGTGACATTACTCACGGTTGGAATGAGATTGGGGATTGGCCCCTTCTTTATCCCGATGGCCGATGATCTGGGCTTTAGCCGAACCTTGCTCGCCACGATTATCGCGGTGGGGATGCTGTTCTATGGAATCGGCATGCCCGTAGCAGGCATGCTGGTCGCTCGTTTCGGCACACGCTTTGTGTTGTTGGTCGGTACCGCCATTGTGATGGGTTCGGTACTTTGGGCGATCGTGGCGCGTGAGCCCTGGTCTTTCATGCTGTCGTTTGGTGTGCTGATGTCTGTGGGACTGGCCTTTACCAGTCCGGTTGCGTTGACACCCGTGATCAGCCGATGGTTTACACGCCAGCGCGGCATGGCACTGTTTTATCTGTCTACAGGCTCGATGGCCGGTATCGCGATCATGACCCCGCTGATGACCTGGGCCATTGAGTCCTATGGTTGGCAGGCCACCTTACTCGCCTTTGCCGTCGTATTTGCCTTGCTGACTGTGCCATCTGCGCTTTTTATCATCAGTGATGTGGCTCCCGAAAATACGGATCTCCTGCCTTCGCAGATCAATGCTGAAAATAAAAAGAAAGCCGCTGCGGCCTCTGCGATGACTTTTTCCGAGGCTGTCCGTACGGTTGTGTTCTGGAAAATTTGTCTGGGTCTGTTTGTTTGCGGCTTCAGTATGAATTTGCTGGGGACGCACGGTATGCCTATGCTCATGGACCATGGTTTTGATTCTGCGACCAGTGCGATGGGGATCAGCATCATCGGTATCGTGGCGATCTTTGGCACACTGATTTTGGGGCGGCTAGCGGATAAGCTTGAGCGCCGCAGTATTTTGGCAGTGATTTACTTTGTTCGCGGACTGGGGTTTTTTGCGTTGGTGATGGTGGGCACGCACGTCGAGCTTGTGGCGGCGTCCTTTATTGGTGGACTGGTCTGGGCCGGCAGTATCGCGATGTCTTCTGCAATTTTGGCCGATACCTATGGCGTGAGGCTCGTGGGCGTGCTGTACGGCTTGGCTTATCTAGGTCACCAGTTCGGTGCGACGTTCAGCTCCTGGCTTGGTGGCTGGGGGTATGAGACCTTTGGCACGCATTGGGTCGCGTTCGGGATGTCGGGCAGCTTGCTGATCGTGGCGGGGTTGATTTCAATGACGTTGCCGAAAAATGCGGTGCGTGGGTAGCGCTATACATTTTCATCAGGCAACAAAAAAGCGCCCTTGAGGCGCTTGATGTGTGCTTGGCGGAGCGGACGGGACTCGAACCCGCGACCCCCGGCGTGACAGGCCGGTATTCTAACCAACTGAACTACCGCTCCGCAGCGGTAAAAACTATTACTTAAACTACCCTAAAAGCCAGAAAAACTGGCGTCCCCTAGGGGATTCGAACCCCTGTACTCACCGTGAAAGGGTGATGTCCTAGGCCTCTAGACGAAGGGGACAGGACTAACAGCAACTCTTCGCTTTAACTGGTGGAGGTAAGCGGGATCGAACCGCTGACCTCTTGCATGCCATGCAAGCGCTCTCCCAGCTGAGCTATACCCCCAAAAATTTCAGTACAGACCGCAAAAGAACCGAACTGAGAGAACTTTGGTGGTGCTGACTTCGATTAAGGCACCCAACATTTCTGTTGAATGTGTCGACAGCGAAGAAACGGGATTATGCACAAAATTTGGCGTTCGTGCAAGTCGGTCCATTTGTTCATACAGTCTAAAGTGCTTGGATTATTCGAAATGTAACGACTGTTTGGATGTGTAAAAGTATTAGGATGCTTATACAATACCCATAATAATTATGGGTATGATCAACGTCATCCCTCTTCGTCTTAATGACGCAAATGCTCTACGCCTCGTTCGCATGCTCGCTGTTGAGAGTGCAAATGTTTATATGACAGCGCACGCAAAACTTCGCATGCAACAGCGAAAAATTACGTTAAAGCAAGTTTTGTGTTGCTTGAGGTCGGGTTTCATTTATGAAAGTGTTCATCTGGATATCAAAGGAGATTGGAAGCTCACGATGCGCCACTCTATTGCTAGAGATGAAGTAATAATCGCCGTCGCTATCAAGCAAGGTAACCAGGGAAGGATGATCGCTGTGATCACAGTATTTTGAATGGGAAGAACTCACATGTATCACTACAAAGAATGTGGTTTGCAAAATGTCTGGCTGACCAATGGCTACGACATTTGTGAGATTGACGGAGAGGAGGCTATTTCAATCAGCGATGTGGACGAGTTGCACGAGGTCATTGGCAGAGCTGTTGCGGCCAAGTCCAATTTGAATGCATCAGAAATTAGATTTTTAAGAAAAGAGCTAGGACTCTCTCAAAAGCGTATGGCTGATCTCTTGGGTAGCACGGAGCAAACAGTTTCTCTTTGGGAGCGGCGAGGTCGAATGCCAAAGGGATATGACCGCCTCATCAGGCTTCTTTATCTTGAAAAAATTGACGGCAATGTCAAAGTTCAGGAAATCATCAATCGTTTGATTGAGCTTGATTTTCATCAAAGTGAAAAGCTCATATTGTCGGATACGCGTTTGGGTTGGCGTTTGGCTGCGTAAAGTCGGGATGTATCAAGACTCAGTCTAAAAATTAATCCCCCACTTCTCCCCGAAAAGGCGAGCTTAGGCTCCCAAGGTAATGATCCACGCCAGCCCTTTCACGCTCGAGAAACTTTTCTACAGCATCTGCAAATCCTGGATGTGCAAGCCAATGAACGGACTGGGTTTGAACGGGCTCAAAGCCGCGGGCGAGTTTATGTTCACCTTGCGCACCGCCCTCGACAACGTCAATATCGTTGGCAAGCGCCCATTCAAGAGGGGTGTAATAGGCCAGTTCAAAATGCAGGCAATCGACGTGTTCGAGGGCGCCCCAGTAGCGACCGTAGAGTTTGCGCTGGCTGTTGACCGTATCCAGCCACAGCAAGGAGGCGGCGATGGGTTGTTCACCGCGGGACGCAATGGCCATGACGCAATGCTCTGAAAGCTTTTCACCAACAGTCAGAAAAAAAGCTGGCGTCAGATAGGGTGTATTTCCACGCACGTGATAGGTGTTGGCATAACAGCGATAAAAAAACGCCCAGTCTTCTGAGGTGATTTCACTACCTGTGCGCACGCATGTGGTGACACCGGCGTCGCGGACTTTGCGGCGTTCGGCGCGGATTTTTTTACGTTTGGGTTGAGTCAGGCTCGATAGAAAACTGTCGAAATCGGGCCAGTCGCGATTAAACCAGTGAAACTGTGTGTGGGTGCGAAGCAGGCAGCCAGCTTGCAGCAGCGCTTTGGTATCCTCGGGAGTTGTATAGAGAACGTGGAGCGAGGAA
>JACCDX011794172.1_pt1 | contig 24539 bp, 18 predicted proteins | sample 7449681 | NCBI WGS metagenome assembly JACCDX01 (sample SAMN15323450, study PRJNA562643) | freshwater metagenome | isolation source: river surface water | place: USA:Blue River Watershed | collected 2017-08-18
CTTACCCAAGTGCTCGGGGTCTGCAGCGCGCGACTGCTCGAAAGTCGCGGGCGCCACGACCGGGGAATACCAGTCCGAAGTCCACTCCCAGACATTACCCACCATGTCGTACAAACCGGCCGCATTAGGAGCAAAACACGCCACGGACGCCACGCCCGCGTAGCCATCCTCCGCCGTGTCGAGCACCGGGAAGGAGCCTTGCCAACTATTCGCCAACCAACGCCCCTGTGGATCGCGACGCTCGGCCTCCATGTCCGCTGGCACGGCAGAGCCCCCGCGAGCTGCGCGCTCCCACTCCAGCTCCGTTGGCAAGCGACGGCCACGCCAAGCGGCATACGCAGCTGCATCCTCGTATGCCACGGCCACCACGGGCTCATCATTTTTCGCGACCGACCCTTCGCCCATCGGCGCACGCCAGTTGGCCCGCGACTCGATGCGCCACTGACCGGTGGCGCGATCGAACACCGCCGCACCGAGCGGCGCTCCATCCGGCCCCAGCCGCTCGGCGACCGTCACGTATCCGGTCGCCTCCACGAACTCGGCAAACTGGGCTTTAGTGACTTCGGTGACATCGATCTCAAAGGCGTTGACCTCGCCCTCGCCGCCGACCTTTTCCTCGTCACGGAACACCACGCCTCCGCGCGACACGCGCCCGCCCTCGATCCGAACTTGCTTGCCGACGGCGAGAGCGCCATTGCAGGCGAATAAACTCGCCGCATCCTGTGGCCGCGAAGGCGTAGCGCGCTCGCAGCCAGCCAACAATAACGGCACCCAAAGAACCCAGGCATATCGATGCATGCCCCCATTCTGAACCATCCCGGCGTAGACTGCCGCGCATGCATCATCGGAATTGCCATCTGTGCGAGGCCATGTGCGGCGTGGTCGTCGAAACCCGCGATGGGCAGATCGTCTCGATCAAGGGCGATGAACAAGATCCTTTCAGCCGCGGACATATCTGCCCTAAGGCACTTGGGCTCAAGGATGTCCACGAGGATCCCAATCGACTGCACCATCCGGTTAAGCGCACGGCCGATGGATGGGTTCGCGTCAGCTGGGACGATGCTTTCCGCGATATCGCAACCCGACTGACGACGCTGCAACGCGAGCACGGCAAAAACGTCGTGGCGACTTACTTCGGCAATCCACAAGTACACAGCTACAGTGCGTTGCTCGGTGGCGCGGCACTCGCACGGGCGCTACGCAGCATCCATCGCTATTCGGCGACGTCCGTCGATCAGCTGCCGCATCATTTTGCTGCGCTGCATCTGTTCGGACATCAGCTCCTACTGCCGATCCCCGATATCGATCGAACTCAATTCTTGCTGGTGATCGGCGGCAATCCACTCGTCTCGAACGGCAGCTTGATGACCGCGCCAGACATTGCTCGCCGCCTCAAAGATTTACGGCGTCGCAATGGGCAGCTCGTCGTGATCGATCCACGACGCACCGAAACAGCCGAGATTGCGGATCAGCATCTATTCATCAAGCCGGGTACCGACGCTTGGCTGCTACTGGCAATGCTGCAAGTCATTTTTGCAGAGAGACTGGAGAAGCTTGGCCGTCTCGAGACATTCACGACGGGACTGGATGAGCTACGAACTACGGTGGCCGCTTTCACACCGGAACGTGCAGCCGCTCATACGCAGATAGCTGCAGCAGATATACGAGATCTCGCCCGTCGCTTTGCGAAATCAGATAGTGCCGTCTGCTACGGGCGCATGGGTGTCTCGACGCAAGCGTTCGGCGCGCTGTGTCAGTGGTTGATACAGGCGTTGAACATCGTCACCGGCAATCTCGATCGGCCAGGCGGGGCCATGTTCACCCGCCCAGCATTCGATGCGCTCGGTTTATCGAGCGCTATGGGGCAGCGTGGATCCTACGATCGCAGACGAACGAGAGTACGCGGCTTACCGGAGTTTGGCGGTGAATTTCCTGTGGCGGCGCTCGCCGAAGAAATTCTTACACCGGGTGATGGTCAAATCAAAGCCCTGGTGACGGCAGCGGGCAATCCCGTTCTCTCCACGCCGAACGGTCGTCAACTCGACCAAGCGCTCGCACAGCTCGACTTCATGGTTTCTGTCGACATTTACATCAACGAGACCACGCGACACGCCCACTACATTCTGCCGCCCACCTTCGGTCTTGAACGAGATCATTACGATCTCATCTTCCATACGCTTGCCATTCGCAACACCACGAAATACTCACCTGCGCTTTTGAGGCCCCGCGTCGATGCAATGCACGACTGGAACATCTTTGATCAGCTGGTTAGACACATCGAGGCGGCTGATCGATCCCGTCAGCGGCCATGGGTAGAAAGGCTGCGAGCGCGCTGGCTGACACCCCGGCGCGCAATCGCACTGGGCTTGCGTTTTGGGCCGTACGGTTCTGGCTGGAATCCCTTTGGTGCGGGTCTCACGCTCGCGAAGGTCGCCGCAGCACCTCACGGCATTGATCTCGGTCCGTTGCAGCCTTGTCTGCCTGATCGTCTCTTCACCCGCGACAAGACCATCCCGCTAGTTCCGCCCGTGTTACGAAACGACCTGGAACGGCTCGAAAACGAGGTCGGTGAGACAACCACGACGTCTGTGGCGCTACGCTTGATTGGCCGGCGCGATCTGCGCACCAACAACTCCTGGCTGCACAACAGTCGGCGGTTCGTCAAAGGCCCGAACCGCTGCACCCTCTTGATGCATCCGACCGACGCTACAGCGCGCCATCTCGAGAGCGGCTCCCTGGTGACGGTCACATCGCGTGCAGGATCAGTTCGCGTCGAGCTCGAAGTCAGCGACGAAATCGCACCCGGCGTCGTCAGTCTGCCGCACGGCTGGGGTCATGATCGCGACGGGATTCGTCTCGATATCGCGCGCGCACACCCTGGCGTCAGCGCCAACGACCTCACAGACGAGCGATACCTCGATGCACTGTGTGGCAATGCCGCGCTGAACGGAGTTCCGGTGACGGTGAATCCGGGCCCGTGAGCTAGGTAATGTCTGCGGCCGAGTGCCGCTCGGGAACCCGCAACTCCTCGGGCCCCCAACTACGATTCACGCGCCGTCCACGCTGCACGGCAGGTCGTGACATGATTTCATTGGCCCAACGAACTACGTGTCGATAGCTCGCCACGTCCAGAAATTCTGCTGCACCATAGAGTTCACCGAGCACGAGCGCGCCGTACCAAGGAAAGATGGCGATATCGGCGATCGTATAGGCCTCATCGCAAAGATACCGACGATCGGCCAGATGTTGATCCAGCACGTCTAACTGCCGCTTGACCTCCATCGCGTAACGATCGATGGGGTATTGCCATTTCTCGGGAGCATACGCGTAGAAGTGCCCGAATCCACCGCCCAAGTACGGTGCCGAACTCATCTGCCAAAATAACCAAGACAAGCACTCGGCACGGCTCGCAGGCCGCTCGAGGCTCGGCACGAAGCACCCGAACTTCTCCGCCAAATACAGCAGGATCGCACCGGATTCGAAAATCCGAATCGGCTCGATACCGCTCACATCGAGCAGGGCCGGAATCTTGGAGTTGGGATTGACCGATACGAAGCCGCTACCGAACTGATCACCTTTCTGAATGTCGATCAACCAGGCGTCGTACTCGGCGCCACGACAGCCCTGCGCGAGCAATTCCTCCAGCATCACCGTCACTTTGACGCCGTTCGGCGTCGCCAAGGAATACAGCTGTAGCGGATGAGCGCCCCGCGGCAACGCCTGCTCCTGCCGCGCACCCGCTGTCGGGCGATTGATGTGCGCGAACTTACCGCCGTTACCGGGATTCCAACTCCAGACTCGCGGGGGGACATAGGGCGCTTGGTCGGTCATGATCGTGAAAACTCACAGCAAAACACTCGACGAAGGCGATCGAGCCGCGTCAGTATAGCGACTCAAAGCCCGCCGATATGAACTGAGGCGCGAGACGCCGGTAACCGATGTATGAAGGAAGACACGAAGACATCCATCCACATTGAGCCACGAGACATCCATTTCGATCTCGGGCATGTCACGCAGCGACATTGGCTTGGAGGTGACGCCGTTGGCACAGCAGTCATGAATGCGCTCTCCCTGACCTTTCCGGATGGCGAAAAACTGTTCATGGATGCTGTACGACACTTTCGTAACAAAGTTTCAGGCAAGCTTGCCGATGACGTTCGTCAGTTCCTCGCCCAGGAAGCGATGCACTCGCGCGAACATCATGCCCTGAACAGTCTTCTCGATAGAAATCACTATCCCGTCGACGAGATTCTGCAACACGTCCGTGAGCGGATCCGCTTCACCCGCTCACGTGGCCCCTATGCCATGCTGCTCTCGACCATCGCACTGGAGCACTTCACGGCGATCTTGGCAGATAGACATCTGGCGCAACCAGATCTCTTGAGCGCAGCAGATCCCACGATCAAGCGCCTTTGGCAGTGGCATGCGATCGAAGAGACGGAGCACAAAGCCGTCGCCTTCGATGTCTTTCTGGAAGTCACGAAGCACTGGTCACCGACCAAACGCTATCTCCTGCGCACTTGGTCGATGGCATACATCACTTGGCAGTTCAGCCGAAACATCGCGAATCACGCTACCCGATTATTGATGGCGGACGGTTACTCGGAACCACAAGCCCGCCGAGCCGTTCGACAATTTCTGTGGGGAACACCGGGATTGTTTAGACGCGTCTGGCGTACCTACTTTTCATGGTATCGCCCGGGCTTTCACCCATGGGATCACAACAACAGCGAGCAGCTGCATCTGTGGCGCGCGAAAATGAATACCTCGGAATCCTAATTTCGTGCGCATGACCAACACATCGTTCTCATGGTTCTACTTCGCACTGCTCGCGCTGTCAGCGCGCCCAGTCTGGGCCCAAGCGGAACCGGAGAAAGCCACGATCACGCTAGAAGTCGCCGATCGTGCTGCGCTCGAGGCGGCTATGTCAGCACTTCAAAATCAAGGTGTGATCCGCAGCTCAAAGATCGAGTACGCACCCGCGCGACAGAGCGTCCCACCGGCAACGACCGATCGTATCGTTGCCGAACGTGCGCTCAAAAAACCCGATGCAGTACGAATCGAAGTGGAGCTCGCCGCCGTCCGATACGACGCTGATGGCAAAGGCGTTTTCACGACCTCCACCGGGACCGTTTGGCGCGAGACGGTCACGTCACCGGTCCGCTCCAGACTCGACTCACGCCGAACTTACAAAGGAGTGATTACGAGCGGACTCATGGGCGGCTTTCGATTGAATGTCGAGGGCGTCGTGCGCGAGCTGAAGGTGGAGCCCATACGTACGCCATGACACTAGATGCCATCGCGCAACGCGAGCTGATCGAAGCCCTTCGACTGCTCAACAGCGGACAAGCGGCAGAGGCCGCTCTCATCGCATCCGATGTATTTGGGCGCTACCCTCAATCAGTCGATGCCGCTCATTTGCTCGCGCTATGTCAAAAACGTCTCGGTAACTTTGACGCCGCGATCGCCGCCTTCGAGGCGGCACAACGCATCGATCCGCAAAATGCCACGATCACCGGAAACCTCGCCAATCTTCTCTCGCAGACAGGAGATCGGAAGCAGTCAGTCGATACTTATCTACGCGCATTGGAGTTGAATCCGAACTCCCCAGAACTCTGGTTGAATCTGGGTCTGACCCTGATCGATGAGGGCAAGACGGAACAAGCCATCGATGCACTGACCGCAGCAATCAAGAAGAACGATTCCATTGCTTCCCTGTGGCATGCGCTCGGTGTCGCATTACGCTTGCAGGGCGATCTCGAGCAGGCGTCGGCAGCGCTGGAGCGAGCAATCAAACTCGACCCTAAGAATGGCAAAGCCTGGACAGCGCTTGGCGTCATTGCACGTCTGCGCGGCAATCCTGAATTGGCGCTGCAGTGCTATGCACAAGCACGACGCACTGGTTTTGAGGCCGCCGAGTTACTCGACGCCGAGGCCAGCGCTCATTTCGACCTCGGCGATACCCAGATCGCCATCGACAAGGTAGATGCGATCCTCTCGCAAGCACCGAACTACGTACCAGCCCACGTGATGCGGTACGAAATACTGTTCGAGCAAGGCGCCCCGGTCGATGAAGCCCTCGCTCCTTTCCGCGCGGCGGCCGCCAAGGCATCCGAGAATATTCCACTGCAGACCGCGCTCGCAGCGGCGCTCTTCTCCTCGGGTCTTCATGAGGAGACGCTACAACGGGTTTCACGATTACGAGAGCGCGACGACCAGCCAGCACTCGCAGGATTACATGCGCAAACGTGGTTGCAGTTACGACGACCGGACGAGGCCCTGCGATCACTCGCCCAAGTGCCAAAGACCTGGCTCGATCAACCCCGACTGGCCGAAGCGCTAGCCAAAGCACTGATCGCCCATCAAGACCCTGCCAAGGCAAGCGCAGTGCTCGATCAAGCCCTGCTAAAAGCCCCCTTTGATCAAGCGCTGTTAGCAACACAAAGTATTGCGTGGCGACTGCTCGACGATCCACGCGAGCATTGGCTCTGCGACTACGATCGGCTCATCTGGAGAATCAAACTCCGTGACGACCATCTAGCTGCTCTCGAGCAATATCTGCGCGGTGCGCATCGGAATCGACGTGAGCCCTTGCGGCAGAGCCTTAAGAATGGCACCCAAACCTCGGGCAATCTCCTCGGCCGAAACATCGATGTGCTGAACCAAACGAGGGCAAGCATCGTAACGGGCCTGAGCGCCTATCTCGATGCACTGCCACCCGATGATCGCCATCCCTTTCTGGCGCGTCGCAGTACCGCGATCCGCTTCGCGGGATCGTGGTCGGTTTTGCTTCAAGACGGAGGCCGGCACACCAATCACTTCCATCAGGAAGGTTGGATCAGCTCTGCGTATTACGTTTCCTTGCCAAAGAAGTCACCGGATGACTCATTGGCGGGCTGCCTGCAATTTGGTCAGCCGGCCGAAGAGTATGGGGTTGCTCTAGCACCGCGGAAGATCATCGAACCGGTCCCCGGAGAGCTCGTATTGTTCCCGTCTTATATCTGGCACGGCACGGTGCCCTTTCACGGCCCGGATACGCGGCTCACACTCGCCTTCGACGTCGTTCCAGGTCGTTAAGACGCCACCAAAAAAAACGGCGCGAGGTCGCCCTCGCGCCGCTTTCTCAGCTCAATGCTCTGAAGATCAGAGACGCAGATCGACGCTCACGAACGCGCGACGGCCGAGCACGTCGTACAACGACGGGTCGGTGTTCGCCTGCACGTTCGGCGTGTAGATGCGCGGCTCCTGATTGGTCAGGTTATTGATACCGGCGCGGAGGGTCAGACCACCGGCCAATTCATAACGACCCGTCAGATCGAAGTACCACGTCGCCGGCACACCGGTGTTCGAGGTCGGCGAACCACCGGTCACGGTGTTCGCGTGGACCATCGAATCGATGTAACGCGAGGTCAGCTGCAGCTGCACTGGACCGCGGGTGTAGGTCGTGCCGATCGACACCTTCCACTCGGGCGTCGAGCTGCCCGTCGTCGAACCGATCGTACCGACGAAATCGTAGGTCGGATCGACGTTGGTGGTCTGGCTCTCGTACTTCTCGATCCAGGTGGTCACGACATTGAAGTCGAGCGTACCGCCCGTGCCGCCGAGCTCCGAGCCCCACGCGAAGGTCAAGTCGACACCGCTCGTGTTGGTGAACGACTGGTTGCGCGACAACTGCAACAGATCGATCACGCCACCGAGGTTCGGGTCACGCTTGAAGAGCTTGCACCACTCGTTGTTGATGTCGTAGGTCGGGTTGGCATTGTCGCGGTTGAAGCAGCGCTGCACGATCGTGTTCGCCGCCACCGAGCTGATCACATCCTCAAGTTCGATCGACCAGTAGTCGAGGGTGACGAAGCTGCGCTGCAGCCAGTCCGCCTCGAAGTTGTTGGCGACGAAACCGAGGGTGAAAGAATCCGCGAGTTCCGGCTTGAGGTTCGGGTTGCCACCCGTGATACCCGTGGCCTGACCAGCAGGCTGCACGTAGCTCGCCGTACCAGCAACCGCCGACTGCGCCGCGCAGAGAGCCTGCACCTTCGCACCGTTCGGACCGTTGCGATAGGTCGCGGCGATCGAACCGGTGGTGTTGCAAGGATCCTGGTTGGTGAAAGTCGGGAAGTTGTTCAGCTGGGGCGAGAACAACTCGCTGATGCTCGGCGCGCGCACTGCGTGCTGCACGCCACCGCGGAAGCGGAGCGAATCGTTGACACCCCAATCCAAGGTCGCCTTCCAGGTGGTGTCGTTACCCGAGCGATTGTTCTCGGTCAAACGCCAGCCAGCAGTCAAAGAAATCGACTGCGCGTACGGCAGGTCCTTCACGAGCGGTACCGAAACTTCAGCGAACAGATCCTTGAAGTTCAGGAAGCCCGACACCGGCAACTGCTGGTTGAAGCCCGCGACGAGACCCGGCTGCAAGCCACCATCAGGCTTGAAGTCGAAATCGAGTTCGCGATAGCTCGCACCCACCGCGGCCTGCACAGTGCCCGCCTGGATCTCGAACAGATCACCCGTCGCCGTCGCTTCAATCACAGCCTGCTCGATCACCGTCAGGTTCTTCGCTTCGAGGCTGATGTAGTCGCGGCAAGCCTGACTGATTTCGGCGTTACCGAAGAGGTTCAAGCCACCCGCGCAGAGCGAACGACCACCGTCGGCCGCGTTCAAGAGCGTTTGAGTTCGATCACGACGAACGTTACCGCCTTGGATTTCCGCGTTCACCGAACGCCCGTAGGTTGCATAGACGTCGTAGTTCCACGAACCGGCGATGTCGCCACTGGCTCCCGAAACCAACTGCCATACGTCGTGGGTGTTGAAGCCCGTACGACCGCCAAGCGTGTTGAAACGCTTGGAGAAGGCGATCGGAGCCGTCGGATTGGCGCGCGAGGCGAGCAACGGCTTCAAGGAAGCCGGGATGAACGGGTTGGTGACCGGAATGTCGAAGCCAGTCGTACCGCCCGCCGGCGTCGGAGCCAGCTCCTGCAGCGCGTTGTAGTTCGTGTAGATCATGCGAGCGTACGGCTTGAACTTGTCGCTGATCTCGAGCTCGATGTTGGAATAGAGGCTCCAGCGCTCCATCGGCAACACGAGAATGTTGGCCGGCTCGAAGTTGTACGAGAAGAAGTCCGGGAAGAACGCCGTGGCGATATCGCTCTCGGGACCCGTGTAGCCGACCACATCGCGCGTCGCACTGCCGGCAACGCCGGTGCAGAACAGCGAGCCATCGGGGTTGAAGCCGAAACCGGCGACACCACCGTTGGTGTTGCACTTGTTGGGACCGAACAGCGCATCGACCGCCGCTTGCGACGGCGTCGCAACACCGGGGCTCCAAGAACCACCCGGGAAAGTCGAGGTCGTGCTGCTGGCCTGCGCGGCGAAACCGCGCGCGCCCTTGTAGATCGCATCACGGCTGAAGTAGCTCGCGTTGAACACGGCGCTGCCGCGACCATCGGCGAACTTACCGCCCATGGTGATGTCAGAGCCCCACTCCTGACCATCTTCTTCTTCGGTCAGACGGTACTGCGAGTTGATCGCGAGACCATCGAAGCTCTTCTTCATGATGAAGTTGACGACACCTGACACCGCGTCCGGACCGTAGGTCGCAGCGGCGCCACCGGTGATGATCTCGACGCGCTCGATCAAAGCAGCGGGGATCGTGTTGATGTCCACCGTGCCGGCGCTGGTCGAGCCCATCGCGCGACGACCGTCGACGAGCACGAGGTTACGGCCCGAACCGAGGCCACGCAGATCGATGACCGCACGACCACCGTTGCTCGGGTTGTTCGACTGCGAGCTCGAGCTCGGCACGATCTGCGGCAGAGTGTTGAGGTATTGCTCAACCGTCGTGTACCCGCTTTCGACGATCGCATCCTGATCGACCGAGAGGATCGGGCTCTCGGCAACGGCATCGCGCTTGGCGATACGCGAACCGGTGACGACGACCTCATCGAGACCTGCATCGGCCTCTTGGGCTTGGACGGGCGCGGTGGCGGTGATCGCCATGGCGCCGATGGCGCTCGTCAGGATGGCCTGGCGAACTGCCGACGAAACGTGCAATTGCTGAGACATGAAGTCCCCTCCGCAAGTGGTTGGAGTAAATCGAACAGCGGATTATCCGCAAGTCGGACGGAGAATCAACGAAATTGTTGCAACGAGGGCATAGATGTTGCCAAACCACAACAAATCGATGTCCGAGCGGCATCCGACCCGTGGTTCGCACACCAAGCCTTAATGGGTCGTCGCCGAGTCGCCTGCTAATTTCGAGCGGTCCATCCAACTGATCAGCCGGAGCCTGCCTGTGACTCAGAAGACTCGTCGCCAATTCATGACCTCCACCATGGGAGCCGGTGCGGCCGGTATCGCGGCGGGAGTCTCACTCGTCGGCAGCGCCTCAGCGGCTCACCCGGCCAAGCGCGGCTATCGTCTCTCGAGCGATGAACTGAAGGCTCGATTCAACGACCCGATCTGGAACCGCGAAACGTCGGCCAAGATCGAGGGCGACACCGCGCCCGGAAAGTACGTGAACGGTTATGTGACCGGCACTGTCATGGGCGTGCGCGACAACGAGGCGGTCCGCCCCCTCTTCGGCTTCGAGGTGTTCTCGTCGATCCGCGTTCTCAAGCAAGCGAATGGGGACTACCAACGCCTATGCCGCGAACTCATCTTCTACCGCGATTTGAACACCGGCGAGTTGATGGACTCTTGGCTCAACCCCTACACCAACGAAGAAGTGGCCGTCGTCGACGTCGCGAACGATCCGTTCAACTACGTCATCTCGGATCACTTTCCCGACCCGCCGAGCTATGGCGGCCTCAACACGGCCAAGCCACCGCGTCGTCCGTTCATCCGCAATTGGACCTTGCTCAACGACGACACGGTCGTACTCACGAGCGACATCCACCTCTATTACCGCAACAAGCTGGATCCGGCCATTTGGGTGCGTGAGTCAGCAGGCCCCATGAATCGAGTATCGGAGCTCTTCCGCTACTCTATTCGACGCGAAGACATCGAGAACGATGCTCTCACCCACATGCCGCACACGGGTGTCTGGAATCGCATCACGCCATGGTTACCGTGGATGCTGATGGGTCCCGCACCGGGGCATATCGTCTACGCCGGCACCTTTAGCTCCGTGCCGAGCGTCGATTCCGTACCGGCTCCCGTCGCAAAACGTGTTCGCGAGCGTTTTCCGCAGTACACGGTGGCGCCCGAGACATGGGTTGATCCGAGTTACTCGAGCCTCGAGAACTACGCTCGCACCCAGAAGCCGGCGAAGCCCAAATAATCGGTAAGTACTGAGCCGACGTTGCTGCCGAAGTCGGCCACGCTCTGACTCAGGGCGTGGCCGCTTCCATATAAGCCTCAAGGATTTTCGCGAAGCGCTCTGGCGACTCGAGCGGCGGATAGTGGCCAACATCCGGCATCACCATCATCGAGACGTCCGTGCCGCTGAGATACCCAGCGAGCGCCTTGCCGGCCGGCACCGGCAACAATAAATCTTTGGCCCCCCAGATCAGCAGAGTCGGCGCTGTCACCGCCTTCATCGCCGCCTTGGCTTTTTCCTGATCGGCCACTTTTGCGACGAGGCCGATCAAATGCGGTTCCGGGGCCCGCCGGTTGAAATCGTAATACTGCTCGCGTATCTCCGCTGAGAGCCGCGCCGGATCACCACTGAAATAATCGAGAAACGCACTCCAATAATTTCGGTTTCTCAGCCCGGTTTCTTTGGCGATGCGCTGCTGCTCTTGGAAAGCCGGCGACGGCGGCAAGTGACCGGTCGTCACCGTATCAGCAGGCGTATTCGACAAGATCAGGCGCTCGACCATCTCAGGTCGCTTTGCCGCCAAATACACACCGAGTGTTCCACCGCTGGAAACCCCGACAAAGGTGACCTTCTCAACACCCAGTTGTGCCAACAAACCCTCAGCGATATCCACGGGCTGCAGCCGCTGCATGTGTTCGTCCGTCACCGTCCCGGAGAGGCCTTGCGCCGGAACGTCGTAACGAATCACCCGATATCGATCAGTCAAGCGAGGCGCAATGTAGTCCCACGTCTTCAAGGTACTTTGCGATCCGTGAACCATCAGAATGGCTGGGCCTTTACCTTCGTCTTTGTAATAAACCTCCACTCCGCCAATGACGGCGATCTTGCCGGCGGGATCCGCGTATTTCGCGCGCAATTCCGACAAGGTCAGTGGCTCACCTTCAGCGGCAAAAACCGATCCACCCACGAGCAACAAGGAACAACAGGCCATCCAGAACGAACGCATACCTTCTCCGAGAAAATTCAAAGGGGTTATTTTTGACTCAGCCTTACGGGCCCTTCTGTTTGAAGTCGTTTTGACAACTCGGATCGGGCCGCCATAGCGTTAGTGTTACTACCCAAACCATGCGCAGCCAGAAAGAGCTCGACGATTTCTACCGTGCTCGACAGCATGGACAACTGTGGCGGCACGGGCAGTTCCGGCCGACAGATCGCACTGCCAAAGTAATGATCAACACCTTCTAGTACGAGCGCATAGCGCGATCCGCTCGCTTTCGCCGCATCGTAGGCAACCAGATGATCCTGCCAACGCGCGCCCGCCAAGCCGAGTGGGATGTCACGATCGCCAGTCTGGATCAGCGCGGGCACTTCAAGCGACGAGTACGCCACCGCATCGACGAACCCGGTAATCGGCCCAGGCGGCGACAACGCCACAACTGCGCTCACACGCGCGTCTCTCAGCTGATCGGCGAACTCAGGCGGTGCCGCGGGTCTCGCTCCGCCTAATGTCAAAGATACGAGCGCGCCGTAGCTATGCCCCATTGCGATATAGCTTGATCCAGCCGTCGACGACAATGCATGCATATCCTGTAAACGCGCCGCCCAACTCGCCATGCCTTTGAATTGAGCCGTCGATGGATGCTCGGTCGAGTCAACGTGCAAAGGCGCCCAAATTTCATAGCCGGCGTCACAGATAGGCTCGAGCAACTTCGAGTACTTCCACGGTGAAGACGCCGCTCCGTGCGAAAAGTGAATACGCCCGATGGCTTTTCCGCTCGGTCGCCAGACATCGACTTGAATCGAACGACCATCGGCTGCGCGCAAGATCTCGCGCGATGACTTCCGCGCCTGCAGCAAGGCGCTAGAGAAGACACTGCCAAGCATCAACAAAATCCCTTGACGCCGATCAACCCTCACGCAAAACCTCCGTCAAAATCATCGCCCGCATAAGCACGCAGTTCCTTGCGGTAACGCTGCAGCAAACGTTCGGCAAAGGCCGCGATCTCTTGCTCGCGACTTCGCAACTCGGGGACCTGCATACCGACTGCGATCACGCCGTATCGTTGCTGATCGGCACTCATCGGAACAGGCCAGGCGATGATGCCCCAACCATCCGAACGCAGATTGAAACCGACCGCATAGCCGCGCTGTGAAACCTGTAGCACAGCACTCGTGATGTCACGCATGGTTCGAAAGCGCCGACCCAACTGCACGCCGCGGCGGCGCGCTGCCTGGGTCAACTGACTCAGTTGCTCTCGCGAGTAGGTCGTTGCCATGGCGAGCCCCGGTGTCGAGAACGGCTCACGCAACTCACCGAGCGTATTGGTGCTGGTGCCGGATACACGACCGACCAAAATCGCAGACAGACGCATCTGCACGCCGGCCGGTAACCAGATGCTGACCGTGCCGCCCGTATGTGCGCGGAGCGAGGACATGGTCGTTCGCAGCGGCGGCAGGTATCCGCCGATATCGGCGAGCCGCCGACCGAGCCCGCTCAGCGTTGGGCTGATGGCGTAGCTCGCCGAATCGGCGTCGACATCAAGAAAGCCTAGTTGGGTCAGCTTCTGTAGCAGCCGGTACATGCTAGAAGCAGGCACACGCAAACGAGCGGCAATCTCCCCGTTCGTGAGCGGATGCGGCGACACGCTGAATTGCTCGAGTACTTGCAGAACCCTGCCCACCGTTCTCGATGACCCCTGCATCAACCTACCCCCGAGTTGTGTCCAAAGAGCAGATGTACCACCTTTTAAATTCCAATATTGGAATAACCGGGCGCTTTGCCAATCCTCGGCCAAGAGGGGTCTGCCGAGCGGGTGGTACTTTCACGGCACTGTCATCTCTACACGGGGGTCGGGAGGCAGTGCGACCCTAAAATCTGGAGGAACGGGCGACATGCTTATTAGAAAACTCTCCTGCTCGGCACTGGCGGCAACCGCCCTGTGTCTCGGCGGAATGGGCACTTCGGTAGCCCAAGACTCGGCCTCGATAGCCGGGCTGGAAGAAATCATCGTCACGGCACGTAAGAAAGCCGAAACGCTGATCGAAACACCCGTGGCGGTGTCGGTACTAACGAGCGAAGACATCGAAGCCAAGGGCGTGCGCGATCTCTATGACGTCGCACTGTTCACGCCAGGCCTCACCTACTTCGATGCCATCCAGAACCAGCTTGGCACCCCGGTCATCCGCGGTATCTCGCAGACCAACCTGAACAGCCCCGATCGAAACGTTGCCATCTTCTACGGCGGCGTTTACCTATCGAACACGAGCGCCTCTAACCTCGAAATCCTCGACCTCGATCGAATCGAAGTTGTTAAAGGCCCGCAATCGGCACTCTATGGCCGCAATGCGTTCAACGGTGCGATCAACTTCGTGCCTGCAGCACCAACCGGCGAATTCAAAGCCAAGATCACGGGGACGCTTGGAACCGACGCACGCCGCGAAATGCGCATCATGCTGTCAGGTCCGCTCAGCGAAACCCTGCGTGGTCGTATCGCAGCCAGCACCAACGCGTTCGACGGCAGCTGGGACAACAAAGCAGAACCCAGCGCGGGACTCGGTGGTTACGACACCAAGAACCTCTCGGGCTCATTGGAGTTCACCCCGAACGATCAGTTCACGGCTCGCGCCTTTGCGTACTACACGGACGACGTTCGTGATTCCACGGCGATGTACATCATCCCGGCGCTCAATTGCGGACCGACGGGTCGGCCGCTCTCGGCCTACTGCGGCGACCTGCCCGTCAGCGACAATCTCGCAGCCAATCCCAATGCGCTGGCTTTCGCACGCGAAGTCACCCTGGCAGCGCTCGACCTCGAATACGACTTCGGCGGCGTCACGCTGACCAGCCAGACCTCGATCTACGATGCCGAGAACGACAACGCATCGGATAACTCCTTGGGCGCCAACAACGGTCAAGGCAATATCTTCAACATCGTAAGGTCAACCGCGCCGACCGTTGTGCTGCGTCAGCAGGCGCTACCGGTATTCACGGGCTCCGGTAAGGGCCAGACCGAGACGTTCACCGAAGAACTGCGTCTCGAGGGCAAGGTTGGCGACGACCTCAACTGGGGTATCGGTGGCTTCTACAGCAAGAACGAGTTCGTCTCGCGCAGTCGTATTGCTTACGATGGCCGCGGTCTTGCCGCCGGTGAGCGTCCGCAATCGGACAACTTCTTCTTCATCAACCTGAACCCGACGACGGCGCTGTCGCAAAACCCAACGGTGGATATGGTCGACTTGTCGCGCTTCATCGGTGAAGACAAGCAGACCGCGTTCTTTGGCCTCGTCGAATACAAGGTCAACAATGCGTGGACCGTCGGCGCTGAACTGCGCCGCGACAAGGAACAGCGTCAGCGCTACAACCAGGTTATCGGTCTTAGCACCTTCCAGAAGGGCGAATTCAGCTATACGACGTGGCGCGCCCATGCCGACTTCACGCTGAACGACGATCAGCACTTCTACGCCTCTGCGGCGAAAGGCGTGATCTCCGGTTACTTCAACGGCCAAACGGATGCGATCGCGGGGAATGCCCCAGTTCCTGCGGAACTGCAGACTTACGATCCCGCCGAAAACAAGACCTACGAGCTCGGCTGGAAGGCCCAGTGGCTCGATCGTCGCCTGAGTTCGGAAGTGGTGTTGTTCTTCATCGACTACACGGGTATCCAGATCCCGGCGACGCCACCGGCTCCGCTCGTCAGCAACCTCGTACAGAACGTCGGTGACGCCACGGCCAAAGGTGTTGAGCTCTCGCTCAACTATCGTGCGTCGGACAAGTGGCAGTTGGGCATGACCTACTCCTACACGCCAACCGAGTTCGACAAAGGCACGGTCGATGCGGGTGTGCTGCGCTATTGCGGCGGCAGCTCCACGGCGATTCCGGCGGCAGCGGTCGGCTTCTGCCCAACCCTCGAGTTCCGCGGCAAACTCCTGCCTGACGTGTCGGGCAAGCCGCTGCCACGCTCGCCCAACCGGCTCGCTAGCATCTACGCAGCGTACGACACGCCGATCACGGGCGACTGGTCGTTCTACGCCCGCGCGGACGGCAGCTACACGGCTGCGACGAACATCCTGACCATCGGCTTGACGACGATTCCCTCGCGTACGCTCTTCAACGCGCGCATGGGTTTGCGTCATGGCCCGTTGGATGTCGCGCTCTGGGGTCGCAATATTTTCGACGAAAAATATGTGTCGACCGCGATCAATCAGCCGCCGCTGGTTGCAACGACGGCTGCCTTCACTCCGAACGTATCGCAAGGGGATCGCGCGATGTTCGGTCTGACGGCGACCTACTCGTTCGGCGCGAAGTAATCGCCTACTGACACCCCCCCTCCGATGTTTCGACATCGGAGGGGGGAGCGGCTCCGAGACCTCTCGGATGACCCCGTTCGGACGGTCTGGTAACTTCCCCGTCCGATATGCTGACAACGCCTGCCAACGGTGTACTACTCCTCTCGAGCCTGTCGTTCCTGACCATCGGCATTGTCGGGTGGCTATCCGTATCGAATCCCGACCGGTCCGCTCGAATCTGGTTGATCGCGTTTGTGCTTGCCGGCATCACGCCGCTACTCGGCGCCGGCCAACCGATGGATGCACGAGCGTTCGTGTTGAGTTCAACGGCTATGGCGGCCTCGTTCGCCCTGTTCGGGCTCAGCCTCAAAGCGCTTTACAACGACAGATTCGTCCTGCGGGACTACCTCGTCGCGCTCGCGGTGCTCTGTTTGGTCTTCATGGCCTTGCTCGGCTACCTGTTCAGCAACGCTTCGATCGCCGCACAAGCAACAGCCTTCGCGCTCGGCAATGGCGCTGCAGCGACATGGGCTACCGTCGAAGCAATGAGTCTCGCCAAACGAACACGATCGCGATTTGCGTCGCATCTCGCCGTCATCTTTGGCATCCAGGCTGCCGTTCTAGCGCTGCGCATCCCACAGGTGTGGATGGGCGAAGAGGCTCGCCTCTCCGATAACGATCCGTTCGCCTTGTCGATCGTCTTGGCGCTCTCGCTCTGCGGCATCGTCAAAGCCATCTCCTACTTCGCCCTGCGCCTTGAAGAAGTACGCAATCAAGTCCAGCGGGATGCCGAACTTGTTCAGGAGCAAGCCAAGCGACTGGCGCAGAAAAACAGCGAGCTCGTCTCGGCGATGCATGCCGTGCCAGTCGCTTGCGTGGTCACCGATCCCGCACTACGCGTGATTTATCTCAATGCCGAAGCGCGTCGTCTAATTGGGGCTTCCTTCGATTCCGAGTCGAAACCTCGCCTATCGGACTGGCTGATCGGATTTCAGGATGCTCAGCCGGTTGCGGTCACCTCGGCACGACATGCTTTTTTGAAGATACCCGACAGCTCGAACGCTCTGGCGATCGAGATCTCCGTTAGTGGCGTCGATAGCGAAACGCCGGGCGCTCAGTGGGTGTTCTTACTCAAGCCCACGGAGCACTCGCAATCAGTGCTCGAATCTATCTGGACGAGTTTTGTCCGACGCGAAGATCGAACGGCACTGATCATCGATGAAGCCGGTCGCGCCGTCAGCGCCCAAGCCGGCTGGGGTGAAGTACTCGGCCCCTATGCCGTATTCGACCTGCCCGAATTACGTTTCGGCGGCATCACCGAATCGCGCGATGCTGCGGGGCTCGACCTCTGGGCCACACTAGCCAAGTTCACCGTCGATCAAACACAAATTGACCGCGCGCGTGGCGAGCAGAGAAACGGGCGCGGCTCCTCGCTGCTGCTCAGAGACGAACGAGGCCATCAAATCACCTGCGGCTTCGTTCCGATCAAGTCTCCTGCATCCAAAGAACAGCGCTGGCTGGTTGAGATAGGCTGGAAGGCAGCGAGAGCAGCGACCAGCGAAGTCAAACCACGCCCGTCGCGTGAAGCACAGCCGGAGCCGATGCGAGTGCTCAGCAAAGCGGCGGATGTGCCGGAGTTTCTGAAGAAACGTCCGCAGACAGACTGACGTTACACAAACACTTGAGGGGTATTACTGCGATGGCTGAACGGAATTGGCTGGCGCGTTGTCTAGATGCGGTCGAGCGCGCCGGAAATCGACTGCCGGATCCAGCGGTGCTGTTTTTGATCCTAATGGTGATGGCTTGGGTCGTGAGCAACGTGCTTGCCCGCTTCAGCTTCGTCGAAATCGATCCTCGCAGCGGTCAGCCGATCGAGATTCGCGATCTGCTCGCCGGCCAATCTTTGACCGCCTTCATGGCGACCATGGTAAGCACCTTCACAAGCTTCCCACCACTCGGTGTCGTTCTGGTCGCCATGCTCGGTCTTGGCGTCGCCGAACACTCGGGATTCATCAACGCCACGCTTCGCGCGGCGATGGCGGTCACGCCGCGCCAACTTTTGACGCCAGCCTTGATTGCCGTCGGCATCTTGAGTCACGTGGCCGTCGACGCCGGTTACGTTTTGGTCATACCGCTTGGCGCGGTGATTTTCTATGCGGCGGGACGTCATCCTCTGGCCGGGATTGCGGCGGCTTTTGCAGGCGTATCTGGCGGATTCAGTGCAACCATGGGTGTTCCCTCGAGCCTCGATCCGCTGCTGGCCGGCTTGACCCAAACGGCAGCGCACTTGGTCGACCCTAGCATCGTCATCAATCCACTCAATAATTTTTATTTCACGACGGCCTCGGCGATTTTCATCGTCCTGCTCGGCTGGGCGCTCACCGATCTCGTCATTGAAGCGCGCTTGCGCTCAACCGTCGTCGATGGCGACCCGGCCAACCTGCCGACTCAAGAGCCCCTGACCGACGCAGAACGCCGCGGACTACGAGTGGCGCTCCTGACGGTCATCGCGGCCATAACGCTTTTTGCTCTGACCTTGATGGGCGACGATACCCCATGGGCAGCAGCTCCCAATGCTGATGGCGAGCGTTTGTTACTCGCTTCGAATGCACCGCTGATGCAATCCATTGTCCCCATCATCTTCATCGGATTTCTTTTACCCGGTATTGCCTATGGTGTGACAGCAGGCTCCATCAAAGATCATCGTGATGTCATTGCAGGGATGACCAAAGCCATGTCGGGCATGGGCTACTACATCGTCATGGCTTTTTTCTGCGCCCAGTTCATCTACGCTTTCGGCCAATCCAACTTAGGAGCGCTCTTGGCACTGAAAGGAGCAAACGCGCTTCGTGAGGCCGCTTTGCCTATGGGCGTGACGCTGGCAGGTATCGTCGTCCTCACCGCGACCGTCAACCTATTGATCGGGTCGGCCTCGGCCAAATGGGCCCTCATCGGCGCGATCATGGTGCCGATGCTGATGCAACTTGGTGTTTCGCCCGATCTCACTCAAGCCGCGTATCGCGTCGGCGACAGCTCCACCAATATCATCACGCCGCTGCTTCCCTACTTCCCGCTGATCGTGGTGTTTTGTCGTCGGTACGTACAATCGACCGGCATCGGGACCTTGGTCGCACTGATGCTCCCGTACTCGATCAGCTTCATCGTCGGTTGGACCGGATTCCTTCTGCTCTTCTGGGCACTGGAAATCCCCCTCGGAGTGGGCGCCACATACGACTACGCACCCTGAAGTATGAAAGTCATGCTAGTTTTCATACGTGTTTCGAGTTCTTCTCATCTTGGCTTGCTCACTGCCGCAGCTGGCTCACGCGCACGGATTGAACCTATCCCTGAGCGACGGTAGCGAGGCGATCACGGGCGATGTGACCTACGCCGATGGCGCGCCGCTCAGCGGTGCCTCGGTTTCATTGCAGCCAGCTGCGACGCGTAATAAGGCAGACGAACGGGTCGTGACTCGAACCGATGCGGAGGGCCGCTACGCCTTCCCCGCTCCGCGACACACCGGTGAGTATCGCGTGATCGCCGAAGATGGCATGGGACACCGCGCCGAGATCGTGTTCGCCGTCCGCGGAGATCACCGAAAGCTGGATACGAAGCACGCGCAACCGGCTTGGTCGCGATGGTTAAGCGGACTCGGTTATCTTGCGGGATTATTCGGCGTCACAGCGTGGTGGCTGTCGCGGCGCAGCCGAACGCGCATCGAGACATCGTGATATGCACATCGCAGAGGGCGTACTCGATGTTCCGACCTTGCTTGCGGCCGCAGGGTGCACGGCATTCGGTATCGCGATCGGTGTGCGTCGACTGACCCCTCAGACGTTACCGACCGGCGCCCTGTTTGCTGCCGTATTTTTTTTGATCGGAACCATCCACATACCGATCGGCGTCGGCAGCGTCCATCTCATTCTCAACGGTCTGATCGGCCTTCTACTCGGATGGCTGGCATTTCCAGTGATCTTCGTCGCCTTGGCACTACAGGCATTGCTGTTCTCCTTCGGTGGCTTCACGTCACTCGGAGCTAATACGCTGCTGATGGCGCTACCAGCTGTGATCGCCGGCCTGACCTTGCGCCCATTATTGCAACAGCCATCCTCGAAACGACGCCTACTCGCAGTAGGGGCAGCAGCGGCGACGATTGGCATCCTCGGGGCCACGCTCATGGCGGCGATTCTGCTGTGGTCTACAGGTGGTAAGACTCTCCTCGGTCTCATCACCTTGATCGTCGCGGCACAGGCGCCCGTGTGGCTGATCGAAGCGATCGTCACGGCTTTGGCAGTGAGCATGTTGGGAAGAGCGCGACCGACGGCGTTCAGCCTGGGAGCGTAACTCCGCATATGAGTCACGTTCACTATCCCGATGGTCGACTGCGCCTTGCTGCCACACTGCTCGTCAGTGTTTCGGCTGCGATGACTGATGCACTTCCAGCGCTCTGCGCCATGCTGGTCATGGCATTGATCGCCATGACGACCATCGCTGCCGCCGGAAAGGCATCGATCAAGACTGTCGGAGGGCGCTTGTTGCGCGTCAATGGTTTCCTCGTCATCGTCTGGATCACCTCATCCATCCACTGGCACGATTTTGCGATCAACGAGGCAGGCATGCTGCTCGCCACCCAAATGACTTTGCGCGTCAACGTCGTCACCATAGCAGCCAGTTTGCTGCTGATGCGGATGAGCGGAGTAGATCTCGGTCGTGCGGCGGTCGGCTTGGGCTTACCTAGCGCACTCGGCACTTTACTCGCACAGATGACTCGTCAAATATCACTACTATCCGAGACCAAAATGCGTCTTGAACGCGCGATGAGAGCGCGAGCCTATCGCTCCACTTTCGGATTGCGGTCACTGCAAGTGAGCGCACAAATGGTGGCGTGGCTGATCATTCTGGCGCTGGCGAAATCGGAACGCATTTCCTTGGGCTTGCGCTCGCGAGGTATGAGTTCGACTCGGTGGACTGTCCGTGAATCCACGCCGTGGCGAGCGCTGCCGAAAACCGACTGGTCGATTCTGGGTGCCGTCACGGTCATCGTCGCCTTGTGCTTGTGGTTACCGACACTGGGTATACAGCCATGACGATACTGCTGCGTATGCAGGAAGTGGCGGTAAGCCGTGCTACTCGCCCCGTGCTGCATAGTGCGACGCTGACTCTGAATGACGGTGAGCGTCTCGCGGTTCGTGGCGGCATCGGCGCCGGCAAGAGTACGCTGCTATTGACCGCTCTTGGCCTGCTGGAGCATCAGTCGGGCAGCATTGAGTTGCTCGGTCAGCCCTGCCGCGTCGAGAACCATTTCGCACCCATGCGCGGCAAAGTAGGCCTGCTCTTTCAAGACCCTGACGACCAGCTGATCGGACCCACCGTCCTCGAGGATGTCGAATTCGGTCCGCTCAACTTGGGATGGGATGCACACCGTGCGCATCATGCGGCCGACGATGCCCTCGACCAAGTCGGGCTCCTCCATCTTTCGGAACGCCCAGTTCACGAACTCTCCGGCGGCGAAAAGCGCCTGGTGGCGCTCGCCGGGTTGCTTGCAATGAAGCCGACCGTGCTGCTGTTGGATGAGCCGACGGTCTCGCTGGATATTGATACGACTGAGCGTATTCTCGAAATCTTGCTGGCGAGCAAGCTGTCGATGCTGATTGCGACTCACGATCCTCTTTGCATCGATCGACTAGCCACGCGCAGCCTACTGCTCCAGCACGGTACGATTACCGACTGACTTACATCATTGATATTGCGAGACTTTGTCTCGATCATCCCGAATTCTTGATGTCCGTCCAATGGAGAGACTTTCATGGGAATTACCAAAGAGTTTCGCGAGTTTGCCGTTCGTGGAAACGTCATTGATCTCGCCATTGGTGTCGTCATCGGCACGGCTTTTGGCCGTATCGTCTCGTCGCTGGTAGGCGACGTCATCAGCCCACTGATTGGGCGCTTGGCAGGTGGTGTCTCGTTCGTCGACTGGCAGATTTCACTCGGTCGAACGCCCGATGACGAAACCGAACTTTGGTTACGCTTTGGATCCTTCCTCCAAACTATTTTCGACTTTACGATCATTGCGATCGCGCTATTTTTGGCCATCAAAGGGCTTAACCGGCTGCGATCGATCGGCGCGCCAGCTGCGGCTCCGCCTGCACCAACCACGCCAAATCCCGACACAGCGGAAACCCTGAAGCTGCTGACCGAGATTCGTGACCTACTTAAGTCTCAATCCGCAAGTTAATGAAGGAAAAAACGACTGTAATGCTAACGAGCGGCACACCCAGTCAAAAACCCTGTTGCACTGATTATTTATTTTTTGCTGCCGAGCGAACACCCTGTTCCCCGCGATGAAGACTACTCGCAGGCGAACCCTACGTTACGATTTTGTCGCGATATGAATCGCTAACTGACTGGTAAACATTTTTCACATCTGAGGGCGAATTCTCGCACCCGCTAAGCACGACCATCGGATGCCCAGAGATCCTATCGGATCGTCCTACCGCGACAACAAGTCATGCGGATCGAGCACCTCTTCTAAATTGACGCATTCGAGCGTAATCCCTAAATTGGCCGCGTTAGTAGATGCCAATAATTTTGTGGCTACTGGTTTTCGCAAATAACGATACTAGAAGTTACTTTAAGTATTAAATTTTTTTCCTGTCGATAGGCGGGCTTGACGACACGCCCTGAGAGTTTTAGCCGCTCTAATAAAATTCCTACGAATTATTTATGTATAGATCAATATACAACGATCAAGAAAGAGGCCCGCATTCGTCACAACTGATATGTCAGGTGATGCTTTTCATCTCATCGAATATCACATCACTTCTCGCCAACTCTTTGCCAACAACTCAAAAACTCATGGGCCTCATCCGAAAATTATGACAAGCGACTGTCTATTTCTTGACGCAGTAGAAACCGCCTCCCGGCAAACGAGAGCCATCTGACGCTCTCGCATCGCGATGATATCCGACAGGTTTGAATCCAATTCCATCGGCGTTCATCGTTGCGCAGAGCGCCTCGCCTTCAAGACGCTTGTCATCTGGTATTGGGCCGAATAGCCGTGCATCGTTCCAAATGAGCGCTGAGGGGCTAGTAGGATCCTGAATCAATTGCGGGGGTGTTTCTGACTCTTTAACCCCTACTCCATATAAAAGAGTGTTACAGCCAAGCAAGCCGATTGCGGGAATTAAGGCCATGGTTGCCACGACGCGTTTTGTTCTCACGAGTTTCTCCGAGACTTTCTCTCTGTACGATACAGAAACGTCTTCTTAACAATCTTATGGACTTAATATCGGTGCGCTAAAGCACCGTGATGTTTCGTTGGGAGTCAATGGAGACAACCACTAACGCTCAGTGATCTTTCGGCTTTAGTGCGTTTCGCAAAACTAATGCGCTAACTCGCACTGCGTATATGACTCTTACGAGGAAGACACGAAACCATAACGAGTTTCGAGCTTATCTTGGTTTTCTTGCGAGGAAATAGTCTATCGTTATAGATGCTTCGTCTCTAATTTCATCCACACCGTCTCCGCCGAATTCCGAGACACGGAAGCTCTTAAGTTTCTTTGCGAGAGTCGTGACCTACTCAAAAGTCAATCACGGACCACATGACAGGCCTAGGCCGACGATAATCAATTCACGCCTGCCCAGCGTTTTTGATAGAGCTTGGTCAGCGCATCGAGTTTGTTGCTGATCACACCAGAGCGAACTTCGTCGTTCACACCGAACACCATCCATTGGTCTTGGGCGGCACAACAGATTGGCCATGATGCGAGTTCGGTGACATCTGGTCGGCCCGATCGCGCAAACTCGATCCAGTAACGACGCAGCCGCTCACTCGTTTTACGGGTAGATTCATTGGTAACTCGATCACTGCCAAACAACATCAGCTGATCAAACGCGTGTGGAGTGCCGACCATTCCTGGCAGAAGCTGCTCAGGAGCTAGGTCGACGTAGTACAGCCAAGCAGGCGCACCCACTGTCTGCATAGCCGTTGCAAGCA
>JACCDX010527889.1_pt1 | contig 24534 bp, 27 predicted proteins | sample 7449681 | NCBI WGS metagenome assembly JACCDX01 (sample SAMN15323450, study PRJNA562643) | freshwater metagenome | isolation source: river surface water | place: USA:Blue River Watershed | collected 2017-08-18
AGGAAGGCTTGGAAATTCACGCTGACGTAGCTTAGTGTTCCACTGCCAACCAACCGTCCGTAAAGTTCCATGTAATCGGTAGTGCCATTCATGTAAACAAGAACAGCCCCTTGTGCAGTCCCGTCAACATAGTTGTTGGACGGCGTATATGTGTAAGAACCAGCACGAGCACTGCCACCCGCCAACAGATTCCCATTTTTAAAAAGTGTTAAAAAATTTAACGTCAAAACACCGCTAGAGTCTGTGCCGTAACCCCCAAAGGTAAACAAATAATACCCGGCAACCGTTGGTGTGAACCGATAGTTTGTTGAATTATCGTAGTTGGAGTTAGTGTCAAACTCTTCAGTATTAACTTGCAGTTTTGTAGTTGTGTTGTTTGAAACCGTCTGAGCAGATGCCAGATAAGCACTAAACGCAGGGCCATTCACAGGCATTTTCCCAGCAAGGCCAGCGTCAACCTCTGCCTTGGTGTATGTGTCGGCCACCGTGAATGACTTGAACGCCACGATGTCGATGACATCACCGACACCGGCAGCGACAGCCAGCACCACGCTTGTGCCGTTGCTTGCGGTGTACTCAGCGGTGTCCAGCGTGGAGCCGTTGCGGTTCACCACGATGTTGCCGCTGGTGTAGCTCAGTGTCAGGCTGTTGGCGTCAGCGCCGCTGAATGTGGTCTGGTTAGCAGTGGCCACATAGCGGTAGCGCGACATCGCGGTGGTGCCAGCGGCTGTCGCTGTGATCCAGGTCGCGCCGTCATAGACCTTCATGGTCTGCGTGGTGGTGTTGTAGTACAGCGCACCAGTCACCAGCGCGTTGCCGTCATTGTCGACAGTCGGGTCAGAAGACTTCGGGCCGAGATAGCGGTCGTCGAAGCTGTCCAGCGATGCGGCGGCGGCAGCAGCCGATGCGGCAGCGGCGGTCGCAGAGCTGGATGCGTTGGTGGCTTGCGTGCTTGCCGTGGTGGCAGACCCAGCTGCAGCCGTTGCGCTGCCTGCAGCAGCTGTTGCGCTTGAGGCTGCGTTGGTCGCCTGGGTCGTCGCAGTCGAAGCCGAAGAGCTGGCGCTGGTCGCGCTGTTCGCAGCGTTGGTGGCCGATGTGCTGGCGTTGCTTGCGCTTGTGCTGGCAGCAGACGCAGAGCTGGACGCATTGCTTGCCGATGTGCTGGCCGCGCTGGCGCTGTTGCTCGCGTTCGTTGCCGATGTGGCCGCAGCGGTTGCGCTGTTGCTTGCATTGGTTGCCTGCGTGCTGGCGGTTGTAGCAGAGCCAGCGGCGGCGGTCGCAGACGAGGCAGCGTTGGTCGCAGAGGTCGAGGCACCGGACGCAGAGGTCGAGGCCGCAGACGCGCTTGAGGCGGCGTTCGTGGCCGATGTGCTGGCGGCAGAGGCCGAGCCAGCAGCAGCCGTAGCGCTCGCGGCGGCAGCAGTCGCCGATGCGCCAGCGCTGGCGTTGTCCACCAGCAAGTCCCACTTGGCGCTGTCAGCGTTGCTCGAGATCGGCTGCGAGCCGCTCGATGTGTGCGAGGTGTTGGCGTAGTAGACGTTGCCGTTGCTGGTGTCCTTGACGATGTCGCGCTTGTTGTACGAAGTGCCAGAGGCCCAGTTGCCACGGTTGTCACCGATCACTTCGCCTGTGGTGGGGTCACCGTTTGAGTCAAACGCCAGCGTCTTGTTGGCCCGCACGCTTGCGCGTGGCAGCGTCATGTCGATGTTGGTCGGGTCCGTCTGCGGGGCACGCAGGGCGCGCCCAGCAGCCTCGGCGTTCTGCTGGGCAAAGATGGTCAGGCTGTCCAGCTCGTCGTTGACGGTGTTGGCGAAGAAGTCGCCGCCGGTCACGAAGTCGCTGGTGCGCTGAATGGCACGCGAGCCGACGATGGCGATCTGGGTCGCGCCGGTCGGCGTGGCCACCAGCGTGATCGAGCCGGTGCCGTTGGCCGCAATGGTCACGGTGTAGTCCGTGGTCAACGTCAGCAGCGCATCGTCTTTGTAGACGGCCACATCGGTGTTGACCAGGATCTCAAACGTGAACGCATAAGGGCCGACACCAGAGGCGGCATAAACAACCCTGCGGGGCACGTTGGAAATTGCGTAATCAGCCATGATTCATTCCTTGCTGTTGGAGATTGTACGAACTTAGTCGGGTTTGTAATAGAGGCCCTGGGCCTTGCGTGCCTCATCCAGGTCGCCGATCTTCATGCCCAACTCTGGGAACTCAGCCAGCAGCTGATTGCGGGCCAGCTCCATGTATTGAGAGTGGATGCGCTGGGTCATTTTCTGCTGGTCGTCCAGGCTCAACATGTCAAAGCCTGGGCCGGTCATCACCGACAGCAGCGCGTCCTTGGCGTTCAGCTCCTTGCCGTAGATGGTCAGCAAGCGGTTGTACTGCACGCTGTCCATCTCGATGCCTTTGATCTTCTTCTCAGGCATGCCGATAGGCGAACCCATGCGCACCAGCAAGTCGTCCACCTCAGAGAACTGGTCGCGGGTCACACGGGTGGGCAGCACCATCTCGTAGACCTTGCCCTGGCCCTGCTTGACCTCGTCGCCCCACAGGTTCAGCTGCGTGGGCAGCGACTCGTTGAAGTAGGGCAGGCGCGACTTGTAGCGGTTGAAGGACTCGACAAAGCCACGCACGCCCATGGGCAGGTCTGGCGTTGCACGGGTGTCGCTGGCGTTGGGGTTTCCCAGGCGCTCGATGCTGGCCACCAGCGAGCTGTAAGCCCCGGCAGGCGAGCCACCAATGAGAAAGCCCCCGGCCATCTTGGTCAGGCCGTCCACGATCTTCTTGCCGTCCACTTCGCCCATCTGGTTGGAGCCGATCAGGCGCGAGACCTCGGCGATGCCCTGCAGGTAGGGCTGCTCCTTGAGGTACTCATAGAGGCCGTAGGTCGCGCCCAGGAACACCTCTTCGATCTTGTCGGCATCGGGTTCGTGCTGGGCGTACTCTGAGTAATCGGCTGCGATGGCCATCAAGGCAGACATCGGCTCGAGGCCGGTGTATGAGTACCAGCTGTCGCCCACCTTGATGCTGTACGGTTGCCAGCCGGTGCGCATCAGTGCCTCGCGGTCGGCCTTGCGGCCAGGGCCACGGCCAGTGATCCGACCCTCGGCAGAGGCCGCGGCAAAGGTCGCCAGGATGCCTGACCCCAGCGTGACCTTGGCCAGGGCCATGTCGCGGTAGACGCCGCCCTTGGCGATCTCCTCGCGCCACTGCGATGACAGCGGGGCAAAGGGGGTGCGCTCGATCACGTTCAAGCCGATGTTGGCTGGGGTCTTGAAGAACGGCACCACCACCTTGAGGGCAGGGTGGTTGAAGACCTTCTGCAGGTTGGCCAGGGCAGGGGGCAGCTCGCTGGTGAAGGTGCCCTTCTGTGCGAACTGAAGCGCCTGCTGGTCGAGATCACCTGGCGGGTTGGCGAACAGGTCTGCAGCCTCAGCCTCGGCCTTGGCCAGCGCAGCGGGTTCGTCCATGCCAGCCTCGATGCCCTCGCGGTAGACAGTCTTGGCGCGGCGCGTGATCTGGGTGTTCAGCTCCATGCGGTACAGCACGCCCTTGAAGAACTCGTCCTCGGTCATCAGGGCGCGGCCTGGCAGGGTCACTGCGGTGCCGTAGTAGTCCAGGGCCTTGCCCAGCCAGGTGTCCTGGCCTTGGCCCGTCATGGCCTGCAGCGTGGCTCCCATGCTCTCCTGGCCACCGCGCTGCATCTCGATCTTGCTCATCAGATCGTTGGGTTGATCAGTCTTCCAGGCTTTTGCCGCGAGCTGCAGGCCTTCGGTCAAGCCATTGCGCAGCGACTGCGCCATGGTCAGGGCCTCGTCAAAGCCGATCTTCTCGGCCTCGGTGCCGGGCACCAGGGCACGCCACGAACGCACGCCAGGCGGCAGCATGTTGCTGTACAGCGAGGCGATCATGCGCTCGGGGATCTGGTACAAGCCGAAGGTCGCGTTGCCCACGATGTTCTTGGCGTGCGACACAGGCGAGGACAGCAGGCCGTTGATGTAGGTCGTGAACCAGATGTCCTTGACGCCAGACATCATGGACTTCTCGACCATGGCGTTCTTGGCGGCGCGGGTCTCGAGCGTCAGGTAGGACTTGGCCATGTCCTGCAGCGCGGCGTCACCACCGAAGTCGTCCAGCACTTGGCGCACGGCGGCAGCGTTGCCCTCGCGGGGGATGCGGAAGACGGCCAGCGCACGGGCTGTCTCGGTCTGCATGCCCTTGACGCCCTTCTGGATCAGGCCATGGAAGGCGATCTGCTGGCGCAGCTTGAGCTTGTCCACATCGGTGGCCGTGCCGCCGTTGACCAGCTTGAACAGGTTGTCGAGTTCGTTGGCGCTGGACTCCAGCACCTCAAGGGCCTTGTAGGTCTCGACAGCGTTGGCCATCATCTTGCCGTCATTGCCCACCAGGCGAGACAGGAAGTTCTCGCTGATGCCGTTCTCTGCGGCCTTGGCCTTGATCTCGTCAAAGGTCACGGCCTTGGTCTTGATGTTCAGCGCATCGGCCACACCGCCCACGATGGCAGCGGCGTCTTCGGTCTGGTAGCGCGACAGGTTGAACGGCTCGTCGGGCACGCCACCGGGTTTGCCCTGAGTCACGCCAAAGGTCTGGCGGCGAGTGACTGCACGCTCAACGGTGTCTGTCAGGGTTTGGTCAGCTTCGGGGATGATCTTGAAGCGGCCAGCCTTGGTGACACCGGGCAGCTCGCCTTCAGCGGCGCGGGCTGCGTCAGGCACCAAGTTGCGCTCGGCCTTGGTGGCCGCTTTGGTCACCAGCTTGCGCAGGGCGGCGTCAATAGGCCCAGCAACCTGCACACCCTCTTCCATGCTTGGCGTGCCAGGCTCCGATGTAATCGGCTCTGTGGTGTCTGTGACGCCCTCCGCAGGCATCGGCTCCAGCTGCGTCTCAGTTGGCGCGGCCATCTCTGGCGCGGCAGGCAGCAGGCTGTTCAGGCGTTGGTCGAGGGGTTGGATGGCCATTTACTTAGCTCCTTTTTTTGGAGCGCTGCGGCCCCCTGTTACTGTGGCTGGCGCTGCATTTGGCGCAACTTCTCCGACGCCGACTGGATTCCCTCCTTCTGCTGTGCCTCGCGGTTCTGCTGCAGCTTGACCCGCATTGCTGCGGCCTCTAGCTCCAGCGAGGTCGGCATCGGTGAAGGGGATTCCTCTTGCATTGAGTAGGTTTTTGGCTCCATCTGAGAAACTCTCCGATCTGGCTGACTTGATGCCCAAATTGTAATACAGACTCTGTTCGTAGTACCACAAAACAGCTTGGTTTGCTTGCTCGTCCAGGCCCATGTTTTCGGCCACCGAACGGTTCCAAACTTTCATCACCGAGCGTTCGGTTTCGTTGCGTGGGGCATCAACCAAACCTTGCTCGCTCACTGGGCCTGATGTCAGGGTTCCAGTGTGGCGGTTATAGGTTCGGGTGAACCACTTGTCTGCTGTCGTTTCCTTGATGCCGTTCAAGTTCAAGAAAAACGCGCCGCCCTTCTCGCCCAAAATAAACGAGCCCATTTTCATGTCTGTCGCTTTGCCGGGTATTTCTGGCGTTTTGTACAAACCAGAGGCGGCCTTCATATCGCTGATTTCTTTGACGGTGTGAGGCGTCAACAGCCATTCGGAATATCCATCCATGCCCATTCTGTCGATCATGTACTGGTGCAGTTTGAGCTGTTGCTCCATGATCGGGCCTGTCGTACCGCCCCACAGTTTGCCGTTGTCAGGGTTGCGAGATGCAACCTTGCCCGTCTTCATCAAGTCTTCAGCAATTCTCATCGCCACCGACCAGTTCTCACCGGCGCGCTTGTTGTAGCTTGTCGATGCAGCAAACGCTGTGGTGACCACTCGCAACGGTTCATCTGTGGCCAACTCTGGCACGATCTTGGAACCCAAAGCGAATGCCTGGGCCACGTCGTCCTCGTACCATGTCGCTCCGCTGATTGGCTGAGACATCTGATATTCAGCTTCTGCTGTTGCAGAGTCAACCATTTTGACCAAGTCTTTGGGCTTTGTCGGGTCAAGTGGCTTGCCTTTGTTCATGGCCAGCTGAGACTTTTCAAGCACTGTGCCAATGTCGCCAACGGTCAGTGTGCCCTTGTCGCCGGTGCCTTGAATCTCAGGCTTGGCCAAACGCAGAGCCACCGATGGCGCGCGCTGCGCCTGTGGCAAATAAACATTCATGCTTGGGTCTGCGGCCACAATGTGCACAGCTTTTGGCAGCTCGACCTTGGGGTTAAATTTGCCAGGCTCAACAGCAAACAGCGGTCTGGCCGACTGCGGCACGATCTTGGCCAGCGGGCCTGTGCCGTCAAGGATGGCGCGGTTCAATTCCTCGCCAGCCATGTTGGCCACACCCTTGCCAGCCTTCACGGTCCCAACAACGCCAGGGACCATCCCAAGCGCAGCTCCACCGGCCTGCATCGCGGCGGTGCCGTAGTTGCCTTGCTGCGCAGAGGTGACAGCATCGCCACCCATGCGCACGGCTTCCTGTGTCTGCAGACCAGTGCCCAGGAAGGGCACAAAGTCTGCCAGACCGATGTTCAGAGGCAGGTTGCTACTAGGCCCGCCCAAAAGCGTTTCGGCGTTCTGGCGGGCTTTGTAGCGGTCGATGCCGATGCCCTCAAAGCCAGCCTGCAGAAACCCAGCCAGGCGCTCGCGCATGGTCGGGTCATACGGCTTGATCTCACCCATCGGCGCTTTGCTCGCGGCGTCTTGGCGCGGGTCATACCCGGCGTATGAGCCACGGCCACCGCCAGCGTCAGAGACCGTCTGCGAGGGGCCAGCGGCCAGCTGCATGCCGTCCACACCCTCGGGCGCGGCCATTGCCGACTCCTCGGGCGTGAAGGTCGGGAACTCCCGCTCTGTCAGCGCCGAAAGATAACGGTCTTCGATTGGGCTTAATGCCATGCTCAGTTCCCTTCTTCTTGTTCCAACAGCGTGCGAATGCGTTTCAGCTCGTTCATCTTGACCCGGTCGGTGCCAGCCTTGCGCTCGAGCGCGGGCAGACTGTCACGGGTGATCGGGCCGTTGATCCAGTCCTTCTTGGCGTAGGCCTCCAGCTGCGTGCGGGCTTGCTTTGCGCCTTCGCTGTTGCGCTTGGTCTCGATCTGCTTGGTCAGTTCCTGCAGCACCTGACGGGGAGACAGGATCTTGCCGTCAGCCGCGGCCTCTGCGCGGATCTGCTCGGCGTCTGCCGACAGCCTCTGGCGGCGCTGGAACTCCTGGCCCTTGGGGTCGATGACCACCACCTGGCCGGGCACCACAGGGATGCCAGCCAGCTGCGAGATGCCGCGATCAAGGTCGCTCTGGTCGCGGCGGTCTTCGCTCACCAGCTTGCCCAGCAGAGACACCGCCTGCTTGCCGGTCAGGCCCTTGCCAACCCGCGCATAGATCTGGCTGGGGTCGGTCACCGTGCCGTTGTAAATCCCGGCCATGATGTTGAACTCGACCATGGCGTCACCCGCACCCTCTTTGTCAGGAGTCAGCAAGCTGCTCATCACCGACAGAGGCACAGCGTTCGGGTTGCTGTTTGAGATGGCGGTGAGCTGCAGCACCAGCTGCTTGCGCTTGGGGCTGCTGTCAGGCAGGGCCACCGCCTGGTTGAACAGCGGCACGAACTCCTTGATGGCTGCTTGCTTCTGGTCTTCCTGCACAGCCTTCTCAGCTGAGTCGCGCTGGTTGATGGCCACCATGTAGTTGGCGATGACCTTGCCCTTGTCGTCCTGGGGCATCGTCATGAACACGCCAGACATGCGGCCCAGGTCGCCCTTCATGAGGCGCTGCAGGCCCATCACGGGGTCGGCCATGTAGTCGTCGCCCAGGGCCACTTTGGTGGCAGCGTTGATCTTCGCGTCAGCCACGGCCTTGTCGAACTTGACCAGGTACTGGTTGGCCATCTGCAGGCCACCGGCTGCAAAGGCAGTGTCCGACACGTTCTTGCGGTACACCTCAAGCATCGGCTCGATGGGCTGCTCTTTTCCGTCTGCGTCAACGTAGAAGCCCTGCGCCAAGGCAGGCTCCACCAGCCTGATGCTGTTGGCAAAGTTGCTCTCGAGCAGCAGACCCTGCTTTTCCTTGGTGCGCTTTTGCTCGGTCTTGTAGGCCTCGGCCATCACCGTGTTGGCGTAGACGCCCATGGACGCCTTGAACTTCAGAGCGGCGTCAGGATCAACCTGGGCCAGCGACTGGCTGAAGCCTCGGGTCATGGTGTTCAGTTTGTCTGCTGCAGACTTGCTGGTCGCCGTGCCGTTCTCAACATCCGACAGGATCTTGACCACTTCGGCCTTGGCCTCGGTGTCGAACGCGCTGGCCAGCTCAAAGCTGCGGGCCTTGCGCACGGCGGCGTCATAGATGTTGAGCGTGCTGCCGCCAACACCCAGCTGGCTCATGTCGCCGTTCTTGGCCATCTCGAGCTGCTCAAGGGTCAGCGGGTTGCTGGCCACATCCTCGACAGCGGCCTGCTGGAACAGTTGGCCAGACATCGTGAAGGCGCTCTGGCTCATGCGGTCGACCATCTGCGCCAGCTGGTTTGCACCCTGCGCCTGGACGTTGCTCGCCTGCATGAAGTCAACCTGGCGAGGCGTGACCTGCTGCATCGGCACACCGCCCACGCCACGCATCTGCACTCGACCCGATTCGATTCGCTGTGTTGCCATGGTCTTGCCTTATCTTTTCACGGTCCTGAGTGCTGTGATCGCAGCGTCAGAGAGTTTTGCGTTGGACAACAAGCCAGCGTTCCTGACAGCGGAAGAGCCTGCCAGCTCCATCTGCTGCGCACCAGACTTTGCGGCGTACATGTCCATGATGTTTTGGATCTGGCTGGACTCCAGCATGGCGCTCGCGTCCTCAAAGCCGAAGACTCGAGCAGACAGCGCATTGAAGTCGGCCATTTGCACATCGCTCATGGCTGCTGCTGTGTTTTCGCGCTGCAGGGACTCAATGGAGCCAGATCCCAGCTGCACGCCGTTGGCCGCTGCACGCGCACGCGCAGACGCATTGGCCGAGCGCAAGTTGCGCAGCAGCTGGTTGCCTGCGATCTTGTAGTTGGTGGCCTCGATGTCGGCGCGTTTGAGCGTGCGACCGGCTTGGATGGCGGCGTACTGCTCGGAGTAGTCGGCACGGACCTCGGAGATGGCCAGGTTGTTGCGGGCCTGCAGGAGCGCACCAGTTTGCTGGTTGATCGCAGCCGCCTCTCCAAGCTGGCCAGCTGCGTATGCGCCCAGGATCGCTGCGCCAGCCGTGGCATACCCAGCGGCTGCTGTTCCCGTAGAGGCTGGTTGTGTTGATGCTGGCGCTGTTGCCATGATTAAGTCCCAGAGTGAACTGCCACCCGGTAATCAAGACCGAGCAGGTTCATTTTAAGAGGCAAATTTTGGCTCACCTCGATGGCCTGTTCGCGGCTGTAACCCAGCACGCCGTTGACGCGCTTGATGCCTGTGAACTCAGGCTCTGGCAGGTCAAGCATCGGGTTGTCAAATAGCCTGAACGCCACGGGCTGGTTGTTGATCAGCATGTGCTGTGTCTCGTTGACCACAGCGTTGATCTCCACAATCCGCTTCTTCAGGCTCAGACGCGAACCGGTCTGCAGCTTGAGTTCCACCGGCATCGTCTTGATGAACACGTTGATGGGCAGGCCCACCTCGTAGCTGGTCACAGCCTCGCGGTCAAAGGTCACCGCGCCGCCAGCGCTCACAGTCTCATTGGACTGTGGCACGCCGTCACAGATGACGTTTAGCGACTTGCCGATGTGCGGCAGGCCAGAGCCAACGCCACCAGCAGACCCGCCAACGAACGCGCAGTCGGTGAAATAGTCGAAGCCAAACAGCTCCACGAAGTAGCGGATCGTGCCGTTGAATGTGCGCTTGGTCACCGCATAGATGCTGTTGACATCCACGCCAACGTCGATGAACTGGCCATCGGTGGTGAACTCGGAAGGGCTGGTGATGCTCTGCGCACGCATCATGCTGAAGACGGCCATGGTTCCGTCATCGGTGTTGGTCATCAGCAGCAGGTCAGCTTCCTCTGTGTTGGACGCCCTGCGCAGAGCCACGCGCTGCGGGTTCTTCATCAGGTGACCAGACAGCAGCGAGATGCGCTGCGTGATGTAGGTGGCCTGAGTGTCGGTGAAGACGAACTCGTTGAGCGACTTGCCCTGGCGCTGGATGTAGACCGAGCCAGACTCGACAGACTGCACGCGAGTGCCCGGCTTGATGCCGTTGCGGCTCACGTTCTTGAAGGTGAATGTCAGGGGCGTGATCGGGTCGGTGCCAGCTTGGGGCACGAAGAACTCGCCGCCAGTTGTAAACACTTGGAAGTCACGGGCACTGATGATGTCCGTGATGATGTTCAGGTCGTTGGTGTCCAGCGTTGCCTCGACAGCGTCATCGTCCAGCGACTCGCTTGGCACGAAGTCAAAGAACAGACCGATCTTGCTGCCCCAGATGGTGGACGGGCGCGACTTGGAACCACCAAAGTACAGGCGACCCTCATGGAAGGTCACACTGCGCGGCCAGCCTTTGGTGCTGGACCATGCGTTCTCGTAGCCAGACTCAACCTCCCAGCTTCCCTGTGGGATGTTGCTGGTGTTGAAGAATGGGTACTCTGTGATCGCTCGCACAGATGTTGCAGAGTCAACAGCGACAATCTTTGCGCGGCCCTGCGGGGATGCGTTGATGTACTGCCCGACATAGGTCGAGTTGAAGATGGCGTTCTGCGCTGTCAGCGTGACGTTGCCCGACACAGCGCTGAGCGTTAAGTGGCCAACGGTTGGAGTGGTGATTGTCAGCGTGAAGGCGTACTGCGGGATGCTGTCAAACGTCACCGTGGTGGCCGTCCAGGCCGAGTCTGTGGTGCGCGTGATGCGCAGCGGCTGCAGGTCGGGATGCACCACGATCAGCGTGTCAGCCGACTGCGTCCAGCACATGTCGTCCACCATGTCGCTGGTCAGGCTGGAGATGGCCAAGTAGTTGTTGCCGGAGCCGTTGATGTTGGCCACCACAGCACCGTTCTTGATGACGTACATGCGCTGATGCGTGAAGCACAGCATGTAGCTGTCGGTCACAGAGAACTGGAAGGCCACCAGGCGCACGCCGTTGCCCGCGCTTGGGGTGCTGCTGTTGGGCAGCTCGAGGATGTGCTTGGTGCCTGGGCGGCGGCGCAGGCCACCCTGGGGCTGGATCAGGACGTTGGTCGCCTTGGCCAGTGCGTTGTTGTACTGGTCGAGGTCAACACGCGAACGCAGCAGCGGGTCGAGTTCGCCTGTGCTGAAGTTGGTCATGATGCTGGTGAATCGCGCCATCGTCAGTTCCTCACAGCAATCAGGCTGTAGTCCTCGATGACACGGGTCGGTTGGCCTTGGCCGTCGATGTTGGCCGCTGTGCGGAAGTAGCCGCCGCGACCGTTCTCGTTGCCGCCACCGACAGCGATGCCTTGCCAGTATTGGGCCTTGTCCATCTGTTCGGTGATGGGCATGGCCAGGTGCCAGGACATGTGATATTTGAGCAGCTGCACGAAGTACTGCGGCATGGCGAATTCGGGGGTCTGGTATTGGTAGTCGATGAAGACTTCGTCTAGGTTGGTCAGCAGCTTGTCGCCCTGGATCTCCCAATCCTTCTGGACTGGCGAGCCGGGGTTGGCGCGGTTGTACACAGCGCGGGGGTTGCCAAGACGGTCACCAGGCAGCTGGTACTCATACCGCCACACAGAGCCTGGGATAGTCACCAAGCGGGCCAGCTTGACCTTTTTGAGCGTGAAGCTCCAAGGGTACTGAACCAGCAGGGCGTCACGAATGTCGGGGTACAGACGGTCGCAGGTGCTGGACTCGTCTGTGCCATCGTTGAACGATGAGATGGCCTTTGCGCCAAGCATGATGAGCGCATCAGAGCAGATTGAAATTCCAGTATCACCAGCAGCCATTTGAACCTCTCAATGTGAGAAGGGCCAGCCTCCGAGAATCCCCAGAAGCTGGCCCAGCCTGTTGACTGCCGATTAATCGGAGTCGGTTGCAGTCACAGTCAGACCATCTGTAACGTCAACAACGGTGCCGCTGTTGGCGTTCACATACACGATGGACATGGCAGGAGTGCCGCCAGTCGAGGTGTAGCAGAAGATCAGATCGCCGACCTTGAGCAAAGCAGCCACGGAGTTGAAATACCCTGCGGTATTCACATCGCCGATGGCGTCAGCTGTGCTGTAGGTGTACATCGAAGGGGCATTGCCCGCTTTGGATGCGCCGATGGTGGAAAAGCCAGTGCTAGAAAATGCCATGTTGGTTCTCCTTAAGCGGTTTCGCGGCAGGTGATCGAAACGATACCTTCGGCGTCGATGGCGATGGCGCCAGCGCTGAAGACTTCGTTGACCAGCCAGCTGGTCTTCTCGGGGATGTAGTTGATCTCGGTGCGCATGCCGATGCCTTCACCGTAGCCGATGGCGGCAGAGTGGAAGGCGAAGCAGGTGCGGTCCAAGGAACCGTCGATGGCCAGGCCACCTTCGGAGCGATCGCCCAAGACATGGAACTGGAAGCCCAGGAACGTGTTGATCTCGCCCTGCACCAACGCCTTGACGGTGTTGAAGTCGGAAGAGGTCACAGCGGTCTCGGACAGCAGCGAGGAGATGCCGTTGGCGTGAACGATGATGTGACGGCCATCAAATGGCACGTTGTTCTTGTCCAGCAAACGCTTGGCTTCACGCAGCTTGGCCACGTTCAGGTTGGTCGTTGCACCGCCGATGCTGTTGGCAACGGTCAGGCTGGTGCTGGAAGCGGCGAGCGCGTCCAAGATCAGCTGGTCTTGACGGCGACCCATCGCGGCGGCAACCACTTGCACCAATTCTTGGCGCTCGTCGAAGTTGACCTTGGCCTGGCTGAAGATGTCGCTGTACTCAGCGGCGTTCCAGTCGGACAGGTTCAACGTGACGCTGTTGAAGCCCACGTTCAGGGGAGTCACATCGGTTTGAGCGATGCGAGGAGTGGCAACGCCACGGCCCACTTTGGGGAATTTGACGGTTGCACCTTCGACACCTCGACGCGCACGCACAGCGCCTACCAATTGGGCTTTGCCCTGGTAAGCCTGTTTGACTTCAGCGTCGAAGAGCGTCACAAAGGCGTTGGAGAGAGAAACGCTCATTTGATTACCTCATTCGGTTGATTGAAAAAACAGGTTTGTCGCTGCGGTGAGCCAGAAGCCTGGGCCGTTAGCTTGCTGTTTACGTCAGCCACTCGTCAGCATCCACTGCGGTCAGGGTCGGTTGCCCGATATGCCTTATCCAGATTGTAGGGGAGTTTGTACAAAACGCAACAGGGTGGCGTTTGGACAAAAAAAATGCCCCACCGAAGTGGGGCAAAGGTCGGCTTCCCAACCCTGGAGAAAACTCAGCGAATCGTCGCGCTAAACAGCTTCTCGACCTTCTGGCGATAGGCTGCGTCAGTTTTGTAGCGGGGGTCGGCCACCATCTGGTAGAGGTCGTCCTTGCTCGGCGCGTTCTCATTGGGTGCGGTCTCGATTGGTATGCGGCCCTCGTAGGACTCGCGCACCTTCATCAGCGCACGCAGGCCGTTGGCCGTGCCGCCCATGACCTTGAACTCCTCAAAGTCATCAGCGCCCCAGATGCCTTTTTGAACCAGGCCACGCGCCCAATTCACCATGCCGTCCACCACGGCGTTGCCGTTGGGGCCGAGCTTCTTCATCTCTTCGGCTGGGTCAATCGCCTGGCTGGCCATGACATCCTCGGCCTGCGAGCGGATCTTGCTGGCCAGGTCATCGAACTGAGCCTGGGACAGGCCGTTCTCAGCCGCCCAACTCACCAGGGTGTTGGCGATGGGATGCTCTTCAGCGGTCGCGCCAAACGAGGTGGTGTCGTACTTGCCGCCTTCGGGGGCCTTGTGCTTGCCCTGCGAGATGGTCTTGCGCAGGTCCGACCAGCTCTTGGCCAGGCCCTCGTAGTTGGCCTCGCCCTTCTCGTTGTCCCAGAAGTTGTCGGGCAGGTACTCGGGCTTGGCCTTGGCCGTGCCGGGGATGTCTCCGGGCGCGGCAGTGGTAGTCGATGGCCCGGCCTTGTGGTCGATCTCCGCAGCTTGCGGGTTGGTAGTGGTCGTGTCGTCAGCGGCACTCACATTGTCCAATAGGCCAGTGTTGCCACCGGGTTGGTCTTGTGTGTCTGTCATAGCTTCCTTGCTTGGTTGATGCGTGCCTCGATTTCCCGAACCACGGTTCGCTGCCCTTCGGCAAAGAACGCATGGGACGGGTCAGTGCCCGGCACAGCGATGGGCACATTCACATAGACATCGCGCAGCCACTGCAGCAGCTTCTGGCCGTCCTCGGTGCCGAACACCCGCAGGGTCAGCCGCGCCAGGTCGTCGCGCTGCTGGTTTGCCTCGCGGATGTCGGAGGGCTTGCCGATGGCTTCCAACTCGTCCCAGCTCATGCCATGGCCCCTTCAGGAGGCATCGCGCCCTGCTGCATGGCCTGGGCCTGCGCCATGGCGATGGTGGCCTGCTGGGCCTGCATCTCTTCCATGAGGACTGCACGCTCGGCTTGGGTGTTGCGCACAGAGGCGGGCACGCCCAGCTTGTCGCCGATGAAGTCCACAGCCGCATCGGTCTTGATGGCCAGCTGGCCGTCAGTGCCGAAGCCTCCAGAGTTCATGAGCTGCATGTACTGCATGATCGCATTGACCTCTTCCATGTTCTGAGCCATGGCCAGAGGCGCGACCGGGGTCACTTTGACCTCGAGACCGTTCACGCGCAGGGGCATGTCGATCAGGCCCTTCTCGTCCATGACCTCGAGGATCTTGGCGACCAAGGGGATCATGGTCTCGTTGATCAGGCGACCGAAGGCAGAACCCAGGTTCTGGGCCAGCTCCTTCATGCGCTCCACGATCTCGGTGGCCGAGCGGGCGCTCATGTTGTCGGGCGGCAGCGACTCATCCAGCAAGATGCGCTTGATGTTCTGCACCAGGTCGTTGATGACCAGCTGGGTGACGTTGAAGTCGCCAGAGCGGGGCAGGGCCTGCAGCGCGGGGCCTTGTGGGCCACCGTTGCGGGCCACGGGAATGATGGCCCCCGGCACAATTCGCACGGTGTTGGGGTTCAGCACGCCGTCATCTGCGGCTGTATATACGCCAGAGACCGCCAGGCTGGCGTTTTTGAGCAGCAGCTCCTTGGTCTTGTTCAGCGTCTTGATGTCGGGCAGGGCGGTCATCAGTGGGCCGCGACCGTAGATCTCACCGGCCACCTTCATGTAGCGCGAGATCACCCATGGCGAAGACTTGCGGCGGCGGTAGACGATCTCGACTTTGCTGATCTTGTCGATAACGTGGTAGCAGTAGTCTCCACGCTTTTGATCAAAGATAGTGGCCTCGAGCAGCTCGACATCTTCGGTCGGCTTGTCGTCAATGCGGCGCTGCATCTCGGCAGGGATCTCTGCGTCAGGCCACTGGCGGGCAATCGACTCGCCCTTCATGCGCATGCGGCGGTAGACGTTGTCCACCTGGCCGTTCGCGCCTTCCTCGTAGCTCACCAGGAACAGCGGAACAGGCACGAAGTTGATCGGCTGCACATCGTCGCCTGGCTGCACCATCATGCAGGCAGTGCCCACGGCCATGTCGAGCAGGAACTCGCCGATGGCGATGTCGAAGTTGGACTGCTTCAGCACCGCGAACATCTGGTCGCGGTAGACATCCAGCACAGCCTGCGCAGCGCCCTTGCGGTCGGCAGGAATTGAAGTGCCAGCGTCTAACGTACACCACTTGCTCTGGGGCGGGAACACCACCGACTGCAGGCGGTTGGCGAAGCGCTGGGTCGAATTGATGGCGGTCGAGTCGAAGACCCGCTGCATCTTCTTGGAGCCAATGCTGCCACCCTCCCACACGCCATAGAGCTGGCGCTGGGGCAGGGCGAACTCGTAGGCGTCCTGATAGAGCTGCTGGAACTCGTCCTTCTTGGTCTGCGCCAGCTGCTGGCGCTTCATGATCTGCTCTGGCGTCAGACGCATGCCGCCCGGTGCTTTCTTGTCGTAATCCATTGGTCAGTCCTCGTCATCCATCAGGTAGCCAGCAAGCAACGTGCGCTCGGCACGGGTCAGGCTGATGTTTTTCTTCAGCTTCTTGGCGATCACAGCCTTTTGCTCGTCGTCCATTTCAGCGCTGTCCATGCCTGGCTTCTTTTCCTTGCCATCTTTTTCGATGCTGATCTCAATTTTCATGGCCTGGCCTTTCCCATCATTCCGTTGTTCTTACGTTTTGTTCGCTCAGACTCGCTGATCGCAATGGCGATGGCTTGCTGGCGGCTCTTCACCACCTTGCCGCCCTTGCCAGAGTGCAGCGTGCCCTCTTTGTATTCGCCCATCACCTTGGCGATCTTTTCCTGCGGCTTCATTGCTGCGCTCCCTGCAGCAGTGATCGCCCGCGACCACGCTGCGCAACATTCATGCGCGATGCCTTGCGCTCTGCGACCTCACGGGTCATGTCTGATTGCAGCTGGACGCGCTTGGCCGTGAAGGGTGCTTCGTCAAACTTCTCGATCACCGGAGCGACAGGCGCTGCCTCGGTGAAAGCGCTCGGAGCGGCTGGCGCTTGCTCTGTGAATGTCTCGGTAAATGGCTTTTCAAAGCGCCAGGTCACCTCGCTCTTTCTCTTGTCGGTCAGCGCTGTGCCAACGTCGATGTAGTTGACGCCATACGGCATATCAAGCCCCATCTTCTTCAGGTATGCGTTGATTGGTTCACCAGTGTCCAGGTTCACCGGGACGTACATCTTCTGGCCCATTGGATCAGTCCAAGAACCCTCGCCAACACGAACATCAAACGTGGAGGGGATTTGCGACCGCTGGTTAAACTGATCGAGTCGAGCGCTGTACCCAGCGAAGGCGTCATTGAATGACGCGACCTGCTGCTGGTACGCAGCCAGCTTGCTGTCGTACTGGCTGACGGCCTGCTCAAACGGGGCCATCCTGTCTGCCGCGGTTTTCTTGTACTCGCTGAACTTGGTCTCATACTCGCTGGTCAGGCCCTCGATCTGGCTCTGGTAGTCCTTCGCCAGGCGAGCCAATTCAGTGCCGCCAGCCTTTCTGGCCAGCCTGCGCTGCACAAAGGTTGGTTGCGGCCCGGCCATTACTGCAAAGTCCTCGAGGTTCCACCCAGAGACATCGGCACACCCAGCTCGGCGTCCATGCGCTCTTGAGACAGCAGTGAGCGGCGACCGCCACGGGTTCTGGCCTTCAGCGCAGAGGCTTCGGCAGCAGCTGCCTTGCGGCGCTCTGCATCAGACTCGGCCTGGATCTCTTTGGCCTTCTGCTCCATCGCCAGCTTGTTCTCGGAGTACTGCAGCTGCTGCGCCTCAAACGATTGTCTGGCGGTCTGCGCCTGCTGCTGCAGAGCTGCACCCTGCTGGCGGTAAGCATCGGTCTGCTTTTGCACCTCAAGGCGCATCGCCTCTGAATCTTTTTGCTGCTGCGCGAGCGCTTGGCTCTGCTGCGCCTCTGCCGACTTGCGTGCCTTCTTGGCTTGGTTGGCCTGATAGGCACCAGTCACCAACACTGCCCCTGCAATGAAATAAGCCATTATTCCAACTCCTTTAAATTTGCCACTGCCATGCCGAGTTCTGCGTACTCGAGCGCCACGAACATTTCCTCCAACTTCGAGATGTCGGTCTCGTTCGTTGGGTTGGGGTGAATCGTTGTCCAGATCGCGTCCTCATGCGTCAGCACCACCCGCTTGGTTCCTGGCTCGGAGATGAAACTGGCCGGGGCCATATGCGTTTCAAGTCCAAACTCGGTGTAGCAGGTGATGCTCCCCTGGCTGATGATGTTGAGATGCCGATGCCGGTGGATCTTGCCCACCACCACCGTGCCGCCTGGCAGGTGAATCTCGCGGGCATAAATGCCAGGAGCCAGCCAGTGCTTGAGCGGCGGCGACTCATCCATGCGTTCGTCATCAGGTAAGCCCTGACACGCACGCTGAATGGCCATGATCTTGGCCCGCGCCACAGGTGCAGGCAGATTCGCGCTCGGCAATTCAATCAACTCAGCACTCATGCAATGGATTCTATTGGTGATTGGACAGGGGTCAACACGGCAATATCAAAGTGCTATCAACTGAAGATGTCGAAGTCGGTATTGGCCATGGTCTGCGCCTGGGGCCTGCCGCCCAGCTGGTGGCCACGGGTCATCCGGTTGTACTCGCCGCCGCCCAGCATCAGGTAGCCGAACGAATCGCCGATGTGCGAGTGTTCGTTCTTGTTTGGCGCGTCCCTGAAGCGCTCCTGGCCCGCGCCGACCGCCACCCGCTTGAAGTGGTAGCCACCGCCCAGCGCCTTGCGCAGCAGCTTGCACTCGCGGTTGACGATAAGTCCGGGTTTACCCTGAATCAGGCGCTGCATCGGGGCGGCTGACGCCTCGCGGCGCACCTTGAAGTCGTTGGACGCAGTCGGCTGCGCACGCAGGCCCAGGGTTCGCAGGAACTCGAAGGAAGTCACCTCATAAATCGCGTCACGCGCCTGGCCAGCAGGGTCGCCCCACAGCAAAACCTGGTGGTTTGGGTACAGCGCATTGAGATCGGCCAGCAGCTGCAGGCCAAAACGCTCGAGACCCATGTCAAACGTGACGATTTCCTTGTGAATCACCCACTGGCCGTTGGGCAAACGCTGGCCAATGGTCGCCGCAGGGGTCAAACCGAAGTCCAAACCCACCTGGATGGGCACGGTCGGGTCCACCACGGTGTCGCCCGACATGGTCGAGTCGTCATATTCGGGCCAGACGGGCCTGCCTTCCTGCACATAGGTGTATTCGCCCCCGGCATAGCAGCGAATCCAGTCCAGGCTCTTGCCCAGCAGCATCTGCGGGTAGTAGCCGGGCGGCAAATTGGACAGGTTCTCGGCCTGGGGGTTGATCTTCCACCACTTGCCAGCGCTGAAGATGTGGTCGTTAGCCTCGGGGAACTCTGGCAGCTCCTCTGGGTCCACAGCCACTACGCCGCCCGGCTGCTTCCAGAACTTCCAGGCATACGGCCCGGTCATCTTTTCCTTCTCGGCCATCTTGTGCCACCAGTGGTCATCGTCCATGGGGTTGGTGTCCATCAGGATGCCGTGCCATGTCGCCCCGCCGTCCCTCTTGGTGGGGTATCGGCCAACCCGGTGGGTCAATCCGTCGATCACCGCCTTGGGCAGCTCGCGGGCCTCATTGACCCAGGCCCCGGTCAGCTCGAGCGACAGCAGCTTGCGAACGTCCTTGGGCTGGTCAAGGGCCAGGAAGATCACCTCGCAGTCAATCCCAGCCGCGCCCTCGCGGGCAGGCAGTCGGATGTGGTGCGTGATCGGCGGCGTCCACAGCATCGGGCCGAACGTGGACTCAGGGAACAGGTCCAGCCAGGTCTTGATGGTGGTGGTCTTCAGCATGGGGTAGCTGTTTCGCACGATGGCCCAGCGGCTGTACTTGATGCCGTCAATGGGGGAGGGCTTTTGCTCCACCGCCTTCTTGAAGATCTTGGACGCGCACGCATAGGACTTGCCAGACCCCACCGGCCCCATGATGCCCTGCACGAATGCGTTGGACTTGAAGAAGTCATAGACCACCGGGCTGGTGCTGAAGTCCAGGTTGATGCCCGATGAGGGCAGGGTCTTCTGGCTTTGCTCTTTGGTCTTGCTCATGTTTTCTGCTCCTTGATCCACACAGCGAAACTGGCGGCTGTGTCGCCAAAGGGCATGAGCGCGATCTTGTCGGCGATCTCGTCCAGCACGGCGTTGCGCTGATGGCCAAGCAGCATGGCGATCTGATCCCAATGGATGAAGATGAAGTCACCCCTGGTCGGGGTCTTTAGCCCTGCGTCAGCCATTCGGCTGATGATGTCTTCTCTTGTCATGAGTCCGTCCCATCCATGTCCACAATGTCGCCCACGTTGGAGCGGGGCGGGGCCTTCACGTTGATCCCGATCACGCTCGGCTTGTCCGACTCCTCGGGGTTGTCCAACAGACCGCTGGCCTTGGCCAAGATCCGCAGCACACCCACCTTGTCGTACAGCTCGATCTCGAGCGTCGAGTTGCCATCCCGGTCAGACTTGACCCGGATGTTCTTGATCGCCGTCAGCGCATGCTCTGGGATCTGGTGCGATGGCTTGACCTTCACGTTGCCGTCCTCGTCCCAGGTCATGATGTCCGTGATCTTCGTGTTGGCCATGCACAGCAGCGCATAGCTCACCGCCTCCCGGTTGCCAGCCAGGGTCGCGGAGCGCTCCAGACGCCGCTCAATCGAGCGCGTCCCACCCCAGCCTTGAACGCTGGGGATCTGGGTCGGCTGCTTGCGGCTTGCCATCAGAACGGGATGTCCGAGTCGTCAGACACAAACGCATTGGCCTTGGCAGTGTTGTGCGCGTCCAATGGCTTGGCACCGCCGTAATTGCTGCCACCAGCCTGCTGCACCAGGTCACCCAGCGCCAGCGACAGCCAGGTCTCACCCGCAGCCGTCTTCTTCTTCCAGGCCGACACCCACCGCACCTCACCGTTGGGCAGCATCACCTTGCCCTTCAGGTCAGGGTGGGTCTCCTTTTCCTTGCGGTCGTTCTTGAACAGCGACCCGCTGCTGGGTTTCATCTCATAAGCCATAAATCAATCCTTTCGATTGGCAAGTTTACAAAGTCCACGAAATGTGGGGGTCAGATTTTGTTTTCGTCCAGGCGGTGGTCGCCGCACCAGTCGGTCATGTACACCACCGGGTAGCCACCCATCGTCGGGGCATGTCGGCGGCAGCGGCCAACCTCATGCGACTTGACGGTGACAGTCAGGGCTTGCGGCTCCTTGCTCACAAACCAGATGCAAGTCCTGCAGCGCATGCCAGAGGAGCGATTCACCCAAGGGTCAGCAGCCTGCTTGGCAACAGTGCCGTCAATTCGCCTCTGCTCGGCCATAGCCGCCTGCTTGGCATTGGAGATCATCATCTCGTCACGCGACATCTCACGGTACTGACCGGGTTGGATTTGCTCATTCATGGGAATTACCTTTCTGTGGAAATGTTGGGGAAAAATTGGGGGAGACCCCCGTAAGCGCTACGGTGGGGGGTGGGGGGCAAAGGTGCCTTTTCCCGTGCGCGTTGTCGGGCGCGGTTCGCGCAGGCGTAGCGCTGGCGCATATGGGTCGGGTTCGGCTCCTTGGGGACACCTCTGCACACCCCCCTGCCTTCTGCACACACCTGACACCCTGCTTGTCCAAAACCCATACGTTCGTTTGGACTTGGAACAGACAGGATTACAGGCTCTACAACGCGCTGAACGCTGTCGTGGCTACCCATGCTCCAACCTGCGGAGATCATGGCCTTGCTGGGCCTTCCAGATGCCTTGGCGGTGCATCGGCTCATCGGGCATCCCTGTGCATCTGCAGGATGGCCTGGCTCATCACTGCGCTGCTGGGCGTCAGACCCTCGGCTGCGAACAGCGGTGCGATCAGCTCCTCGGCCTCGCGCACCTGTTCGATTGTCATTCCGTTGTCGATCAGCTTTTCGATTTGTTCGTTTCCCATAACTGTATTCTTTAAAGAGTCTTTATAACTCTTAGACTTAATACTCTCCTTATAGTGTTCTTCGGAGTTATGGGAAACTCCAGAGTGTCCTATTGGTTGCCTATGGAGGCTCTCATTGGACACTTCTGGGACAGTCCCATTGGACACTGGTGGATGTCCTATGGACTGATGGTTATCCACTGGCTTGTCCACAGACTTGGAGCGTTTGGACTGTGCCTTTTGCATGGCCTCCTTGACCTCTCTGACGGCTCTGGTTTCTCCTTTGGCTGGCATTGCATATCCTTTCGGTTTGGTTGGTTGTTTGAGCGCCTGGCTGATGAGCTTGGCGATCTTGGCTTGACCCTCACGGTCAATCTGTTCTGACGCCTGGCGCTCCTGCTCCTCACGGATGGCAGGTGGCCGGGTGTCCTCTTTGTTGCTGGTCATGGTGATGGCGTCCTCTGCTGTGATGCTGGGATCGAACACCACGCGCAGGGTGTTGCAGCGCTCGCCTCTAAAGCCCTTGCGGATGATCTCAACATAGCCAGCATCTCTGAGTTTGGCCACCTGATTGGTGATGTTCTGGCGGCTGGTCTTCATGTCCTCGGCCAAGCGCTTTTGGCTCACCCATGTGATGCCTGCGCGGTTGCAGTAACTGCACAGCAGTCCAAGCACCCTGAACGCGCCATCGGTCAGGCGCTCGTCGGTTAACGCTCTGATGGGCAGAATGGCCACCTTGCGCTGGTCTGGCGGCGCGTCCTTCTCCTTGATGCGCGGCTTCTTGGGCAGCTGAAATGTGGTTGGCTCTGCTATGTTCATACCAGCTCCATCTGACGCGCGCCAAACCACTTCTTGGCTGGCTGCACAGAATCAATGCGCTTTGCCATTTGGTCTGGGTGTTCTTTGTTTCGTTTGTAATTTCTGGCCACGTTGGTGCTGTCAGCTGATGCCAATGGCCATGGCCCATTTGACTGCGACAGCATCCTCATGCCGTGAACCCATGGCAAATGCTTTCGAGAGCGTGCCAGTGCGTCAAATGCCTCGTCCATGCGTCTCTGCCATGATTGTGAGCCGACTTCCCAATACTGGCCAGAGCTGCCCAGGCAGATGCGCGGCCAGTTGTCTGACAGTTCCAGCAGCCAGTCAATCGACAGACCCAAGTGCCAAACCGGGGCGCTCAGTTCCTTGGGGAATGGCCAGTTGGCCATGCTGTCCCGCTGCTGCTGCTCGTCCCCGTCGATCACATCAGGCACCACAGCCCAATGAGGCGCTGCCAAATGCTCCTCAACCCAAGCCAAGTGTGCGCTCTTGTCGAATGCCTTGCCCGTTGTGAATGCTGTGAAAGCCCCGTTGTCCAGCATCAGCGATTGGCCGATGCGCAGACAGTCCTCTAGATCGTCTGGTCTGGCGAACGAAACGCAGAAGTGGCGGCCCGACATCTCAAGCAGCATTCGCTTCGGCGTGATTGGGGTGCCGTGGTAGTGGATCACGAACGAATCGTCTCAATGTCAACACCGTGGTGGTGGGCTGCGATTGTCTGATAGCCACCAAACTGGTCGAACAACTGGTCTGCGATTGCTTCGTGGTAGCCGCGCTTGATGAGGGCGCAGGCAGTGACAATGTGTTCGACAAGGATCTTGTCGGCGATGCTGATAGTGAGCTGGTAAACGATGGGCTGCGAATTGCCTGGGCACTCAGCCACGAATGTGTGCTTGTAGGTGTTGATTTTCATTCTGGTCTTTCGTACTTCTTAACTTGTCTCATGTACTGCCGCACGCGCTCCTCGGCTCCCGGCCCATGACGCTTGTCCATGGTCGCCAGGTGCCTGTCCACCAGCGCCTTGTCCTTGGTGACTTCCCAGGTGGTCAGCAGCTCGCGTGCGTGCCCCATCAAGATGATGGTGCGGTCTGGCTCGAGCGGCCCTTTGTGTTTTGGATACCATGGCTTGAACGGTCTCTTGATCATGCTGCGGCCAAGGCTTTCTCCCTGGCCATGATGACGGGCTTGATCAGCATCACGGCCTTGTGCAGCTCCTCCAGCGTGCAGGTGTCCAGCTGCTGATCATGTATCTCAATGCCCAAGTTGATGGCCTGCATCTCTGACCCGGTGAATCGGTAGACGCCCTTGGCTTTGGCACGCTTGTGCATTGCCAGGCTGGCCAGGATGGCTGCGTCGATCTCTGGCATGAGATGGCCACCGAGCTTGTCGGGGTTGACCTGTGCCATGCCACCGGCCATCAGCATGGCGGTGTCGATCACGCTGAACTCGCGCTGGCCTGCGTTGCCGTTGGTCATCTCGACCATGGCCTGGTGGTTGCGGATCTTGATGGCCACGGCCTCTGAGTTGTGGCGCATGGGCGTCATGCCTTCCAGCACCCACTGCACGGGGTTGATCAGCTGCGGCCTGGGCTTGTAGTTGCTGCGCTTTCTCATGCGCTGCCTCCAGCCACAACGTAGGTGTAAACAGCCTGTGCAATCAGCACGGCGATCAGTGCGTAGATCATTCTTTCTCCTTAATTGCGTAGTCGTGAAATATCGTGCCCTTGCTTGCATCTCCTACTTTGCAAGATTTAACCCAGACATTTTTACCGGTTGACAACCTTCTTAGATGGCCTCTGCGCTCGTGCAGTCGGGGCGATGCGTGTGTGCCACCTTTGAATTCTTGGCGAGGCTTAGATGGCTCAATCCACAAAGTTGTCCAATCGTAGGTAGGCAGCTTGCCTTGCTGTACCTTGCGGCGGTTGGTAAAGGTGTCACGCATAGATGGGATGTAAGCCTCAATACGCTGATCCATAGCGCTGTACCAAGCCCCAATTTGCGCCAACATGATTTCTGCCAGTTCTTTATCAACCGGCTCATCATCACTGACTGCGCCGTATCGGATGTTGTCATCCTCAATAAAGTAAAACATTGCAGGGATTGGGCGCAGCCTTGTCCCGGTTGGCCCCTTCCACATTGACACCGTGATGCCCTCATCTGGGTCATTCCCAGCCACCAGCATCAAAACTTCATAGCTTGGGTGACTGCGTGTCTTGCCTTGCCAAGTAACAAAGCATTTGTCA
>JACCDX010336453.1_pt1 | contig 24528 bp, 20 predicted proteins | sample 7449681 | NCBI WGS metagenome assembly JACCDX01 (sample SAMN15323450, study PRJNA562643) | freshwater metagenome | isolation source: river surface water | place: USA:Blue River Watershed | collected 2017-08-18
AGAGCAACAGAGACGAGCCGATTGAGTTCGGGTGAAACGGGCAATCTCTACGCGCAGCAATACCAAGTAGGCCAGCGTTGATGTGGCTCCGCAGAGCTGGCGGGTAGGTAGCACCGAGCCGGGTGGGCGACCCCCGGCCCAGATGAATGACGGTCACGGCCGGGGCAACCCGGTCGCACAGAATCCGGCGTATCGGCGAACTTCACACTTTTATCGCGATCTGAACGCCCTGAATGGTTGTGGCACACAAACAAACATGTGATGCCCATACCAATTGGGGTCAGACCCCAATTTATGTGACCCCAATTTATGACCCAATTCATTTAAGATGATGGTTTGGGGAATGGACATCCCCCCTTCGGACGCGCATGATTCGGATCACAGAGTTGAAACTGCCGCTGGAAGCGGTGCCTTTTGAGGTTCGCCGCTCGGCGGACGCCCCGCCAGAAACGGACGCGGATCGACAGTTGCCCCCGCACCCGATCGAGGCCTTGACGCAGTTGGCCGCGCAGACGATGGGCGTGGAACCGACCCAGATCTCGCACCTGACGGTCTTTAAGCGCAGCTTTGACGCTCGCAAAGCGCAGTTGCAGGTGGTCTATATTGTCGATCTGGCGCTGCAATCGGCTGGCCTGGAAGCCGAGTGCCTGGCCCGACACCCCCAGCACCCGCACATTGGGCCCAGCCCCGACATGGCTTGGCATCCGCCGGTGCAGGTCCCGGGCGATGCCCATGCCCATCAGCCGCGACCCGTGGTGGTCGGGTTCGGACCGTGTGGCCTGTTTGCCGCCCTGGTGCTGGCCCAGATGGGCCTCAAACCCCTGGTCATCGAGCGTGGCAAGACGGTCCGACAGCGCACCAAGGACACATGGGGCCTCTGGCGCAAGCAACAGCTGAACGTGGAAAGCAATGTGCAGTTTGGCGAGGGTGGCGCAGGCACGTTTTCCGACGGCAAGCTCTACAGTCAGATCAAGGACCCGCGCCATTTGGGTCGCAAGGTGATGCAGGAGTTCGTGCGCTTTGGTGCCCCCGAGGACATTTTGTTTGCCGCGCACCCCCACATCGGCACCTTCAAATTGGTCAAGGTGGTCGAGGGGTTGCGTGAAGAGATCATTCGACTGGGCGGCGAGATCTGGTTCGAACACCGCGTCTGCGACCTGCAACTCGATGAGCAACGCCGCCTGTCGGCCTTGCAGGTCGAGGACTTGCAGACCCAGCAACGCCGCTGGCTGGATGCCCGGCATGTGGTGATGGCGCTGGGCCACAGTTCGCGCGACACCTTCACCCTGCTGCACCGACACGGCGTGCGCATGCAAGCCAAACCGTTTTCCATCGGTGTGCGCATCGAGCATCCGCAAAGCCTGATCGACCGGGCACGGTGGGGGCGCCACGCCGGTCATCCCCTGCTGGGCGCGGCCGACTACAAGCTCGTGCACCACGCGCAAAACGGCCGCACGGCTTACAGTTTTTGCATGTGTCCCGGCGGCACCGTCGTGGCGGCCACCTCTGAGGTCAACCGGGTGGTGACCAATGGCATGAGCCAGTACTCAAGGGCCGAGCGCAACGCCAACGCCGGCCTGGTGGTGGGCATCGACCCCAGCGATTTCCCGCAAGAACCTGCACTGATCGAGCAGCTGGTGGGAGAGGGCCGCGAGGCGGTGCGACTGGATGTGAGCGACACCCCCGACGGCGTACACCCGCTCTCGGGCATCGTGTTGCAACGCCAACTCGAGGCGGCGGCGTATGTCGCGGGTGGGGGTGGCTACCTGGCCCCGGCGCAGCGGGTGGGCGATTTTCTGGCCCAACGCCCCTCGACCCAGTTGGGCGAAGTCGAGCCGTCTTATCGGCCTGGCGTCACCCCCACCGATTTGGCCACCGTGTTGCCCGACCACGCGGTGCTGGCCATGCGCGAGGCGCTGCCGATCTTTGGCCGCAAGATCAAAGGCTTTGACCTGCCCGATGCGGTGCTGACTGGGGTCGAGACCCGCACCTCGTCGCCGCTGCGCATCGACCGCGACGACGACACCTTGCAAAGCCCCAACTGCGCGGGACTGTATCCAGCCGGCGAAGGCGCTGGCTACGCGGGGGGCATCTTGTCGGCGGCGGTTGATGGCATCAAGGTGGGGGAAGCCTTGGCCCGCGCTTGGGCGAGCGCGCGATGAACACGCCAGCGCCGGTGCATGGGGGCGGGTTTCGGGTGCTGTGCCTGATCCCACCCATGACGCAACTCAACACCCCTTACCCGGCCAGTGCCTACCTGAGCGGTTTTCTGCGCTCGCGTGGTGTCGATGCACGCCAGGACGACCTGGCGCTCAAATTGGTGTTGTCCTTGCTGAGCGTGACAAGGTTGCACGATTTGAAAGACCTGGCCTTGGCCCTGCCCGTCGAGCAACGCAGCGCGTCGGTCAACCAGTTCTTGGACCACTTTGAGCGCTACACGCACACCATCGAGGCCACGCTGGGCTTTTTGCAAGGGCGCGACCCCACGTTGTGCCACCGCATTGCCGCGCGTGGTTTCTTGCCCGAGGGTCCGCGCTTTGCCCCGCTGCTCGACAGCGACCCTGAAGAGGGGGACCCCTTGGCTTGGGCCTTTGGCGCCCTTGGGCAGCAAGATCGCGCCCGGCACCTGGCCACGCTCTACCTCAATGACCTGGCCGATGTCTGGCGTGATGTGGTGGACGACCGCTTCGCATTCGTCCGTTACGCCGAGTCCCTGGCCAGCAGCCAGGCCGACTACGGCCCCATGGCGCAAGCCCTGCAAGCCCCGCCCCACCTGATCGACCGCACCTTGATCGATTTGACCGAGCAAGCCCTGAGCATGCACGAGCCCGATTTGCTGGTGTTGTCGGTCCCCTTTCCAGGGGCCTTGTATGGGGCGCTGCGGATCGCACAAACCGCCCGACGCCTGCGACCGCAGACACGCATCGCCCTGGGCGGCGGCTATGTGAACACCGAGCTGCGCCAACTGGCCGAGCCACGTCTGTTTGACGATGTGGACTTTGTCACGCTCGATGCCGGCGAGCGCCCTTTGTTGAGCATCATCGAGCACCTGCAAGGGCGGCGTGGCTCGGCCCGGCTGCAACGCTGCTTTCGGCGCGTCAACGGTGAGGTGACCTACACCGATTGGGCCGAGCCCGACTTTGCCTTTGACGACGTCGGCACGCCGACCTGGCAGGGGCTGCCGATGGACCAGTACCTGTCGCTGCTGGACTTGCTCAACCCCATGCACCGGCTGTGGAGCGATGGCCGTTGGAACAAGTTGACCGTGGCGCACGGGTGTTACTGGAAAAAATGCAGTTTTTGCGATGTGGGTTTGGATTACATCTCTCGCTACGATGCCGCCTCGGCCCAGGTGCTCGTCGATCGGATGGAACAACTGATCGCCGAAAGCGGGCAAACGGGGTTTCATCTGGTCGACGAGGCCGCGCCGCCGAAAGCGCTCAAGGCCATGGCCGAAGAAATCTTGCGTCGCGGTCTGAAGGTCAGCTGGTGGGGCAACATCCGCTTTGAAAAAACCTTCACGCCGGCCTTGGTGGCGCTGCTGGCCGAGAGCGGTTGCATCGCTTTCTCAGGTGGGCTTGAAGTGGCATCGGACCGCCTGCTGAAATTGATGAAAAAGGGCGTGTCGGTCGAGCAAGTCGCTCGTATCACGCGCAGCATGTCCGAAGCCGGCATCCTGGTGCACGCTTACCTGATGTACGGCTTTCCCACGCAGACCACGCAAGAAACGGTGGACGCGTTGGAGTATGTGCGCCAATTGTTCGAGGCCGGTTGCCTGCACAGCGGGTTCTTTCACCGCTTCGCCTGCACGGTGCACTCGCCGGTGGGTCTGAACCCCAAGGCCTATGGCATCGAGCTGTTGCCCCTGCCCGAAGGTCGGTTCGCACGCAACGACGTCGGGTTCATCGACCCCACCGGTACCGACCACGACCTGCTGGGTCGGGGCCTGAAGGCCGCCATCTACAACTACATGCACGGCATCGGTCTCGAGCGCGATGTGCGGGAGTGGTTTGAGATGCCCAAGAAGCGCTGCCCCAAACCCACGGTCAAACCCGACACGGTGGCACGCTGGCTGCAAAGCCGTTAGCCGGGCACACGGGGTGTGTGGGGAGAGAGGCCCCCCGAGAATCCCCACCCGCTGGGATCAAGACGCTTGCAGGGCGGCGATGCGCTCCTCCAACGGGGGGTGGCTGGCAAAGAGCTTGCCCAAATCCCCCGTGATGCCCATGGCCGCGACGCTGCTGGGTAAAGCGCCGGCCTGCATCTGGCCCAGGCGGGCCAGGGCATTGATCATGGGTTGTTTGCGGCCCAACAACTGGGCTGCGCCGCTGTCGGCGCGGAACTCGCGCTGGCGGCTGAACCAGGCCACGATCATCGAGGCCACAAAACCCAGCACGATGTCGAGCACGATGCTGGTGATGTAGTAACCCATGCCAGGGCCCGTGTTTTGTTCGTCGTTCTTGCGCAGGGCACTGTCGACCACGTAGCCAACCACGCGGCTGAGAAAGACGACGAAGGTGTTGAGCACACCCTGAATCAGGGTCAGGGTCACCATGTCGCCGTTGGCGATGTGGGCGATCTCGTGCCCCAGCACGGCCTCGACCTCTTCGCGGGTCATGCCCTGCAACAAACCGGTTGAGACGGCGACCAGGGCCGAGTCACGAAATGCACCGGTGGCGAAGGCGTTCGGCTCGCCCTCGTAGATGGCCACCTCGGGCATGGCGATACCCGCTTTGGCGGACAGGCGCTGCACGGTGTCCATGATCCAGGCCTCATCGGCCGATTGGGGCTGGGTGATGACCTGGGCCCCGGTGCTCCACTTGGCCATGGATTTGCTCATCAGCAGCGAGATGATCGCACCGCCAAAGCCCATGACCAGCGAAAAGCCGAGCAAGGCACCCAGGTTGAGCCCGTTGGCGGTTAGGAATCGGTTGACCCCCAGCAAACTGGCCACCACACCCAATACCACCATGACGGCCAGGTTGGTCAAAACAAACAGAACGATGCGTTTCATGAAAGATCCATGGACAGCCCCACCCATGGGACCGATGCCCTGCATGGTAAGGGTGAAGGTCTAAAAATCAAGGGCTGCCCCTGTTTCCCCACAGGGAATGGGTGATTAGGGCCCTGGGGGTGTCTGACGGGTCAAAAAATTCCGTCGCAAGTACTCATCGAACAACGGCACCGTGAAAGCGATGTCCCCATGCGAGGGGCTGTAAATCATGCCCTTACTGATGATGGTTGACCGGCGTGGTCCCAAACTTTGATGGGTCAAACCCAACCGATCCGCAACGTCAGAAGACCGATACGGTCCTGGGCCGATCTCGGCCATGGCCAAAACGTACTCGCGTTCTTTGGGGGTCAATCGGTCAAATCGGACCTTGAAAAATCCCTGATCCAGCCGTTTGGTGGCCACATCCGCAGCCTGACGCGCATCGCTCCTCTCGATGCGAGGGCCTTGAGCAATGTTCCAACACTGGTAACCCCACTCTTGCAAAAAATAGGGATAGCAATGGGTCTGGGTCAGAATTTCATCCAAAGCCTGTTCGCTGATGCTTTGGCGCTCGTCTTCTATGGGTTGTCGGATGGCAATTTTGGCATCTTGGAACTGCAGGGGGCCTATGGTCGAAAAGTGAAACAAGCGCTCAGCATACGACTTGGCATGGCCTGACAATGCGGCCACCTGGGGTAATCCAGCGCCGAAAAAGACAATGGGTAAGTCACGTTGGCTGATCTTGTGCAGGGCCACGATCAAAGCCGACAAATCTTTCGATCGTAAATATTGCACTTCATCGATGAGCAAAGTCCAAGCCTTGCCAGCCTCTTGGGCCGCCTCACCCAATTTGACGAACAGTTCAGGCAAATCATTCTCCAGGTCACCGCTGTCCGCCACGCCAGGCTCTGGATCGACCGCTATCGTCATCTCACCATAGGTCAACTTGAATGTGGACGCAAACGACCGCAAAGCGCGGGTGGCTTGATGCACTTTGGCCTTGCCTCTTTCGATCACTGAAAGTTTGTGCAGGGTTTGTGTCATTTTTGGCAACAGCAATTCCGTCAATGCGCCCCCTTCGGGGGCCTCAATCAAAGACGCCAAATGCCCCGCATGCTCTGCCAATTCTTCTATTTTGTTCAATAGAACCGTTTTACCCACGCCGCGCAACCCCAAAAGCATTTGGGATCGACTGCTGCGGCCCCAATTGGCCCGTTCGATGGCGGTTTTGGCCTCGGTCAAGATTGCTTCGCGGCCTGCCAATTCCGGAGGCCGACTGCCTGCGCCTGGCGCAAAGGGATTGCGAACCGGATCCATGTTTGGGTGACCTCGAAAAATATAATGAAATTGAGGCAAGTATAGGCCGAATTAACTATACTTTTGGGTTGTTAAGTATTCTATTTTATGAATTATTTAATACCAATGAATCTATTTTCTAGTGGGCCTGAAAACCGACTGATCCGCATAAAAGTCGGGGTTTTCGTTGTCGGGGCACCAGCCGGGCAGGCCCAACACCGGCAGGGGCATGAAGGGCTTGGTGGCCAAATGCGGGGCGCAGAGCCGCTCGGGCAAGGCGTGCTCGAGCATGGCGTCGTGATCGATGCGCCCGGTCTGACCGCCCCCCGCCGGGCTGTCCACCCAAAAGACATGGGCGGTGATCGATTTGTAGGGGCGCACCAATTTTTCGAGCAGGGCGTGGCCAAAAGGCACGCAACGCGCCTGCGACCACAGGTCGCGCTGGCGCACAAACAGGGTGTGCCAGTCGTGCGCCTGCAAGGCCAGCCGCAAAGGTTCGGGCCCGCTGAGCAGCAGGGCGTTTTCATCCATCAGGGTCAGGGCATCGCGCACTGGCCCCCGGGTCTGGCCCACGCCCATGCGGTCGATTTGCTCGGCCTGCAAGGCATTGAGGCGGCGCTTGATGACTGGAAATCGCAACCAGCACACCCCATTGAACAGGTCGTGCAGGTTGTCGCGGGTCGGCACCTGCCGGGTGCGGTGGATGAAGGCCTCGTAGGCTTCCCCCGCAGGCAAATCGGACTGCGGCACAAAGCGCATGCCGTGCGCCCCGTGCCCAGGGCCCAGATCGGCCAAGGTCTGGTTGAGGGCGTCAGCCACGCTGCACCCATGACGCAGGGCCTGCAAGGTCGGTCGCAACCACGGGGCCCAAGGGGCAAACCAAGCCTGGGTCAGGTCGATGGCAGCGGCCAGTGCTGGCAGGCCCAGGTTCGCGACCGGATTGGCGCGCTTTAGCCCACCAGGCGCCAAGGCAGCACCTCACCCCCGCGCAGGGGTTTGAGCTCGGCCTCGCCAAACGGCACCGTGACGGGCGCACGCCAATCTTGACGCTGCAGGGTGATGGGGGTGCTGTTGCGCGGCAGTTCGTAAAAATCGGGGCCGTGAAAACTGGCAAAGGCCTCCAAACGGTCGAGGGCACCGACCGCGTCAAAGGCCTCGGCATACATCTCGATGGCGGCATGGGCGGTGTAGCAACCCGCACAACCGGTCGCGTGCTCTTTCAAGGCGGCGGGATGGGGTGCGCTGTCGGTGCCCAAAAAGAATTTGGGGCTGCCGCTGGTCGCGGCTTGCAACAGTGCCTGCCGGTGCTCTTCACGCTTGAGGACGGGCAAACAGTAGTAATGGGGACGCACCCCACCCAGAAAAATCGCGTTGCGGTTAAAGAGCAGGTGGTGGGCGGTGATGGTCGCCGCCACGAATCGGTCCGCCTGGGCCACGTATTGGGCGGCCTCGCGGGTGGTGATGTGCTCGAAGACGATCTTGAGCTCGGGAAAATCGCGCCGCAGCGGGATCAGGTGACGGTCGATGAAGACCGCCTCGCGGTCAAAGAGGTCGATGTCGGCGCTGGTGACTTCGCCGTGCACCAACAGTTTCAGACCGTGCCTTTGCATGGCCTCGAGCGTGGCGTAGGTTTTGCGAATGTCGGTCACGCCCGCATCGCTGTTGGTGGTCGCACCGGCGGGATACAGCTTGAGCGCGACCACGCCCGCATCGCGCGCCCGCTCGATTTCATCCGCCGGCAGGTTGTCGGTCAGATACAGGGTCATGAGCGGCTGGAAGGAGACACCTTCGGGCACGGCTTGCAAAATGCGGTCCCGATACGCCATGGCCTGCTCGGCGGTGGTGACCGGTGGCTTGAGGTTGGGCATGATGATGGCGCGGGCAAATTGGGCCGCCGTGTGGGGAACCACGTCGCGCAAAGCGGCGCCATCGCGCACATGCAAATGCCAGTCGTCCGGCCGGGTGAAGGTGATGCTTTGGATTTGGGGGCTCATGCCCCGATTATGGCAAGGCGTGGGCGCTCAATGCTGCAAGATCTTGGCCAAAAACTCTTTGGTGCGCGCCTGACGGTTCTCTGGGTGGTTGAAAAACTCATCGCTGGTGCAATCCTCCAGAATGCGTCCGCCCACATCCATGAAAATGACGCGATCGCTCACTTTGCGGGCGAACCCCATCTCGTGAGTGACCACCATCATGGTCATGCCATCGTTGGCCAGGCTCATCATCACCTCAAGGACCTCACCGACCATCTCGGGGTCGAGCGCCGAGGTGGGTTCGTCAAAAAGCATGACGATGGGGTCCATGCTGAGCGCCCGGGCGATCGCCACCCGCTGCTGTTGACCACCCGAAAGCTGGCCCGGGAATTTGTCCTTGTGTGCCATCAGGCCCACACGATCCAGGTACTTCAAACCCCGCTCGCGGGCCTGTTCAGGGGTGCGCCCGAGCACTTTCACCTGGGCCAAGGTCAGGTTTTCGGTCACCGACAGATGCGGGAACAACTCGAAGTGCTGAAACACCATACCGACGCGGCTGCGCAGTTGCGGCAACGGGGTCGCTGGGTCATGCACCGGGGTTCCGTCGACCCAGATCTCGCCCTGCTGAATGGGTTCGAGCGCGTTGATGGTCTTGATCAAGGTCGATTTACCCGAGCCCGAGGGGCCGCAGACAACGACGACTTCACCCTTGGACACCTGGGTGCTGCAACCGTTGAGCACCTGCACGGGGCCATACCATTTGGAGACGTTTTTGAGTTCGATCATGGTGGGTCTGGGGGGTTGGTTAGCGCACGATGGCCACGCGGGCTTGCAAACGCCGCACCAGGCTGGACAGGGCGTAGCAAATGACAAAATAAACGACCGCTGCCAGCAAATAGGCCTCTTCGGGGCGGCCATAGATCTTGCCAGCGGTGACAAAACCCTTGAGCAGGTCATAAGCCCCGATGGCGTACACCAGCGAGGTGTCCTGAAACAAAATGATGGTCTGCGTCAGCAACACGGGCAACATGTTGCGCAGCGCCTGCGGCAGCACGATGTGGCGCATGTTTTGCGCGTAGGTGAATCCCACCGCCTGCCCTGCCATGACCTGCCCCCGTGGGATGGACTGAATGCCCGCGCGCATGATTTCGGAAAAGTAAGCCGATTCGAAGGCAATGAAGGTGATGACCGCCGAAATTTCGGCGCCGATGGGGCGCCCGATGACAAAGGGGATCAACAGGTAGAACCAGAGGATCACCATGACCAAGGGGACCGAGCGCATGCCATTGACATAGGCGGTGGCGGGCATGGCCAGCCAGGAGCGCCCAGACAAGCGCATGAGGGCGAGCAAGGTGCCGATGACCAGTCCGCCCAAGGTCGCGACGAGGGTCAACTCGATGCTAAAGATCAGCCCCTTGAGCAGAAACTTGAAAAATAAGTCGGCGCTGACAAAGTCGATGTCAAAGCCCATGGCTCAGTGTCCCGCGCCGGTTTGTCCGGCGGCAATGAAACCGGGCACCCGCGTGCGCCGCTCGATGAACGCGAACACGCGATTGACCGCAAACGCCGATGCGGCATACAGCGCCGTGACGGCCAGGTAAATTTCGATCCCGCGCGAGGTTTCTTCCTGTGCCTGCATGGCGAACATGGTGAGTTCGGCGATGGACACGGCAAAGGCGACCGATGAGTTTTTGAGCAGGTTCATCGACTCGCTGGTCAGCGGGGGCAAGATGATGCGCAACGCCATGGGCATGAGCACGTAGCGGTACGACTGCCAAGTGGTCAGCCCCATGGCCATGGCGGCATAACGCTGACCGCGAGGCAAGGCCCCAATGCCCGCGCGCACCTGTTCGGCGATGCGGGCTGAGGTGAAGAACCCCAAGGCCAGCACCACCAGCAAAAAACCAGGGAACTGCTGCATGGGCGGGATCAACTTGGGCAGCACGAAATACCACAAGAAGATCTGCACCAGCAGCGGAATGTTGCGAAACAACTCGACCCAGGCATTGGCCAGGCGACTCAGCCAGGGGCTGTTGGGCAGGGTGCGCAAAACCCCGACGCCCATGCCGCACACCATGGCCACGATCCAGGCGGCTGCCGCCACCGACAGGGTCCATCCCCAGGCCTCGAACATCCATTCGAGGTAGGTGCGGCCCCCGCCGTCGTCTTGGAGAAAAACCGCCCAGTCCCAGGTCATGGATCAGCCCCGATTATTTTTTGGCGTAATCTTCCATGGGCCGATCGTTCAGGTTCGTCCAGGCCCCTTTGGTGTTGTCACTGGCAGGCAAGCCGACGCGGGTGTTTTTCGGCGGGATGGGCTGGACAAACCACTTGTCGTAGATTTTGGCCAACTCACCGCTTTGGGCCAAGCCACGGATGGTGTCGTCGGCGACCTTCTTGAAGGCCGGGTCATCTTTGCGCATCATGATGGCGATGGGCTCGACCGAGAGCACTTCACCGACGATGCGGAAATCGGCGGGGTTTTTCGAGATGGCGATGTTGCCAGCCAGAATCTGACCGTCCATCACGAACGCATCGGCACGACCCGATTCGAGCAACAGGAAGCTCTCGGCGTGGTCCTTGCCATACACCTCCTTGAAATCGACCCCAGCGGCGCGCTCATGGCGACGCAAATGTTGAACCGAGGTGGTGCCGGTGGTGGTGGCGACGTTTTTGCCATTGAGTTGGTTGATCGAGGTGATGCCGGAGTTGGCCTTGACGGCGATGCGCACTTCCTCGACATAGGTGGTGACGGCAAAGGCCACGTCACGCTGACGGGCGGCGTTGTTGGTGGTCGAGCCACACTCGATGTCCACGGTGCCGTTTTGCGTCAGGGGGATGCGGTTTTGCGAGGTGACGGCGACGTAGTTGGTTTGCAGTTTGCGGCCCACGGCTTTTTCAACCTGCTCGATGATGCGCTGGCAGATCTCGACGTGGTAGCCCGCGTACTTGCCATCACCCAAGGTGTAGGACAAGGCGCCGGAAGAGTCGCGCACGCCCATGGTGATGGTGCCCGACGCTTTGACTTTGTCCAACGTATTGGCGGAAACGGCCATGGGAGCCAGCAGGGCCGCGCAAGCCAGGGAAAGGAGTTGCTTTCTCATCTTCAAGACCTCATCAAAATGAACAAAAGGCCATCTTAAGCCAAAATCCCACATTTTTGATCCTTTGGCTTGGGCCTTTGTAGGGGCAATCGGCTGGGGCCCCAACCCGAACCAGGGTGTCCCCTGAAGCCGGGGCGGGATGGGGTAGCATCTGGGAACAGACCATGAAAATCGTTCACAACCTCTCCCAGTTGCGCAACGCGCTGGACCCCAAGCCACGTCGCGTGTTGGTGCCCACCATGGGCAATCTGCACGAGGGACACCTGCGGCTGATCGACACCGCGCGCCGTCATGGCCAACAGGTGGTGACCAGCATCTTTGTCAATCGCTTGCAGTTTGCCCCGCACGAGGACTTTGACCGTTATCCGCGCACGCTGGAGCGCGACTGTGAGCTGTTGGCTGGCCGTGGATGTGACCTGGTCTTTGCCCCGAACGAGGCCGAGTTTTACCCCCAACCTCAAACCTTCAAGGTGCACCCCGATCCGGCGCTGGCCGACCTGTTGGAGGGTCACTTCAGACCCGGCTTTTTCACGGGGGTCTGTACCGTGGTCATGAAATTGTTGTCGTGCGTGCGCCCCGATGTGGCGGTGTTCGGCCAGAAAGATTACCAACAGTGGCGGGTGATCGAACGGATGGTGGCTCAATTCGCCCTGCCCGTCGAGATCGTGGGTGAACCCACCTGCCGCGCCGAAGATGGCTTGGCGCTGAGTTCGCGCAACGGCTACCTGAGCCCCCAAGAGCGCGCCGAAGCGGTGCAGCTGTCGGCACAATTGCGGGCCATGGCCGCCGCCGTGCGGGCAGGCACGACCGATGTGACGACCCTAGAGGCCGAAGCGACGAGGGCCCTGGGCGCGCGCGGCTGGAAGGTCGATTACATCACGGTGCGACGGCGTTTGGACTTGCTGCCCCCAACGCCGGACGAACCCCTCGCGGGTCAATGCGTGGCCCTGGCCGCTGCCCGACTGGGACAAACCCGCCTGATCGATAACCTCGAACTCTGACAACCTTGCGGGCCACCCCTTCGGGAGGCCCCAGGCTCACATGTTGCGACGGTATTGACCGCCCACCTCGAACAGGGCGTGGGTGATCTGGCCCAGCGAACAACAACGCACGGCGTCCATCAGCACCTCAAACACGTTGCCGTTTTCGATCACGGCTTGCTTGAGGCGCGCCAGTTGCACCGGCGCCTGATCGGCATGACGGGCATGGAAGTCGCGCAGGCGCTTGAGCTGGCTTTGCTTTTCTTCCTCGGTGCTGCGGGCCAATTCGAGCGCCTCGGGCACTGGGTCGCCATGCGGGTTGCGGAAGGTGTTGACCCCGATGATGGGGTACTCGCCGGTGTGCTTGAGCATTTCGTAGTGCATGCTCTCGTCTTGAATGCGACCGCGCTGATAACCGGTTTCCATGGCCCCCAACACGCCGCCGCGCTCGGCGATGCGATCGAACTCGGCCAACACGGCCTCCTCGACCAACTCGGTGAGCTCGTCGATGATGAAAGCCCCCTGGTTGGGGTTCTCGTTTTTCGCCAATCCCCACTCACGGTTGATGATGAGCTGAATCGCCATGGCACGACGCACCGACTCTTCCGTGGGCGTGGTGATGGCCTCGTCAAAGGCGTTGGTGTGCAGGCTGTTGCAGTTGTCGTAGATCGCGATCAGGGCCTGCAAGGTGGTGCGGATGTCGTTGAACTGGATCTCTTGCGCGTGCAGGCTGCGTCCGCTGGTCTGGATGTGGTACTTGAGCTTTTGGCTGCGCTCGTTGGCGCCGTATTTTTCTTTCATCGCCACAGCCCAGATGCGCCGCGCGACGCGCCCAAGCACGGTGTACTCGGGGTCCATGCCGTTGCTAAAGAAGAACGACAGGTTGGGCGCGAAGTCGTCGATGTGCATGCCGCGCGCCAGATAGGCCTCGACAAAGGTGAATCCATTGGAGAGCGTGAACGCCAGTTGGCTGATGGGGTTGGCCCCCGCCTCAGCGATGTGGTAGCCGCTGATCGACACGCTGTAGAAATTGCGCACCTGGTGGTGGACGAAATACTCGGCAATGTCGCCCATGACCTTCAGACTGAACTCGGTGCTGAAGAGGCAGGTGTTCTGGCCCTGGTCTTCTTTCAAAATGTCGGCTTGCACCGTGCCACGCACGTTCTGCAGCACCCAGGCACGGATCTTGGCGGTCTCGGTCTCGGTCGGGTCACGCCCATTGTCGGCTCGGAATTTGTCGATCTGCTGGTCGAGCGCGGTGTTCATGAACATGGCCAAGATGGTCGGGGCCGGGCCATTGATCGTCATCGACACGCTGGTAGCGGGATCACACAGGTCAAATCCGCTGTAGAGCACCTTGAGGTCATCCAGGGTGGCGATGCTGACGCCCGAGTTGCCGACCTTGCCGTAGATGTCGGGGCGCTCGTCGGGCTCGTGCCCATACAAGGTGACCGAGTCAAAGGCCGTGGACAATCGTTTGGCGGGCATGCCCTCGGACAACAACTTGAAACGGCGGTTGGTGCGGAACGCGTCGCCTTCGCCGGCAAACATGCGGGTCGGGTCTTCGTTTTCCCGTTTGAAGGCAAAAGTGCCGGCGGTGTAGGGGTAGCTGCCGGGCACGTTTTCCAGCATCAGCCACTTCAGCCGTTCGCCCTCGTCCTCGTAACGCGGCAAGGCGACCTTGCGGATCTTGTTGCCACTTAGCGTGGTGTGGGTGAGCGCGGTACGGATTTCTTTGTCGCGGATCTTGACCACGTACTCGTCGCCGGCATAGGCCTTTTGCATGTCGTCCCACTGAGACAACAGCTTGCGCTCGGCGGCACCCAGGTATTGCTCACGCGACTGCGCCAGGTCGAGGGCGGCCTCGGACGCCTTGGGTTTGTCGGGCTTGCTCTCGGCCAACATGCGGGCGGCGGCACGCAGCTGCTGGATTTCACGGGCCAGCGCCGCTTGCTGGGCGACGCGCTTCTTGTAACCGCGCACGGTGTCAGAGATTTCGGCCAGGTAACGGGTCCGAGCCGGCGGCACGATCACGGTCTGCTGGGTGCTGTGACGGGTCTGCACCTGGGGCAGTAGTCCTTCAGCCAAGGGCAAGCCCAGTTCACGCAGGCGCGGGGCCAGGGCTTGGTAGAGGGCGGTGACGCCGTCGTCGTTGAAGCGGGCTGCCATGGTGCCAAAGACCGGCATTTGCTCGGTCGGGGTGGTCCAGGCCTCCTTGTTGCGCTGAAACTGTTTGGCAACATCGCGCAGCGCGTCGGCCGCGCCCTTGCGGTCGAATTTGTTGATGGCCACAAACTCGGCAAAATCGAGCATGTCGATTTTCTCGAGCTGGCTGGCAGCGCCAAACTCGGGGGTCATGACATAGAGCGGCACGTCGACGTGCGGCACGATCGCTGCATCGCCCTGCCCGATGCCTGAAGTCTCCACCACCACCAGGTCAAAGCCGGCGCATTTGGCGGCGGCAATGACATCGGGCAAGGCAGCACTGATTTCGCTGCCAAAGTCCCGGGTGGCCAGGCTGCGCATGAACACGCGCGGGCCCTGCCCCCAGGGACCGATGGCGTTCATACGGATGCGGTCGCCCAGCAAGGCACCGCCGCTCTTGCGACGCGAGGGGTCGATCGAGATCACGGCCAGGCGCAAGCGATCCCCCTGATCCAGCCGCAAGCGGCGCACCAACTCATCGGTGAGCGAGGACTTGCCCGCGCCGCCGGTGCCGGTGATGCCCAGCACCGGGGTTTTGACCGACGCGGCCTGTTCACGCAACTGCGCGAGCCATGCGGGATCGACCTGGCCGTTTTCCACCGCGGTCATCAGCTGGGACAGCCGGCGCCAGGCCATCTCGCCGTGGCCCTGGATGTCCTTGATCTGTTTCGGGGCATGCGACGAAAGGTCTTGGTCGCAGCGCATGATCATCTCGCCGATCATGCCTTGCAGGCCCATGCGTTGGCCGTCTTCGGGGCTGTAGATGCGGGTCACGCCATAGTCGTGTAACTCTCGGATTTCCGCCGGGACGATCACACCGCCCCCACCGCCAAACACCTGGATGTGGCCCCCCCCACGCTGGCGCAACAGGTCCACCATGTATTTGAAGTATTCGACATGCCCGCCCTGATAGGAGCTGACGGCGATGCCTTGTGCGTCCTCTTGCAAGGCGGCGGTGACGACCTCGTCGACCGAGCGGTTGTGGCCCAGGTGAATCACCTCCGCGCCCATGCTTTGCAAAATGCGACGCATGATGTTGATGGCGGCGTCATGGCCGTCAAACAAGCTGGCGGCGGTGACAAAACGCACCTTGTGGGTGGGGCGGTAATTGGCCAGCGCCTGGTACTCGGCGGACAAATCGGTCATGCTCGTTGCTCCGTGGGATCAGCCGGCCATTTTGCGCCAGGGTCCGGTCAAATCCAAGTTGACGTTTACGTAAACGTCAATCATAAGGGATTCATCGGCTTTTTGCCAGCCTGACCGCCCCCGAGCGACGGGTGCGCTTGACCCGGGCATGGCCTGCAGGGGGTGCTCAAAGGGCGTCGCTGGCGAAATCCGCCAGGCGCGAGCGTTCGCCCCGGGCCAGCGTGATGTGACCGCCGTGCGGCCATCCCATGAACTTGTCGACCGCGAAGGTCAATCCCGACGACCCTTCGGTCAGGTAGGGGGTATCGATCTGTGCCAAGTTACCCATGCACACGATCTTGGTGCCTGGGCCGGCACGGGTGATCAGGGTTTTCATTTGTTTGGGCGTCAGGTTTTGGGCCTCGTCGATGATCACGTATTTGTTTAAAAACGTGCGCCCGCGCATGAAATTGAGGCTCTTGATCTTGATCTTGGCGCGGATCAATTCCTGGGCCGCCGCCCGGCCCCATTCCCCCGCACCGGTTTCGGTCTTGCCCAATACCTCCAGGTTGTCGTCCAAAGCCCCCATCCACGGGCCCATTTTTTCTTCCTCGGTACCGGGCAAGAAGCCAATGTCCTCGCCCACGCTCACCGTGGCGCGGGTGACGATGATCTCGGTGTAGCGGCGCTCGTCGAGCACCTGACTCAGCCCGCTGGCCAGGGCCATGAGCGTTTTGCCCGTTCCCGCCGTGCCGGTCAACGTGACAAAGTCGATCTCGGGGTCCATGAGCAGATTCAGGGCAAAGTTTTGCTCGCGGTTGCGTGCCGACACGCCCCAGACGGCGTTTTTGGTGTGCCCGTAGTCCTTCAGGGTGCGCAGAACCGCTGTTTTCCCACGGATTTCGGTCACCCGCGCATAAAGGCTGGGCTCGCCTGGGGCTTCCAGGTAGACGAACTGGTTGATGTGCAGGCTGGGAACCACGGGACCGCTGATGCGGTAATAGGTGTTGCCCCCGCTTTGCCAACTCTCGACGCTTTTGCCGTGCTTGGCCCAAAAGTCATGCGGCAGGGCCATCCACCCGGCGTAGAGCAGGTCGCCGTCCTCCAAGGTCTTGTCGTTCTGATAGTCTTCTGCGGCCAAGCCCAGGGCCCGCGCCTTGATGCGCATGTTGATGTCTTTGGACACCAACACCACCTCGCGTGGCGCCATGCGTCGGCGCAGGGCCTCGACCACCCCCAAAATCTGGTTGTCGGCCTTGCCCTGTGGCAGGCTCTGGGGCAAGGTCATGTCCAGCGGCTCGGTCTGGAAAAAAAGCTTGCCCCCCACCTCTTTGTTGCCCAGGCTGCTCAAGGGCAGGCCCTGGGTGATTTCGGCTCCCTTGACGGCGGCCATGGCATCGAGGGTGCGGCTGGCCTGACGGGCGTTGCGCGCCACCTCGGTCACGCCCTTTTTGTTGCTGTCGAGCTCCTCGAGCACGATCATGGGCAGGTAGATGTCGTGCTCTTCAAAGCGGAACAAGGACATTGGGTCGTGCATCAAGACATTGGTGTCAAGCACAAAAAGCTTGGCGCTTTGGGCATCGCGTCTTTTGACCGGCCTGGATCGGGTGAACGGGCGGGGTGCCGAAGGTGGCGGGGTGAAATCGGTGGTGGGCGGGACCTCTGGCTGCCGAAGGGCCTCGGGCACTGGCTCGTTGCGCTCAAGCATCGCAGGCAAGGCGGGGGCCGACGGGGCGGACCGGGCCGTTGAGCGGCCATGGGCCAGGGTGCGAGCGCGGGCTGCCGTTGCGGGCAGGGCATCGATGGCCAGCAAGGCAGCTCGCTTGGCAGGGGCTGGAGGCAAGGGCATGTTTAAACAGGAGGGTGATGAGAAAACAAAAAAGCCGCCAAGGGAACCTGGCGGCTTGTGCGGGAATCATGTTGTCGTGTCGCGACGGCATGAAACCATCATATATCAAAAAAAACAGGGCGCGCAACGCCCCCCTGTGGTCAGGCGGTGGCGGCGGCGGATTTCTTCAGCGCCTTGACGGCTTTAAGGACTTCGTCGACGTGACCGGGGACTTTCAGGCCACGCCACTCTTGACGCAACACGCCATCGGGGCCGATCAGAAAGGTGCTGCGCTCAATGCCTTTGACCTTTTTGCCGTACATGATCTTGTTTTTCACCACACCGAACATGTGGCACATTTTCTCTTCGGTGTCGGCGATGAGTTCGAAAGGCAATTCCAGCTTGGTCTTGAAATCATCGTGCGACTTCATGTTGTCGCGCGAAACACCAAAGACCACGGCCCCTGCCTTGGTGAAATCTTTGTACTTGTCGCGGAACTGCATCGCCTCAGTGGTGCAGCCAGGGGTGTTGTCTTTCGGGTAAAAGTACAGCACCACGATCTGGCCTTGGTGGGAATGGTTGGTGACCTTGATGCCGCCTGTGGCCGGAGCTTCGAATTCGGGGATGGGTTTGTTGACGACGATGGCCATGTTGAATTAAAAGTCTGGTTGGGTGAGCGGGGAGCGACGCAACTGGCTATTTTACCCGCAATCTGACGCCCCCCTTTCACGCCCCTTTCCGCACGCTTTGGCCCCATGAAAAACCCCCACAAACCTGACCCAAAGGGGCCAGGTGTGGGGGCGGGTTCTGGAGGACCTGACCTGTGGGGGCTTTATTTGCCGTAAAGGTAATTGGGCAGCCACAGGGTCAGACCGGGCCAGATGTACATGAGCACCATGCACAGGACCACGATCAGCATGTAAGGCATCATGCCAGCGAAGATCTGGTTGATCGTCACGTGCGGCGGTGAAACCCCCTTGAGGTAGAACGCCGACATGGCCACGGGGGGCGACAAGAAGGCGGCCTGCAGGTTGACAAACACCAGCACGCCCCACAAGATCGGATCGATCTGGAAATGGGCCAGCAAGGGCAGGAAAATGGGCACGAAAATGACGATGATTTCGGTCCACTCCAGCGGCCAACCCAGGATGAAGATGACCGCCTGCGACAGCAGCAGGAACTGGATGGGTGAGAGGTTCAGGGCCATCACCCATTCCTCCACCAGACGCTGGCCGCCCAAAATGGCAAACACCGCCGAGAACAGGGCCGAACCGACGAACAACCAGCAGACCATCGAGGTCGTCTTGGCGGTCAGAAACACCGCTTCTTTGATGCGCTCGAAGGTCAGCGTTCGGGCGTGCCAAGCCATCAGGAAAGCCCCGGCTGCCCCTACCGCCGCCGATTCGGTGGCGGTGGTGATGCCAAACAGGATCACGCCCAGCACCACCAGGGTCAACACCGTCAAGGGCATGACCGATCGCACCAACATGTCGAGGATCTCGAACTGTTCGGCGTCAAATTCTTTGTAGTACCAGATGAGCAGACCCAGCACAAACACGCAGGTGATGGCAAAGCCGGTGTAGAACGACTCGGGCACAGGCTCTTGGGCCGGGGGGGTGGGCGCGTCGTCGGCCCCCATGGCCTGCAAGGGCTCTTCCTCGCCGGAACCCGGCGGGGCTTGCACGCCCTCGGCCTGAGCCCCGGGGGGTTCGGCCAGGTCGCTGGCACTGCCCGGCGGTTCGGCCAAATCGCTGGCGCTGCCAGGGGGTTCGGCCACCCCACCCGCAACCGGCGTCGCCGCAGGTGTCGAGAGGGCCGGCGCCTCGGCCTTTTGAACGGCCACCACGGCGGGCTCGGCATCGGGTTGCGAGTGGATCACCACGTACCACCACACCGCACCCAGGCTGACAACCGACAACCACAAGGGGACCAGGGCGGTGAACAGGCTCTTGACCATCAAAAGCCAACCCATTTTGAAATCTGCGGTGCTGGCGGCCACGGCACGCGCCGGCATCAGACTGGCTTGGGCCAGGGCCCAGAGCATGCGCGGCGAATACGAGTCGGCGATGTGCTGCACCCAGGGGCGGACTGGGGCCTTCATCTGCTCGGCCGGGAGTTTGGGGGCGATTTTGGGGTTGATCAGGACCCAACCGATGACGTAGACCAAATACAAGAAGGCCAGGAAGAAGCCCGGGAACATGGCCGCTGCATAAAGCTTCACCACCGACTGACCCGCCACTGCCGCATAGACGATGATCATGACGGAGGGCGGAATCAAAATGCCCAGCGTACCGCCGGCGGTGATCACGCCCGAAGCAAGGCGGGTGTCATAGCCGGCATTGAGCATGGGGCGCATGGCGATCACGCCCATCAGCACCACCACCGCGCCCACCAGGCCACTGGCGATCCCCCAGAAGGTACAAATCACCAAAGTCGTCACGGCCAAAGAACCCGGCAGACGGCGGAAAGCCAATTGGACGCTGTGGAACATGCGGTCGACCAGGGCGCCACGCTCCATGATGTAGCCCATGAGCACGAACAGCGGGATCGACAGCAGGGTGTCGTTGGTCATCGCGCCAAAGGTGCGTTGGACCATCAGGTTAAAGACTTTGTTGTCGAGCCAGTGCTGTGATGGGTCGTAAAAGGCGACGAAGCCAAACCCCATCCCCAAACCCATCAGGGTGAAGGCGGTGGGAAAGCCCATCAGGATCACCACCACCACCAGGCACAGCATGGTCAAACCGAGTGCGGGATCGCTCATCGCTGACCTCCACCGGTGGCACGCTGATGCGCGGACTCTTCGATTTGTTTGGCCTTGGCGATGGCCTCGGCACGGGCATCCTCGTCGACGTAGGTGCTGCTGGCGAGCTGTTGCTCGACGACGTCGATTTCATCGGCGTCTTTCAGACGCGGGGTCCACTCGCCGGTGCGGATGCACACCACGCAACGGATGACCTCGGCCACGCCCTGCATGAGGACGATCAAGCCAGCCAAAGGAATGATGGTTTTGAAGGGGTACAAAGGCAAGGGGTCGGCGTTGAAGGTCTGCTCGCGGATCGCCCACGAGTCGCCCGCATAGGTGTACCCCGCGTAGGTCAGGGCCACAATGCCGGGAAAGAAGAAGACCACATACAAGATCAGATCCAGCGTCGCCTGGGTGCGTGGTTTGGCGCTGCCGTAAAAGAAGTCGCCACGCACATGCCCGTCCTGGCACAGGGTGTAGGCCCCGCCCATCATGAACAAGGTGCCGTACATCATGTTGCTGGCGTCAAAAATCCAGGCGGTGGGGGCGTTGAGCGCATAGCGTTTAAAGACCTCGACGACCACCAACAGCATCAGGGCCACGATCAGCCATGCAAAAGTCTTGCCGACCCAGGTGCTGATGCGGTCCGCCGTGTGGAGCAGGTTTTGCACAGTCATTTGGTTAACCAACGTAAAGTTGAACGGATTCAAAAAAAAGGCCCACCCGAGAGGCCCGGGTGGGACTTTGTTTCTCAGCCTAAATTATAGGTTCAAGCTTTCTTCTTGGCGAAATAGTGGTTGTAGGCCATCTTGAAGTCGACCATGTAGTCGTTTTGCCACTGGCCGGCGCGGGCGGCGTAGGCACGCTGCGACTCCAGCACTTTCTTGAACAAGGCGTTTTCAGCCGATTTCTTGTTGATGACCTTGTCCCAAGCGGCCAACTGGGCGCGCAGGATCGAGTCGGGCGTCTTGTAAAACTTGATGCCCTGCTTTTTCATCTCTTCATAGTCCTTGGAATTGCGGTCGATCGCCTTCCAGGACATGTCGGCCGAGGAGGCCTGCACGGCCACATCGATGATCGAACGCAACTCGGCGGGCAAGCCGTTGAGCTTGGTCTTGTTGAAGAGAATTTCGAACTGTTCGCCCGACTGGTGGAAGCTTTGCAGCATGCAGTTCTTGACCACATCGGGAAAGCCCAACACGCGGTCAGAGGTGGCGTTGTTGAATTCAGCGGCGTCGATCAGGCCACGGTCCAAGGCAGGCACGATTTCGCCGCCAGGCAGCGGGTTGACCGCGGTACCCAGCTCGGTGAAGACGTCCACGGCCAAGCCGACGGTACGGAACTTCAGGCCTTTCATGTCCTCGACCTTGGCCACGGGCTTTTTGAACCACCCCAGGGGTTGGGTGGGCATCGGGCCATACAGGTAAGACACCACGTCGATGTTGAGCGCGGCGTAAATTTCTTCCAGCAGGGCCTTGCCACCACCGTAGTTGTGCCAGGCCAGGACCATGTTGGGGTCCATGCCGAAAGCAGGGCCAGAACCCCACAAGGCCAGGGCCGGGTTCTTGCCGTAGTGGTAGGCCACCACGCCATGGCCACCGTCCAAGGTGCCCTTGTTCACGGCGTCGAGCAATTGGAAGGCGGGCACCACGGCACCCGCGGGCAGGACCTCGATTTTGAGGCGGCCACCGGCCATGTCGTTGACACGCTTGGCAAAGTCGTTGGCGTATTCGTGGAAGATGTCCTTGGCGGGCCAGGTGCTTTGGAAGCGCAACGACACGGTTTGTGCGCGTGAGACCATGGGGGCGCTCATGGCGCCAGCGGCAACCGCGGCCCCCTTGAGCATGTTGCGGCGGGCGGTTTTCTTTTGCTCGGACATAACGACTCCTGTCATTGGAAGGGATTGGGGCTGAAGCCCTGGATTGGGAACATGAATTCTGGACAATCGCCGCCAAGACGATAGAGGGTAAACCCGATGTGTGGGGTTATCTTCGTTTCCGGGGACATGCAGATTTACCCCACCTTCACCAAACTCCTGTGAACAGGGCCCTGACCCCGTTTTATGATTTGCTTTTACATTCAGGCGTGAGGTATGCAACATGAACACGACGCTGCGCGACGAAGAAAAAAAACGCGCCTTGCTCTCCCGATTGGCCCGCGTGGAGGGGCAACTCAGAGGGGTTCAAAAGCTGATTGAAGAAGACGCCGACTGTGAAAAAATTGCGCAGCAGCTCACCGCCGCGCGCAAAGCGCTGGACAAGTCTTTTTATTCCATGGTGGCTTGCATGATCGAAGAGGGACGCACCCCCATGGATCAAGTCACCACGATGCTGGTCAAGTTCTCTTGAGGTTGAATGGGTATGTCTGAGCACCACATCCCCCCCGGCAATGGGTACGCGGGCGATTTGACCCCTGAAATGGCTTGGCAGTGGGTCCAAGATGGGCGTGCCGTGCTGGTCGATGTGCGCACCGACGCCGAACGCGAGTGGGTGGGCTTTGTCCCAGGCGCCTTGGGGTTGGCCTGGAAGCAATGGCCTGGCATGGCCTTGAACCCGCATTTTGACGAGGGCGTGCGACAAGCCGCCGCATCGGGCCGGGCGCTGCTGATGCTGTGCCGCAGTGGCGTGCGCTCGATCGCCGCCGCGCAACGTGCCACCGAACTGGGTGCGCGGGCCTATAACGTGCTCGAAGGCTTTGAAGGCGACCCCGATGCCGAGGGCCATCGAGGCCGCTTGGGCGGCTGGCGCAAGCGGGGTTTGCCATGGAAGCAAAATTGACCCTCGCATGACCAGCGAACGCGACATCGACCCGTTGTTGACCGAGATCGCGGCACGCGAAAACGAGCTGATCGCGCTGACGCAGGCACTGGTTCGCGTGCCGACGGTCAACCCCCCAGGCGACGCCTACGAGGCCTGCGCGCGACTGCTGGGCGAGCGACTGCGCCAACGTGGTTTCAAAATCGAATACATCCGCGCCTTGGGCGCGCCTGGCGACGACGACGCACACCCCCGCATCAACGTGGTGGCCCGTCGGGTCGGTTCCCGACCCGGCCCCTGCGTGCATTTCAACAGCCACATCGACGTGGTCGAAGCGGGTTCAGGTTGGACCTTTGATCCCTTTGGGGGTGAGTGTCGCGATGGCCGCATCTATGGACGAGGCACCTGCGACATGAAGGGCGGACTGGCCGCCAGCGTGGTGGCCTGCGAAGCACTGCTCGACTGGGCCGGCGCCGATTGGCCTGGCGCGCTGGAGATCAGCGGCACGGTGGACGAAGAGTCGGGTGGTTTTGCTGGGGTGGGGTTTCTGGCCAAACGGGGGTATTTTTCCAAGCCCCGTGTGGATCACGTGATCATCCCCGAGCCCCTGGGCGTGGATCGCATCTGCCTGGGGCACCGGGGGGTTTGGTGGGCCGAGGTCGAAACGCGCGGGCGCATCGCACATGGCTCCATGCCCTTTTTAGGGGACAGCGCCATTTTGCACATGGGGGCTTTTTTGCGCCGCGTCGAGGACGAGTTGATGCCCCGCTTGGCCCAGCGCCGAACGGCCGAACCGGTCGAGCCCCCGGGCGCGCGGGTGAGCACCCTGAACATCAACAGCATCCATGGTGGCCAGATCGAGCAACGCCATGCGACCAACGCCGAAGGTGAACCGACGGGCGATTTGCCCGCACCCCTGGTGGCGCACCGTTGCACCGCGGTGCTGGATCGGCGCTTCATCGCCGAAGAGTCGTTGGAGGCGGTGAAACAAGAAATTCTGGACATGCTCGATGAGTTGCAGCGCACGCGCCCCGGTTTTGACTATGGGGTGCGCGAGATCATGTCCTTTTTGCCCACCGCCACCCCGCGCGAGGCCCCCGTGGTGCAGGCCACGGCGCGGGCCATCGCCCGCGTGCTGGGGCGTGAGCCGAGTTACATCGCGAGTCCAGGAACCTACGACCAAAAACACATCGCTCGCAGCGGCGGGCTGCGCGATTGCATCGCGTACGGGCCTGGGATTTTGGATCTGGCGCACCAACCCGATGAGTATGTGGGGGTGGACGACCTGGTGCACTCCGCCCAAGTGATGGCGCTGGCAGCGTGGCGTTTGCTCAATACCGCCTGATCGGCGCGCAGGGCCAGCGCCCCTGCGAAATTTGAATGACAGTTACACCAACGGGTCCTGTCCATGCCCCTCAAACGGATTCGGCTTCAACCAACATCGCCAGTTGCGCCAACGACTCTTGCCAACCCAGAACACACATTTCCAGTGGAATGGCCTGCGGGATTCCCGACTGACTGACGC
>JACCDX010600609.1_pt1 | contig 24528 bp, 26 predicted proteins | sample 7449681 | NCBI WGS metagenome assembly JACCDX01 (sample SAMN15323450, study PRJNA562643) | freshwater metagenome | isolation source: river surface water | place: USA:Blue River Watershed | collected 2017-08-18
GCGGCGATCGATCGCAACATCGAATTCGGTCGCAAGCACCGCATCACCGGCACGCCGACCTCGTTCTCGGCGCAAGGCAACCGCATCCAAGGCGCGGTGCCTCTGGCTCAACTTGAAAAACAACTTTGACGCAACATGCCTTTGACCGTCGAATCCCCACAGGGCCGCTGGGTCAACCGGCTCGGTTACGCGGGCTTGATCCCCTTTGTTGGCGGCGCCTTGCTGATGTTTTTGGTCGCCGACGATGTGCAGCCCCTGGTGGCCATCGCCCTGACCGCCTACGGCGCGGTGATCGCGTCGTTTCTGGGCGGCATCCACTGGGGCTTGGGCCTGAAAGAAAACACCGAGTTGCGCACCTTTCACCTGATCTGGGGCGTGACGCCCTCGCTGTTGGCCTGGGTCGCGGTGATCATGCCGGCCTATGCCGGTTTGCCCTTGTTGGGCGTGTTGCTGTTGGCGTGCTACCTGGTCGATCGCAAGACCTGGCCCAGCGCGGGCCTGCGCGCCTGGATGACGCTGCGCTTTCGACTGACGCTGGTGTCGGTGCTCTCGTGCCTGTTGGGCGCGGCCGCCACTTGAGGTTGTGGGCATGAACGCCGCCGTCGAATATCAGGTGGGCTCGGTCGACCCACGCACCCATTTGTTTGATGTCACCATGACCGTGGCGCAACCGTTGGCCCCTCAGACGGTGTCGCTGCCCGTGTGGATTCCGGGCAGCTACATGGTGCGCGAGTTCGCGCGCCACCTGCAGCACTTGAGCGCACGCCAAGCCAAACGAACGGTGGCGGTCCGCCAAGTCAACAAAAACACCTGGGTGATCGATGCCAAGCCAGGCCAGCCGCTGGAGTTGCGCTACCAGGTGTACGCCTTTGACCCCTCGGTGCGGGCCGCGTACCTGGATGCCGAGCGCGGCTTTTTCAACGGCACCAGCCTGTGCCTGCAAGCCGATGGCCATCGGGATCGGCCCCATGCCCTGACGGTGCAACGCCCCAAGGCCTGCCCCAGCTGGCACGTCGCCACGGGGTTGAACGCCCAACGCGTCAACGCCCAAGGCTGGGGGCGATACGTGGCCGCCGATTACGACGAGTTGATCGATGCCCCTTTCGAATGGGGCGCGTTTTGGTCCGGTAACTTTGTGGCTGGCGGCGTGCCGCATCGCGTGGTGGTGAGCGGCGCGCCTGCGTCGTTTGACGGGCAACGCCTGCTCAACGACACCCAGCGCATCTGCACGGCCGCGATCCGCATGTGGCATGGACGCGGCACCCCCCCGCACCGGCGTTACGTGTTTTTACTCCACGCGGTCGAGGACGCCTATGGGGGACTGGAACACCGCAACAGCACGGCACTGATTTGCTCGCGCCGCGACCTGCCCCGACTGGGCGCCAAGGGAGCCAGCGACGGTTACCTCACCCTGCTGGGGTTGATCAGTCACGAGTATTTCCACACCTGGAACGTCAAGCGGTTGCGTCCGGCTGAGTTTGCCCGCTACGACCTCAACGCCGAGAACCACACCGAACTGCTGTGGTTTTTCGAGGGCTTCACCAGCTACTTTGACGACCTGTTGCTGGTGCGCGCGGGTCTGCTCACGCCCCAAGCTTATTTGGATCGCTTGGCGAAAACCATCGCCTCGGTCGAGCAGACCCCAGGGCGCAAGGTGCAAAGCGTCGCGCAGTCCAGTTTCGACGCCTGGACCAAATATTACCGACAGGATGAAAACACCCCCAATGCCACAGTGAGCTACTACACCAAAGGTTCCCTGGTGGCTTTGTGCCTGGACCTGGCCCTGAGGGCCGAGGGCAGCGACCTGGCCGCGGTCATGCGCGGTCTGTGGAAGCGTTGTGCCGCAGGACCCATGCGCGAGTCGGATGTGTTGGCCGAGTTGCAAGCGCAAACCGGTCGCCCCTGGGCGGATGAAATCGCCGCTTGGGTGCACTCGACCGCCGATTTACCCCTGGCGCGTCTGCTCCGCACCCAGGGCGTGGTGATCGACACCGAGCGAGCGCCCTTGGCGCAACGGCTGGGCCTGCGCGCCAACGACGGCCCTTCGGGGGTGATGGTGAAATCGGTGCTGCGCGGGGGGGCGGCGGAAAAAGCCGGCTTGGCGGCTGGGGACGAGTGGTTGGCCGTCGAAGTCGGCAGCGGCCAGCGGGCGAAAATTTGGCGCCTGAGAAAGCTCGATGACCTGACGCTGCTGCTGGGGCCCGCCAAACGCTGCCGCGCCTTGGTCAACCGGGACCAGCGCTTGCACTGGCTGGCGCTGAGCCTGCCCGAATTGGCATCGAGCTGGACCCTGTCAATCCCGGATGAGTTCAACGACTGGCTCAGTGCCTCGTCCTGAGGTTCAGCGCGGTCGCAGATCCACCACCCGCTTGGCCTTGCCCATGCTGCGCTCGACGCCGCCCTCGGCCAGCAACTCCACTTGGATCGAGGTGCCGACAAAGACCTTGACATCGTGTTGCAACTGTTGCGATGCGGCACGTGCGGCCGCGCTGTCAGGGGCCAGACCTGGCCGGGTCTCGACACGCACCGTCAAGTGGTCGAGCGGCCCTTCGCGGGTCAGCACGCACTGGTAATGCGGGGCCAGCTCCGACCGGCGGAGAATGTATTCTTCGATCTGCGAGGGAAAGACATTCACGCCGCGCACGATCATCATGTCATCGCTGCGCCCGGTGATTTTTTCCATCCGTCGCATGGTCCGCGCGGTGCCTGGCAACAAGCGGGTCAAGTCGCGCGTGCGGTAACGGATGATGGGCATGGCCTCTTTGGTCAAGCTGGTGAACACCAATTCGCCCATCTCGCCGTCGGGCACCGGCTCGCCCGTCTCGGGGTCGATGATTTCGGGGTAAAAATGGTCTTCCCAAATGGTTGGGCCGTCCTGGGTTTCGGCGCACTCGCTGGCCACGCCCGGACCGATCACCTCGGACAGGCCGTAGATGTCCACCGCGCACAGGCCCATGCGCTGCTCAATCGCGCGGCGCATGTCATTGGTCCAAGGCTCGGCGCCAAAAATGCCGATGCGCAGGCTGCTGCGCGCCGGATCCAGCCCCAGGCGCTGGAATTCATCGGCAATCGCCAGCATGTAGCTGGGCGTGACCATGATGATGTCGGGTCGGAAATCCTGAATCAGCTGAACCTGGCGCTCGGTCTGACCGCCGCCAAAGGGCACCACCGTCAGGCCCAGTCGCTCAGCCCCGTAATGTGCCCCCAGCCCCCCGGTGAAGAGGCCGTAGCCATAGCTGACATGCACCATGTCGCCGGGTCGGGCACCGGCGGCGCGGATGCTGCGCGCGACCACCTGGGCCCAGGTGTCGATGTCGTTTTGGGTGTAGCCCACCACGGTCGGCTTGCCGGTGGTGCCGCTGGAGGCGTGCACGCGCACCAGTTGCTCGCGCGGCACGGCAAACAGGCCAAAGGGGTAGTTGTCGCGCAAATCGGCCTTGGTGGTCATGGGGAAACGCGCCAAATCGGCCAGGCTGCGGCAGTCGCTGGGGTGCACCCCCGCTTGCTCGAATTTCCGGCGATAGACCGGTGAATTCAGGTACGCGTGGTGCAAAGTGGCCTGCAGGCGCTTGAGTTGCAAGGCGCGCAACTCGTCGATGCTGGCTTTCTCAATCGGCTCCAGGGCAAATGCGGGGGTCATGGCGGGCCTCATTCAGGGAAAACGGTGCCCGCGATCTGGGCGCTCTTGCCACGGAACAGGGCCACCACCTCGCCATGCTGGTTTTGCACCCGCATGTCGTAGATGCCGTGCCGCCCGGACAGGGTTTGTTCGATGCCCTCGCAGGTCAACACGTCGCCCTCGCGCACAGGCTTGAGGAACTCGATGCTGCACCCCGCCGCCACGGCATTTTTGTTGTGGCTGTTGCAGGCAAAGGCAAAGGTGGTGTCGGCCAGGGTGAAGATGAAGCCCCCATGGCAAATCTGGTGCCCATTGAGGTGCATGGCGCGAATCGGCATGCGCAAAACGGCGCGTCCGGGCTCGCACGACAAGAGCTCCATGCCCATCGTGAGGCGCGAGGCGGTATCGACCGCGAACATGGTTTCGCCCACTTTGCGGGCACGGGCCATGGCATCCATGTCATTCCCCCTTGAACTGCGGTGGCCGCTTTTGCAAAAAGGCGCTCACGCCTTCCAAATAGTCGTGGGTGCGCCCCAGCCTGGACTGGGCGTCGCGCTCAACATCGAGGTGCTGATCCAGCGTGCGCACACTGGCGTCGCGCAACAAATGTCGTGTCGCCACCAGGGCGGCGGTGGGCATCGTCGCCAGCCGATCGGCCAGGGCCATGGCAGCGGCCAAGCAGTCGTCCTCGACGGCCCAGATCAGGCCCCAATCGCGGGCCTGTTCGGCCATCAGTTTGTCGCCGGTCATGGCCAAGGCCATGGCACGGGCCAGCCCCAGGCGTTCCACCAGCAGCCAACTGCCCCCCGCATCGGGGATCAGCCCGATCTTGCTAAAGGCCTGAACGAAACTGGCCTGTCGGCTGGCGATGGCGATGTCACATGCCATGACAATCGACGCCCCGGCCCCTGCGGCGACGCCGTTGACGGCCGCCACCACCGGCATGCGCAGGGCTTGCAAACGGCGCGTGGTGGGATTGAACAGACGCTCGATCGCGGGTCCGGGGTTGGCGCGCTCGACGCGATCTGGCCCCTCGCTGAAGTCGAAACTGGACAAATCGGCCCCGGCGCAAAAGCCTCGCCCGGCACCCGTCAGCACCAAGGCACGCAAACTGGGATTGGCCTCAGCCTGATCCAGCACCCGCCACAGGGCTTGGTGCATCTCGGGGTTGAGGCTGTTCAGATTGGCCGGGCGGTTCAGGGTGACCAAGGCCACCGCCCCCCGCTCCTCATACAAAACGCTGTTTTCGCTCATGAAGGTGGTCTCCTGATCAGAATCTAGCATTAACCGACCGATCGGTTGGTTGATGTTTTCCCGAACAGGGGGGCCGAGTGGCAACTGGCTTACACTGTGATCGAATCGTCTGGAGAAAGAGACATGACATACCAATGCATCGAGGTCCGCACCGAAGCCGACCAGGTGGGCGTGATCACCTTGAACCGCCCCAAGCAACTCAACGCCCTGAGCCCACAACTGATGGTCGAAGTCGGCCAAGCACTCAAAGCCTTTGATGCCGAGCCCCGCATCGGTTGCATCGTCATCACCGGCAGCGAGAAAGCCTTTGCCGCCGGTGCCGACATCGGCGTCATGGCCGAATACTCCTTTGCCGACGTGTATGGCGACGACTACATCACCCGCGACTGGGAAACCATCCGCAGCATCCGCAAGCCCGTCATCGCCGCCGTCAGCGGCTTTGCCTTGGGCGGCGGTTGTGAGTTGGCGATGATGTGCGACTTCATCATCGCCGCCGACAACGCCAAATTTGGTCAACCCGAGATCAAACTCGGAATCATTCCCGGCGCGGGTGGCACCCAGCGACTGCCGCGCGCGGTGGGCAAGGCCAAAGCGATGGATCTGGCCCTGACCGGGCGCATGATCGACGCCGCCGAGGCCGAGCGATCGGGACTGGTGAGCCGGGTCGTGCCGCTGGACCAGTTGATGACCGAAACCTTGGGCGCCGCGCTGATGATTTGCAGCTACTCTCAACTGGCGGTCAAGGCGGCCAAAGAATCGGTGAACCGGGCCTTTGAGAGCGGACTGGCCGATGGGGTCATGTTCGAGCGCCGCCTGTTCCATGCGCTGTTTGGCACCGATGACCAAAAAGAAGGCATGAAGGCGTTTGTTGAAAAACGCAAGCCCGAATTCAAACACCGTTGATGGAGCGTGCGCATGGCTTTGAAATGCACCCTGATCGGCTCGCGCTATTTTGGCGCGACGGTACTGGCCCAGTTGCTGGAAGATGGCCATGAGGTCGTGCGGGTGGTGGCCAACGCCGCCGACGACCGGCTGGCACTGGCCGCGCAAAAGGCCGGCCTGCCCCTGACCGTGCTGGAGAGCCCACGCAAAGTGCCCGGCGAGGCGTTGAAAGAAGACTGCGACCTGATCGTGGCGGCGCACACCCACGCCTTTGTCACGCCCGAGGCGCTGGCGCGCGCGCGCATCGGGGCGATCGGCTACCACCCCTCGCTGTTGCCGCGTCACCGGGGGATTGCCGCCGTCGAATGGACACTGCTGGCGGGTGATCCGATTGCGGGCGGCTCGATTTACCACCTGGATGCAGGTTGGGACGATGGCGCCATCGCGGCGCAAGACTGGTGTTTTGTGGTCAAGGGCGAAAGCGCCCGCGACCTGTGGGAGCGCGCGCTCTCACCCATGGGCCTGCGTTTGATCCGTCAGGTGGTCAACCACGCCGCTGCGCACGGCAGCCTGCCGGCCCATCAGCAAGACCCCCGCTTTGCCACCAAAGCGCCCATGATCAAACGCAACCTGTCCCTGGTCCCGCACGATGCCACCCTGACCACCTCATTGGTGGTGACCGTGATCGGGCGCGACCGCCCCGGCATCGTGCGCATGATCTCGGACAGCGTGCAGGGCATGGCGGTCAATTGGGCCGACAGCCGCATGACGCATTACGCCGACCAGTTTGCCGGCGTGGTGCACCTGCAGGTCTCGCCCGAGCAAGCCGACCAGGTCACGGCTGCCCTGAAGAAACTTGAAGGCGACGGCCTGAACGTGCAGTGGGCACGCTCGGACTCGCCGCCTGTGGCCGCCGGCAACCGCATGCTCAAGCTCGAGCTCACCGGGCCGGATCGACCTGGGATCGTGCGCGAACTCTCATCGGGTCTGGCTGAGCGCGGCGTCAGCATCGAAGACCTGCACACCGAGATCGCCTCGGTCGATGGCCAATCGCAATTCAGGGTGCGTGCCTTGTTGGTGGTGCCGCAGGCCCTGAGCGATGAGGCGCTGCGCGCCGTGCTGGAGGGCCTGGCCAGTCAGATGATGATGGACATTGGTCTGGACGCCCACATGCCCTAACCCCCGCAGGAGATTTTTCGGATGCAGTTGGATTCGAACACCCTCATCTTCTCGATCGGCATTTTGTCCCTGTTGATGGGGCTGATTTCCTGGAGTTTCCCGACCACCGTCACCGATCGCGAGTTTGGCTTGCGTGAATGGGCAGCGGGCATCGCTTGCGCGGGCGTGTCGGTGTTGCTGATTTTTTTGCGCCACGGGATGCCCTTCTGGATGGGCTTCTTTTTACCCAACATTTTCCTGATGGCGGCCTCGAGCCTGAGCCTGATGGCACAGTGCCGCTTTTACGAGCAACCGATCCCCAAAACTTTGATCGTGCTGCTTTGGGCCATCGGGCTCACGGGCCTGCTGGGCTTTTTCCTGCTCGACTGGGCGGTCGCATGGGCCATGGCCAGCGTGTGTTTCACCATGGGCACACAGCTGTTTGCATCGATGGTCACCATCTTGCGGCATGCCCGCAAACCCCGTCCCCTGGCGGGGGTGTTTCTCGCGGTCACCTTGGGTGTCATGTCCGCTGGCTACTGGGCGCGCTTCGTCTGGGCCTTGTTTCACCTGGACACACCGGTCGCGCCGATTTCGCTGGCTGGCGCCCACCAGGGCGCGTTGGTGCTGGGTGCGTTGTTCGTGGTGTCCTCGACCATGAGCTTTTTTGCTGGCGTGCACGATGCCCAAAAACAACTGATTGCCGAGCGGGCCCGCCGGGACGTATTGACCGGCCTGCTCAACCGCCGCGCTTTTTTTGAATGGGCCGAGCAGATCGATGCAACCCAACGCCCTTACGCCATTTTGATGATCGACATTGACCACTTCAAGTCGATCAACGACACCCACGGTCACCTGGGCGGGGACACCGTGCTGGCCCACGCGGGGCGTCTGGTGCTGTCGTCATTTCGAATTGAGGACAACCCGTGCCGGTATGGCGGTGAGGAATTTTGCGTGTTACTGACCGACACCTCCGCGGACGTGGCGATGGCCAAAGCCCAGGACCTGGTGAGCCGCTTTGAGCGCGAGCAAATCCGACTGAGCTCGGGGGTCTCGATCGGGGTCACCCTCTCGGTGGGGGTCAACGACAACCGGGACGGGCGCAACCTGTTGCGCACGATCCAGGGCGCCGATGACGCCCTCTACGAAGCCAAGCGCAACGGGCGCAACCAGGCGCGCCGAAACGATGCCTGAAGACACCCGCCTTGGGTGCGCATGGATCGACGGGTTCATCTGACCCTGCAAAAATGCGCTAAAATACAGGGCTTAGGCGCTTTAGCTCAGTCGGTTAGAGCGATGGAATCATAATCCACAGGTCCGCGGTTCGAATCCGTGAAGCGCCACCAAATGTTGTTTGAAATCAAGGGCTTGGAGCAATCCAAGCCCTTTTTTCATGGGTTCGGCTTGGGGCCACCCTGCATCAGCCGAAAAAAGTCCGCACAGCTTGCGCCTGACGCCCGGGTTTGGGCAGCAGATCGGCCAAGCTGACCTTGTCGAGCACCGTCATGTAACTGGCCATGGCCTCTTCGAGTACCGCCTTGAGTTGGCAACGGCCATTGAGTCGGCAGGTGTTTTCTGCCTCGTCAAAACACTCCACCAGGTTGAAATCGGTTTCGGTTTGGCGCAGGACCTCGCCAATGAGGAGCTGGTCAGCCGGCACCAGCAGGCGAATGCCACCCCCGCGCCCGCGAATGGACTCGATCCAGCCCAGCGCGGACAACTTCATCACGATTTTCATCAGGTGACTGCGCGAAATGTCATGGCGCTGGGCGATTTCCTGGATCGTGACGGGCTTGGGGCGTTGCTGGGTCGCCGCGCAATGCATCAAGACCCGAAGGGTGTAGTCGGTCCATTTGGTCAGGCGCATGGTCAGGGTTTTCTTAGGCGTAACGATCGACCTGTCGGCCTTTATCGGCCTGTTCCGCCTGAGCCCGACGCAGGCTGGCCAGCTCTTGCTGTCGACGCTGCTCAACCGCGCCTTGCTCCTGGGCACGCCGTGCCGCCAGCTCTGCGGCGGTGCGCTGATCCTCCACCCGTGACTGCTGTGACACGGGGCTGGGGCGGCTGACGGGGGGACGGGCTTGGATGTCCATACGCCATCAGTGTAACAAGTCGCCGTTTGCACCCAAGATCACAATGGTGCAAGGACTGGGGTTAAACCCACACCGGCGCTTGGGCTTCGCCCTAAGCTGGGGCCATGGTGAACCTTGTTGCCCCAGGGGGGGCCGACCCCGATGACGCCACCCGGCTTTGGCTCGACCAACTGCTTTCGCAAGCGCTGCTGGACCAGGCCTCGGACCTGCACTTCGAGCCTTGGGGCGCACGCCTGCGGGTGCGCCGCCGGGTCGATGGCCTGCTGCAAGAGGTCGAGGTCCCGCCCCGATTGCACCCGGAGCGCATGGTGGCGCGACTCAAGGTGCTCGCACGCATGGACATCGGCGAACGCCGCCGCCCCCAAGACGGGCGCTGGGCCATCGACTGGCAAGGGGAACGGGTGCACCTGCGGGTGAGTGCCGTTCCGACGGTGCGCGGAGAAAAGCTGGTGCTGCGGGTGATGCGTCTGAACGCCCGACTGGGCACTTTGGACGATCTGGGGTATGGGCCACATCACGTGCAGTCCCTGCGCCACGCCCTGCGCAGCCCCGATGGCCTGATTCTGTTCACCGGCCCCACTGGCGCTGGGAAAACCATGTCGCTCTACCACTGCCTGAACGACATCAACACGCCAGAGCTGAACATCAGCACCGTGGAGGACCCGGTGGAGATGGTGATGCCAGGCGTGCATCAAATCTCGGTTCACGACACGATCGGCCTGGACTTTGCCACTTGTTTGCGGGCCTTGTTGCGCCAGGATCCCGACGTGCTGATGGTGGGCGAAATCCGCGATTTGGCCACCGCCAAGGTGGCGGTACAAGCGGCACAGACCGGCCACCTGGTCCTGTCGACGCTGCATTGCAACGACGCCACGCATGCCTTGGTGCGCTTGCAGGACTTGGGGCTCCCGTCCTTTCATGTGGCCACCTGTTTGCGGCTGATCACGGCGCAACGCCTGGTGCGAAAGCTCTGCCTGGCCTGTCGCAAGCAGGTCGAACCGGGGCTGTGGCAGGCGATGGGCTGCGCACAGTGCCACCGGGGCTATCAGGGCCGCATCGGGGTGTTTGAGGTTCTACCGGTCAGCCGCGCCCTGCAGGCGTTGGTGCTGGCCCAGGCCGATGCGCTGACCCTGAGTCGGCAAGCCCGGCTGGAAGGGGTGGGCAGCTTGCGCGACGACGGTCTGATCAAGGCGCGCGCGGGCCACACCACGCTGGCCGAGGTCGAGGCGGCCACGCATGATTGAGGCAGGTCCCCAGTCCCTGGCGCTCTTGCGGCACCTGGTTCGCATGCAAGGGGCCGGGCTGCCTTGGCTGGAGTCACTGGACATGTGGCACGAGGGTTGTCGAAACCGCACACAAAAGGCGCGCGCGCAGCGCCTGATTGAACGCGTGCGATCGGGGCAGAGCCTGTCGCTGGCGCTCGCGCACGGGGGTTGGCTGACCGGGGCCGCACTGGCCCTGTCCGAAGCGGGTGAGGCCAGCGGCACCTGGGCCGAGCAAATGGGACTGTGGGTGACGCACGCCGACCGTCAGGCGCAGCTGGCGCGGCAGGTGCGCGCGGCATTGGCGTATCCCTTGGCGGTGGTGGGCCTGGCGATGACCGTGATCGCAGGCGTCATGACCTGGGTGTTGCCCGTGTTTGAAGGCCTTTACGCCGCGCTTCAGTCGCCCCTGCCCTGGGCCACGCTGAGCCTGCTGCAGACCCGCCGGGTGCTCACCGATGGCCTGGGGCCTGGCCTGATCGTGGGCTTGGCGCTCGTGCTGTCTAGATCCCTCGTCCGCAGGCGTCCCGACGCCCAGTTGCGTCTGGAACGCTGGGGTTGGCGGGTCCCCGTGCTGGGGCGATGGCGTCAAATGCATGCCGAATCTCAATGGTGCGCCCTGTTGGCGCGCCTGATCGGAGCCGGACTGGATTGGCATCAGGCGCTGGCCCTGGTGGGGCCAGCCACGGGCAGCGCCTTGTTGGCCCAAGCGACCCAGCAGGTGCAGCACGGCTTGTCTGGCGGGCACAGCCTGACTCAAGCGATGGCCATGGCCAACCGGCGGTGGTCCAGGGCTTGCGGTCGTTCGGTGTTCAGCCCATCGTTGGTGCAATGGGTGCGGGCGGGAGAAGCATCGGGCACTTTGCCCGATGTGTTGCAACGCTGGGGTCAGTGGCAGGGCGATGCGTTGATCGATCAATGGCGCTGGGCAACGCGCATGATCGAACCGGCGCTCATGGGCGTACTCGGTTTGTTCATGGGCTGGTTGGTGCTGGCGCTGTACATGCCCGTGCTGCAAATGGGTCAATTGCTGTAGGGCGCTAAACTCCGACCATGCGATTTCAATTGGGACTCACGGGCGGCATCGGCAGCGGCAAAAGCACGGTGGCGGGCATGCTGGCTGAGCGAGGTGCGGCCATCATCGATGCCGACGCGATCTCACGCGCCACCACCGCGGTGGGTGGTGCGGCCATGGACGCGGTGCGCGCGCAGTTTGGCCCCGAATTTGTCGCCGCCGATGGCAGTCTGGACCGCGCGCGCATGCGTGATCTGGTGTTCCAAGACCCGACGGCACGCCAACGCCTCGAGGCCATCGTCCACCCGCTGGTGGCCGCCGAGACCGAACGCCAGGCCCAAGTCGCCCAGGATCAGGGCAAACGTTGGCTGGTGTTTGATGTGCCCTTGTTGGCCGAATCCGCGCGCTGGCGGGATCGCGTGGACAAGGTGTTGGTCGTGGATTGCTCGCCCGAGACCCAGGTGCATCGGGTGGTGGCGCGCAACGGCCTGGGGCCCGATGAGGTGCGCCGCATCATCGCCGCTCAGACCAGCCGTGAAAAACGCCTGGCCATCGCCGACTGGGTGATCGTCAACGAGGGTCTGAGCCTGGCCGAGCTGCGCAAGCAGGTCAACGCCCTGCCGCTGCCCTGAATTTGGCGGGTATGATGGCGTGAGCTTGGTTCAATTGCCTGCTGACTCCACTGTGATCGTCCACGAACACCCCCTTAACGAGCGCGTCCGCACCTACCTGCGGCTTGAATACCTGTTTCGTCGCTTTGAGTGGCTGATGCAGCGCGAGCACCCGATTGAGCACCATTTTTGTTTTGCGACCGTCTTTGAAATCGCCGAGGTCGCGGCGCGTGCCGACCTGAAGTCCGACGTGCTCAAAGACCTGGAACGGCACAAGCAGCAATTTTTATCCTACCGGGGCAACCCGGCGGTGGCCGAAGCGGTGTTGGACGAGTGGTTGCGCAGCATCGAATCGTGCTTCGAGGGGATCCACTCCAACGCGGCCCGCTTTGGCAGTTTCATCAACGACAGCGAGTGGCTTGGCAACTTGCGCAACCGCATGTCGATCCCGGGTGGCACCTGCGGCTTTGACATGCCGCAGTATTTGGCCTGGCAGCACAAGCCCGCCGAGGTTCGACGCGACGACATCTTGCGCTGGACCGAACCCCTGCAACCCCTGTATGCCAGCGTGAATTTGTTGCTCCGACTGTCGCGGGACTCGGCCAAGGGGCAGCGCGTGGCTGCCGTGGGCGGTCAGTTCCAACAAAACCTGCCCCAAGGTCGCTATCAACTCATGCGTCTGCGTGTCTCGCAAGAGTTGGGCGTGGTGCCCGAGATCAGCGGCAATCGCATGCTGGTGTCGGTGCGCTTCAACCGCCCCGATGAGCAAGGCCGTCTGCAACCGTGCAACGACGACCTGGATTTTGAAATGATGCTTTGCGCTTGAGGCGGATCGGCGATGGCAGCGAGCGAGCGTTGGGTGACGTGTCCGCAATGCGGGCAAGCCAGTTTGTATGCCCCCACCAACCGATACCGGCCTTTTTGCAGCGAACGTTGCAAGCAGATCGACCTGGGGGCTTGGGCCAGCGAATCGCATCGCATGCCCGACGAAGGCCCTCCCGACGACATCGAGGGCTTGGATCGGCCCCAATAGCCCAAGCCGCCCTGCCCACCGTTTGCGACCGACACAGGGACCCGCCTGGGCACCTCGGGGTGGCTCAGACCTGGGGCGTCTGGCGCTGCTCCTGCTCCAGCCAGCGCAGCACGGGCCAGGTGCCGGGCAGCACTGGATCGACCTGCACCGGCAAGCGCTGCCAGGAAAAGGTTTGCCCCTCGCGCATCTGCAACTCGCCACGCCAGCGGGTGACGCGACAGAAATTGAGCTGGACCCAAGCGTGCGGGTAGTCCACCTGCTCGGTTTTCCAGAGCGTGCAGTCGTCGATCTCGATGCCTAGCTCTTCCCGCAGTTCGCGCGCCAGGGCCTGGGCGATGGTTTCGCCCGGCTCCAACTTGCCACCCGGAAACTCCCAATGGCCCGCGTAGACTTTCCCGGGTGGGCGGGTGGTCAACAAGAACTGGCCATCGGGCAAAAACAACACGCCGACGGCGACCTGGACCAAGGGCCGGTCGGCCCCCCCCTGGCGAGGCTGATCGGCATCGGCGACCAAAGGCCGCGAGGGGTCAGAGGTTTCGGCGGCCGACATAGTCACGCGCGAACTGATACGCGATGCGGCCACTGCGCGAACCGCGCTCCAGCGCCCAGACCAGGGCTTCGGGGTGAGCGGCTTGGACCTGAGCGGCGGGCAAGCCCAAGGCGGTGAGCCACTGCGCCACGATGGTCAGGTACTCCTCCTGCGAGAACGGGTAGAAGCTGACCCACAGACCAAAGCGCTCTGAGAGCGAGATTTTTTCTTCGATGACCTCACCCGGATGCACCTCGCCATCGGCGGTGTGGGTGTAGCTGAGGTTTTCTTTCATGTACTCGGGCAACAGGTGGCGCCGGTTGCTGGTGGCATAGATGAGCACATTGGGCGTGGCGGCGGCCACCGAGCCATCGAGGATGGACTTCAGCGCCTTGTAGCCCGGTTCGCCGTCCTCGAAACTGAGGTCATCGCAAAAGACCATGAACTTTTCTGGTCGATCCGAGACCAATTCGATGATGTCGGGCAAGTCGACCAGATCGGCTTTGTCGACCTCGATCAGACGCAAACCGCGGGGGGCGTATTCGTTCAGGCAGGCCTTGATGAGCGAGGACTTGCCGGTGCCGCGTGCGCCCGTGAGCAGCACGTTGTTGGCGGGCAGGCCGTTGACGAATTGTTCGGTGTTGCGTTGGATTTTTTCTTTCTGGCCGTCGATTTCCTTCAAGTCGGACAAGGCCAGCGAGGCCACATGGCGCACGGGTTCGAGCAGGCCATGACCACTGGCGCGTTTGCGGTAGCGGTAAGCGATGCTCGCGTCCCAAGCGGGGGCCGAGATGGGTTGTGGGAGCACGGCCTCGATGCGGCTGATCAGCGCCTCGGCCCGCTCAATGAGGCGTTCAAAAGATGGGTTCATGGTGTCAACTGCGGTAATCGGCGTTGATGCTGACGTAGTCGTGGCTGAAGTCACAGGTCCAAACGGTGTCGCAGGCTTGGCCACGGCCCAGATGGACGCGCACGGTGATCTCGGCCTGCTTCATGACGCGTTGTCCGTCCTCTTCGCGGTAATCCGGGTGGCGCCCGCCCTGGTGGGCAACGTGCACATCGTCCAGGTGCAGGTCGATGCGGGTCTGATCCAAGTCGGCGATGCCGGCGTAGCCGACCGCCGCCAGAATGCGCCCCAAATTGGGGTCGCTGGCGTAGAAGGCGGTCTTGACCAAGGGAGAATGGGCGATGGCGTAGGCGACTTGGCGGCACTCGGCGGCGTCACGACCGCCCTCAACGCGCACGGTGATGAATTTGGTTGCGCCTTCGCCGTCGCGCACGATGGCCTGGGCCAGTTGGCGTGACACATCGAGCAAGGCCTGCTTGAGCGCCGCGGCCCCGGGCTGGTCCCAAGCGGTGATGGGCGGGTGACCGGCCCGTCCCGTGGCAATGACCAAAAAGGAATCGTTGGTCGAAGTGTCGCCATCAACGGTGACGCGGTTGAACGAGCCCTCGGCCAGTTCAAAGGCCAGGTCTCGCATGAGCGCTGGGTCGATGGCAGCGTCGGTGGCCACAAAGCCCAACATGGTGGCCATGTTGGGTCGAATCATGCCAGCGCCCTTGGAGATGCCGGTCACGTGGACGGTGGCTCCCTGCACCTGCGCGCTGGCGCTGAACGCCTTGGGCACGGTGTCGGTGGTCATGATGCCCTCAGCGGCGTCGGCCCAAGCGTCGGGGCGGGCCTGCGAAATGGCCTGGGGCACCGCGTCGATGATGCGCTGGTGCGGCAACGGCTCCATGATCACGCCCGTGGACAGGGGCAACACTTGCTCGGGGGCCACTTCCAGGGCACGCGCAACAGCGATGCAAGTGGCACGCGCGCGCATCAGCCCGTCGTCGCCGGTGCCGGCATTGGCGTTGCCCGTGTTGATCACGATGGCGCGCACCCCGTGTCCGCTGGCCAGGTGCTCGCGGCAGACCTGAACCGGGGCGGCACAAAAGCGGTTTTGGGTGAATACCCCCCCAACGCTGGCGCCGGGCTCGATCAGGAGCAGGGTCACGTCCTTGCGTCCGGCCTTGCGGATGCCGGCCTGGACGACACCGATGCGCACCCCATTGATGGCGTGCAGTTGGTCCGCAACCGGGGCAGAGAGGTGAACGGGCATGGCTTAGCTCAGCTTTCCGTGGCAGTGTTTGTATTTTTTGCCGCTGCCGCAGGGGCAGGGTTCGTTGCGCCCCACCTGTGGCACGGCGGCAGCCACGGTGGCGGGGTCCACCGTGACCTCGGCCTCGCCGGTTTCGGTCGGAGCGGTGTAAGTGATGTTGCTGATGTGCTCGGCGCGGTCTTCGAGTTGTTGAGCGGCTTGATCGGCCTGCTCGCGGGTCTGGATCTGCACCGTCATCAGCGTGCGGGTGACCTCGTTCTTGACCTGGTCAAGCAGCATGGAGAACAGTTCAAACGCTTCGCGCTTGTACTCTTGCTTGGGCTGCTTTTGAGCATAGCCGCGCAGGTGGATGCCTTGGCGCAGGTGGTCGAGGGCGGAGAGGTGCTCGCGCCAATGGGTGTCGATGCTTTGCAGCAGCACCATGCGCATGAAGGGAGCGAACTGCTCGCTGCCCACCAGATCCAGTTTGGCCAGGAAGGCGCGATCGGCCGCCTCGATGACCCGCTCGAGCACATCGTGGTCCTCGACCGCGGTGGATGACTGCACCCAAGCCGATAAATCGACCTCCAGGCCCCACTCGGCGGACAAGACGCGCTCCAGGGCCGCCAAGTCCCATTGCTCTTCGACGGACTCTGCGGGCACGAACTGGCGCACCAAGTCGGTGAAGCAGGCGTGCCGCAGGCCGGTGATCTGTTCGCTCAGGTCGGACGCGTCCAGGATGTCGTTGCGTTGCTGATAAATGACCTTGCGCTGGTCGTTGGACACATCGTCGTATTCCAGCAATTGTTTTCGGATGTCAAAGTTGCGTGCCTCGACCTTGCGCTGGGCGCTCTCGATGCTGCGGTTGACCATGCCGGCTTCGATGGCCTCGCCCTCGGGCATTTTGAGGCGATCCATGATGGCCTTGACCCGATCACCAGCAAAAATGCGCATGAGCGGGTCGTCCAGGCTCAAGAAGAAACGCGAGGAGCCGGGGTCGCCCTGACGGCCCGAGCGACCACGCAACTGGTTGTCGATGCGGCGCGATTCGTGGCGCTCGGTGGCGATGATGCGCAAGCCACCTTGTTCAACCACGAAGGCATGGTCTTTTTGCCATTGTTCGCGCATCTGGGTGATGCGCTGGGCCTTTTGTTCGGGGCTCACCGACTCGTCGGCCTCGAGCGCGGCGATGGCCTTCTCGACGTTGCCCCCGAGCACGATGTCGGTGCCACGACCGGCCATGTTGGTGGCGATGGTGATGGCCTTGGGTGCGCCGGCCTGGGCGATGATGTCGGCCTCGCGCGCGTGCTGCTTGGCGTTGAGCACCTGGTGGGGCAATTGGGCCTGGGCCAGCAATTGGGAGATCAGCTCCGAGTTTTCGATCGAACTGGTGCCCACCAACACCGGTTGGCCACGTCCATGACACTCTCGAATGTCGTCGATGGCGGCCTTGTACTTCTCCTGCGTCGTTTTATAGACCCGGTCGTTGTCGTCGACGCGGCGGCTGGGCCGGTTGGGCGGCACGATGACGGTTTCCAGGCCATAGATTTCCTGAAATTCGTAAGCCTCGGTGTCGGCGGTGCCGGTCATGCCAGCGAGCTTGCCGTAGAGACGGAAGTAGTTCTGGAAGGTGATCGAGGCCATGGTCTGGTTCTCGGCCTGAATCTGCACCCCTTCCTTGGCCTCGACCGCCTGGTGCAGGCCATCGCTCCAGCGACGACCCGACATCAGGCGTCCGGTGAATTCGTCGACGATCACAACCTCGTTGTTTTGCACCACATAGTGTTGGTCGCGGTGGTACAGATGACGGGCCCGCAGGGCCGCGTACAGGTGATGCACCAGTGTGATGTGCGCGGGGTCGTACAAAGAGGCGCCTTCGGGCAACATGCCCGCCTGAGCCAACAGGCGCTCGGCGTTTTCATGGCCCTGCTCCGTCAAGTAGACCTGGTGCGATTTTTCGTCGACGGTGAAATCACCCGGGGTGATGACGCCTTCGCCGGTGCGGGGATCGGCTTCACCCTCCTGTCGGGTGAGGTGGGGCACGATCTGGTTCATGGCCAGGTAGACGGCGGTCTGGTCCTCGGCCTGCCCACTGATGATCAGGGGGGTGCGGGCCTCGTCAATCAGGATCGAGTCGACCTCGTCGACGATGGCATAACTGAGCTGGCGCTGGACGCGGTCGGCGGCGTCGTACACCATGTTGTCGCGCAGGTAATCAAAACCGTATTCGTTGTTGGTGCCGTACGTGATGTCGCTGCGGTAAGCGGCCTGCTTTTGTTCGCGCGGCATTTGGGGCAGGTTGACACCGACCGACAAACCCAAAAAGTTGTACAAGCGCGCCATCCATTGGGCGTCCCGTTGGGCCAGGTAGTCGTTGACGGTCACCACGTGCACGCCCTGTCCGGACAGGGCGTTGAGGTAGACGGGCAGCGTGGCGGTCAGGGTTTTGCCTTCACCCGTGCGCATCTCGGCGATCTTGCCCTGGTGCAGGGCAATGCCCCCGATCAACTGCACGTCAAAATGGCGCATCTTCATGACGCGCTTGGAACCCTCGCGGACCACGGCAAAAGCCTCGGGGAGCAGCTCGTCGAGGCTGACGCCCTGAGCCAGCCGCGACCGGAATTCAGTGGTCTTTTGCCGCAGCTCGTCGTCGCTGAGCGGCTCCAGGCCAGCCTCCAACGCGTTGATGCGTTCGACGGTCTTGCGGTATTGCTTGAGCAGCCGATCGTTGCGGCTGCCGAAAATCTGGGTCAAAAATTGAAAGGCCATGAGTGCCTGAGCGTTAGGGCGAAACCTGGCATTTTACCCGCCATCCCGCCGATAATGGGCCATGGCCCGCCCCACCAATCCCCCCCTTGAACCGGCCCTGGCCCCAGCGGAGCCGTCGCGCGCCAACGCCCGCGAGTTGGCGCTGGCCCAATTGCGGGCCCTGGGGTATTCGCGCGTCCCGCGCGCGGCCCCGGTGATGCGTGGGCGCTCGGTCAGTGCCGCGCAAGCCGCCATGGGCGCTGGGGTGCTGGGGTCACTGGTGCGCCAGGCCCAGCAGGCCCAATCGTGCTTGCAAGAGTTGCGTTCGGTGCTGCCCCCGGCCCTGCTGACCCAGGTCCAATCCGGACCGATCGAAGGGGATTTGTGGACCCTGCTGGTGGCTCACCCCGCCGCTGCCGCCAAAATAAGGCAGTTCGTGCCAGCCTTGGCTGCGCATGTGCGCACCAAAGGCTGGCCGATCCAGCGCATTGACGTCAAAGTTCAGGTTCCCACACGATGAGGTTTTTTTATCCCTTGCTGGCGACACTGGCCCTGGGCTTGTCGCCCGGCAGCCACGCCCAGCACAACCCGGCCCAAATCGATTGGGTGCGGGTCGACCCCTTTGAAATCGCCCGCACCGAAACCACGGTGGCCCAGTTCGCGCGCTACGTGCAGGCCACGGGAACGCAAACCCGGGCCGAGCGGGACGGCGGTGGCTTGGTCTATGAGTCCGGATGGCGCACAAAAAAGGGTTGGACTTGGCGCACCCCTTTCGGTACCCAGCGACACGACCTGTGGCCAGCGGTACACGTCAACTTCGACGAAGCCCAGGCCTTTTGCACCTGGGCCGGTGGCCGCCTGCCCAGCGACGCCGAATGGGTCAAAGCCGCCTACACCGAGACCCGCGCGCAGCCCCCTGCGCCCTGGCGTACTGGGCAAACCTACCCCTATCCCACCGGCCTCTCGCCCATCGGGGCCCAGTGTCTGGGGGACTGCGGCCCCGATCGCGCCCACCCGCACGGTGCCTCGCTGACCCGCGGACAGGGGCCTGCGCTGGCCGGCGTGACCTTGGCGGGCGTCAACGGTTTGCACGACATGGGGGCCAATGTGTGGGAGTGGGTCGACGAACCCCGGGGCGATGCCGCCGAGAAACGAACCCGGGGCGGATCGTGGTGGTATGGGGCAGAACCGATGCGGGTGGGTCACCTGGCGGCCAAAGACCGTCAGATGGCGGTCGTCTACATCGGCTTTCGGTGCGTGCGTGACCCCAAGCCCTAGCGGCACCAACGCGCGACAGGGACAGCGGGGGATAATCGGGCTTTCGCCTTGAATCCCCACAGCCCATGAATGCCCCCACCCCCGCCCCCGGCCAAGAGCCGCGTCTGACCAGCCTCTCGCACGGCGGCGGCTGCGGCTGCAAGATCGCACCCGGCTTGCTGTCCGACATCTTGAAAAGCTCTTCGGGCCTGCCCCTGCCCAGCGAATTGCTGGTCGGCATCGAGACAGCCGACGACGCGGCGGTCTATCGACTCAACGACGAACAGGCGCTGATTGCCACCACCGACTTTTTCATGCCGATCGTGGATGATCCGTTTGACTTTGGGCGCATCGCCGCGACCAATGCCATCAGCGACGTCTACGCGATGGGGGGGCGCCCGATCATGGCGCTGGCCTTGGTGGGCATGCCGATCGCGGTCTTGTCGACCGCGACCATTGGTCGCATCTTGGCAGGGGGGCAAAACGTGTGCCAAGCCGCGGGCATTCCGATTGCTGGCGGCCACACCATCGACTCCGTCGAGCCCATCTATGGCTTGGTCGCACTGGGCCTGGTTCATCCCAAACGGGTCAAGCGCAACGCCGATGCGCGGGCAGGCGATCGCCTGATCTTGGGTAAGCCGCTCGGGGTGGGGGTCTTGTCTGCGGCCCTCAAGAAAGAGCGACTCGACGCCACTGGCTACGCGCAACTGCTGGCCACCACCACCCAACTCAACATCGCGGGGCCCGAGCTGGCGGCCTTGCCGGGGGTACACGCCCTGACCGATGTGACCGGTTTTGGTCTGGCGGGGCACACGTTGGAAATGGCCCGGGCAGCGAACCTGACGGCCCAGATCGACATGGCGCGGGTGCCCTTGCTGCCCGGCGTACGCGATTGGGTCGCTCAAGGCATGGTCACAGGTGCCAGCGGGCGCAACTGGACCGCCTATGGACACGAGGTGTCCCTGTCATCGACGCTGTCCTTCGTCGAACAGCATTTGCTGACCGATCCACAAACCAGTGGCGGATTGCTGGTGTCGTGTGGACCCGAAACCGTCCCCGAGGTGATGGCGGTGATGGCGCGCTGCGGCTTCGCGCAGGCGACCGAAATCGGTCAAATGCAGCCACGCACCGAAGGCGTGGCCCTGCGGGTCCACTGAACGGGTCTGAGCCCGGTCTGGGCCGGTTCAGCACGCCGTCCAGCGCAACACGGGTGCGATCAGCCGCTGAATTTGCCTTCGAAGGAAGTGGCCGACAGCGGTTTGCGGTCGTTGGGTGCCTCGCGCGCTTGCAGCGCTTCGGGCAGTTTGGCTTTGTCGCCTTGCTTGCCGATCACGATCACCGCATTGATGGCGTAGTCCTCAGGCAAGCCAGTGGCAGCGCGGATCTTGTCGGCCTCAAAACCAGCCAGGGCGTGGGCGATCAGGCCCATGTGCGCGGCCTGGAAGGCCATGCTGATCCAGGCGGCACCGGCATCGAACGAATGCCAGGCGTTGGGGCCGGGCGCGTCGGCACCAGGGAACTGGGCGTTTTTGGCAGATGCCAACACGATCAAGGCCGAACCGTCTTTGACCCAGGTGCGGTTGCCTTCCTTGACGCCGTCAAAGATCGGGCCCCACTGGGCGGTGTCGCGCAAGGCATAAATGAAGCGCCACGGCTGGTAGTTGTAAGCCGAAGGGGCCCAACGGGCGGCTTCCAGGATGGTGTGGAGTTGATCGCGGGTGATCGCCTCGCCGGTCAGCGCACGGGGCGACCAACGGTTGACGAACATCGGGTGGATGGGAAAAGCGGGTTGACGCGAATTGCTCATGACAAAGTCCTGATTTGTAAGGGTGGTTGTGTGGGCCCAATGGGCACCGCGAAGGGGGCCAGGGCGTGGACTGCACCTCATGAAATGAGGCTCGAAGTGATCTTACAGCAGCGCCGCAGCGAGCGTTTTTGAAGGGGGAAAAGCCCCCAGGTTCGGCGGCCGCTCAGCCTGGTGCCCCCGAACGGAATCGAACCGCTACCTGATGATTACAAATCAACTGCACGACCTTCATGCTACGGGGGCGAATGCCCATTTTAACTATTTGATGCGCGTCAGCGTGGGTCTGGGACCACTGGGCACGGGCGGGTCGCCTGCCGAGGGATCGGAGGACCCCGTGGACGGGGCCGCGGCGTCCTCTTTGGGGGCCGGGGCCGGAAAGGCCATGCCCTGTCCGTTCTCGCGGGCGTAAATCGCCAGCACATGGCCAACGGGCACCAGGATGTCGCGCGCCACGCCATTGAAACGGGCTTTGAACTCGACCCACTCGTTGCCAATGTGCAGGCCGCTGGTCGCGTCGGGGCTGATGTTGAGGACGATCTCGCCGTTTTTGACGAATTCGCGCGGCACTTGCACCCCTTCGTCGGCCTGCACGGCCAAATAAGGCGTGAACCCCGAATCCAGGCACCACTCAAAGAGGGCTCGGATCAGATAGGGGCGCGTCGAAGGAACGGGCGCGTCGCTCATGACCGGCCTTTTACTTGCGCATCACTTTTTCGGAGGGGGTCAAGGCCTCGATGTAGGCCGGGCGCGAGAAGATGCGCTCGGCGTACTTCAGCAAGGGAGCGGCATTTTTCGACAACTCGATCCCGTAATGGTCCAAACGCCACAGCAGGGGGGCGATGGCCACATCGAGCATGGAGAAGTTCTCGCCCAGCATGTACTTGTTCTTCAGAAAGACCGGGGCCAACTGGGTCAAGCGATCGCGGATGTGCGAACGGGCCTTTTCCAGGCCCTTTTCCAGGCCCTTGGCGTTGCGGGTCTCGAGCAAGGAGACGTGGGTGAAGAGTTCTTTTTCAAAGTTGAGCAAGAACAGGCGCACGCGGGCGCGATCGACCGGGTCGCCGGGCATCAGCTGGGGGTGCGGGAAGCGCTCGTCGATGTACTCGTTGATGATGTTGGACTCGTACAGGATCAGGTCGCGTTCGACCAAAATCGGCACCTGACCGTAGGGGTTCATCACGCCGATGTCCTCGGGCTTGTTGTAGAGGTCGACGTCGCGGATCTCGAAATCCATGCCCTTTTCAAACAGGACGAAACGGCAGCGATGGGAGAAGGGACAGGTGGTCCCGGAGTAAAGCACCATCATGAGATCAGGCTCCTATGAACAAAGACGGCCGGAGCATGTGTCAGGCACACAGTCCGACCGGGGTAAGGGGGCAAAAACGCCGAATCAGCGGATGTCTTTCCAGAAGCTGGCGTTCAGGCGCCAAGCCAGGATCATGAAGCCCAGCAAGAACAGCATGACCCACACACCCACGCGAACGCGGGTGCTCTGGGCCGGCTCGGCCATCCATTGCATGTAGTTGACCAGGTCGGCCACGGCTTCGTCGTACTGCTGAGGCGAGAGGGAGCCGGGTTTGACCTGCTCCCAACCTTTGAAGACCTGGGCATCGTGACCGTGCTGCTGCACGGTCTGGTAGACCGGACGACGCTCGCCTTGCAACTCGTACAAGACATGGGGCATGCCCACGTTGGGGAACGCCAGGTTGTTCCAGCCGGTGGCCTTGGTGTCGTCGCGGTAGTAGGTGCGCAGATAGGTGTAGAGGTAATCGGCCCCTGTTCCGCTGTGGCTCGAGCGCGAACGGGCGATCACGGTCAAATCAGGCGGGTTGGCGCCAAACCACTCTTTGGCCTGGGCGGGGTTGATGTTGGCCTTCATCGTTTCACCAACCTTGTCGGTGGTGAACAAAAGGTTGTCCTTGATTTGCTGTTCGGTCAAACCGATGTCCTTCAAGCGGTTGAAGCGCATAAAGGCCGCCGAGTGACAGTTGAGGCAGTAGTTGACGAACAGCTTGGCGCCGTTTTGCAAGGCACCCAAATCGTTGAGTTTGTTGGGGGCCTTGTCCCAGGGGATGGTGGCGCCGCCCGCGGCGTGGGCAGTCCCTGCGATCAGGCCACAGGCGAACAGCAGGCTGATGATGATTTTTTTCATGGCTTCAAACTCCGGGCTCAGTGGGCGGCAAAGGTGACGCGGTCGGGCACGGGCTTGCACTGACCCATGCGGCTCCACCAGGGCATGAGCAGGAAGAAGCCGAAATAGAACAGGGTACCGACCTGGGAGACGCGCTCGCCGATCGGAGACGGGGGTTGCACACCCAGATAGGCCAAGACCACGAAATTGATCACAAACACGGCGTACAGGTATTTGTGCCAATCGGGACGGTAGCGAATCGACTTGACCGGGCAGTTGTCGAGCCAGGGCAGGAAGAACAGGATGATGACGGCGCCACCCATGACCACCACGCCCCAGAATTTGGCGTCGATCGAAAGCATCAGGGCGACCAGCACCACGGCCCCACCGATGACCACGGCCTTGAGCAGACCGGCCAGGCGGGCCTTGGTCACGCCCAACACGGCAGCGACCAAGACGCAGGCGATCAACGCGTACATCATCTCGGAGGTGATGGCACGCAGCATCGAATAGAAGGGCGTGAAATACCAGACCGGGGCGATGTGCGGCGGGGTCTTGAGGGGATCTGCGGGAATGAAGTTGTTGTATTCCAAGAAATAGCCGCCGAACTCGGGGGCAAAGAACACAATCGCGCTGAACACCAGCAGGAACACGCTCACGCCCAGAATGTCGTGCACGGTGTAGTAGGGATGGAACGGAATGCCATCAACCGGGCGGCCCTGGGCGTCCTTGTTGGCCTTGATTTCAACGCCGTCGGGGTTGTTGGAACCCACCTCGTGCAAGGCGATGATGTGCGCGACCACCAGGCCCAGCAAGACCAGGGGCACGGCGATGACGTGGAAGCTGAAGAAGCGGTTCAGCGTGGCGTCGGACACCACGTAATCGCCACGGATCAGCAGGGCCAGGTCAGGACCCACGAAGGGAATGGCGGCAAACAGGTTGACGATCACCTGGGCGCCCCAGTAGGACATCTGGCCCCAGGGCAGCAGGTAGCCCATGAAGGCTTCAGCCATGAGGCACAAGAAGATGGCGCAACCGAAGATCC